>Ga0187782_10001456_pt1 | contig 17232 bp, 12 predicted proteins | sample 0715_SJ02_MP15_2_FD_132454 | JGI IMG/M metagenome (GOLD analysis project Ga0187782, IMG submission 132454) | Tropical peat soil microbial communities from peatlands in Department of Meta, Colombia - 0715_SJ02_MP15_20_MG | ecosystem: Environmental > Terrestrial > Soil > Wetlands > Peat | place...
CGCGACCGCCGGCGCAGCCTCAGGGGACACCGACGGAGGAGAATTAGCAGGTGCTGGAACCAAAGCCGGCCAGCGTGCTAATCGCCTCCGGCTCGAAAAAGGAGCTACCCTCGAGGTGCGCCTAGATCGCGCGCTGCAGATTCCTTCCCACTGACGCCGCTCAACTTCCCTCGCGGTTTGCCTCGACTCCGGCGGCTGCGTGCTTTGTCCCGCAATTCTTCCCGCTAATCTTCATTCGATCGCAATTCAGGAAGCTCGTCGCGTTCTAACATCAGACGTGTATAACGGAAGCGTCAGATTAGGTTTCCTTAGCCGGCTTCCGGAGCCAGCTTCCGGAATGCGGCTTTCAAAATGCAGCTTTTAGAATGCAGGAGATATCCGATGAAAAATACCCTTGCTACCTTTTGCGCCGTTCTCGTTCTGAGTGTCCTCTCGATCGCGCAGAGTAACGTCCCCAACCCTTTGCCCAATACGGTTTTCGTCGGCGCCGATGGTAAATTTGAGACCGCGCCCGACACCGCGCTCATCCAGTTCAACATCTCGGCCCAAGCCGACAACGCCAAAGACGCTTACGACCAGGCCGGGCAACAAGCTGAAGCCACGCGCCAGGTTCTGCGCGCGAACGGCATCGATCCGAAGTCCGCGGAAATCGGCTTCTTCTCCGTGAATCCGCAGTACGACTGGAAAAATCCAAAGCACAAAGTCATCGGCTACAAGGTCACAACCAGCGTCAGTTTAAAGCTCAAGGATTTTTCCAAGATCGCCCCCGTTACGCAGCAGCTGGCCGAAGCCAGCGTCGGCGAAAGCCAGTCGCTCAGCTACACGCTCGACTCGACCGAAGAGGCCAAGAGCAAAGCCGTCGCCGACGCCTACCGGCGCGCTCACGCTTCCGCGCAGTCTCTCGCCAATGCCAGCGGACGAACCCTCGGCGAACTCTCATACGCTACCGTCGATACCTTCGAGAACATTCACGTGATCACACCCATGCAGCGCCGTGGCGTGCCCGTGGCGATGGCCAAAGAAGGTCCCACCCCGACCGAGGAGTTTTCGCCCCACAACGTGACGATCACCGCCCACGTCAACGCTATGTTTGAATTGAAATAGAAAATTGATCGGCACAGGGGTTCAGTCCAGACTCTCCCCCTATGCCGATTTTCGAATGTTCCACGTGAAACATTTTACAGTGACTTTTGTATTTACTAAATATTATGTGAATTGGCGGCAGATGAAACGAAAGAAAGGACTTCGACGGCGTGGGGAGCGGGGCGGAAAGGTGGGCAATTTGCGCGCTTCGGCGGGCGCAGGCAGGCGTTCCACGGCCGAGCGGGAGTGGTTGCGGGAATGGCGGGAGGGGCGGCAAGAGCTCGAGCGGTGGCGCAAGGTGCCGAAAAAGCGGGTGACGCTCAATCTGGACGCTGATGTCCTGGCGTGGTTCCGGGGGAAGGGTCGAGGGTACCAGTGGGAGATCAACAAAGCGCTGCGGAGGGCGATGGAAGAGGAGTGGAAGGGACGTGAGTGAGGGACTGCCCGTTCCGGCAGCCGCGGGCCGGATTCCCACCCTTGCAAAACACTAGTCGTTGCGAACAATGACCTCACCTCTCGCGGAAACTCGGCTCGCATCTACCGTCACGTCTCGCTGGATCTCCATTTCGATCGACGCCCCCGGCTCCAGCCTTATGTCGGCGCCACGCGAGAGCATTCCTACCGCCAGCCCCGCTACTCCTCCAGCTCCAGCCCCAATTCCGGCTCCTTTCCCACCGGCGGTTACAGCACCGATCACGGCTCCCGTGGTTGCCCCACCCGCAGCCTCTTTGGCCTTTCTCCCAGCGTCGCTATCCTGGCGAATCGTCCCTTCCGAATCTTTCATCGACGTCTTCTCCGCCCCGGGCGTATTTTCCACCGAGCCACCCAGCATCACCGTGTAGCCGTTGGGATAAATCATCGAGGTGAAATGGATCAGTACTTCGGCGCGCCCCTTTACGTGCCCACCGCGCTGCACGCGCTCGATCCTTCCCTGAATGTAGGTCCCGGCCGGAATCACGATCCGGTCATTGACCACATACGGAAAGGCAGTCTCCGCGTATACCGGGTCCCCGTCTTTAGCTGTCTTCGTCGAAATCGCCTGCTTCAGCGATAGTGGAACCCTCGTTCCCACTGGAATGGTCAGCGTAGGCTTCGCAGACTCGGAAGGCGCAGCCGGATTCGGGGCTGGCGAAGTCTGTGCCGCCACGATCGCGATCCCTATCCCTGCCAGCAGCAAAACCCAAATAGAAACAGTACGAATCCTCATTTAACACCCACCAATTTCACGATAATTTTAGCGACACGCTTGCAAACTCAGATGCGCCCGCCCGAGTCCCGGTTAGCCGTGTCAATCTGCGCTCCCGGAGTCATCGAGTCATTGTAGCTGAGGAGTCCGAGCGCCAAGCATGGGTTAGCCAAGCATGGGGTGGCAAGTCGCATGTTGGCACGCGCGCTGAAAGTCATGCGGCCGCTACTTGTACAGCAAATACTTTTCCCGTAGCCGCACAAATCCCTCCAGCCGCTCCTGCCAGTCCTCGGCAATCCGTCTCGGATCCTCTCCCGCTTCGATCGCCTCGAACACCGCCCGATTCACTAGCAAATCCGCCATCCGCTCCATCTTGAAGTCGTTCGGATACAACTTATGCAGCGCCGAGGCCAGCTCGATCCCCAATTCCGGCGAGTCCAGCGTATTCCGATCCAGAATAATCAGGCTAACGCCTTCGCAGCGTTCTCCCGCAAAGTTACTCGATGATGGAGTGAAAACAACCGGCACGAACCGCACACTCTGAACCTCGCGCCCGTTCAAGTAAGCCGCCAATTCCCTGCTCTTGATCCAGGGTGCGCCCACCACTTCGAAAGGCGTATCCGTCCCGCGGCCAACCGAAACATTCGTCCCTTCAATCATCGCCACGCCCGGATAAAGCTCCGCCTCTGTCAAATTCCGCAAATTGGGCGAAGGATTCACCCAGGCGAGGCCCGTCGAATCGAACCAATCGCCCGGCTGCCAACCTTCGATCGGAATCACCGCGAGCCGAGCCCCGATGTGCCGCTCGGCATTGAACATTTTCCCGAGCTCACCCAAAGTCATCCCGTGGCGCACCGGCTCGGGAAAGTAGTTCGTGAAGCTTTCCTGCCCGGCATTGGAATTGGTATCGGAAACTGGCCCCTGCACAAACGACCCGGTAATCGGATTCGGCCGATCCAGAATAACTACTTCAACTCCTGCCTTCGCGGCTGCTTCCAGAAAATATCCCATCGTAGTTTCGTAGGTGTAAAAGCGCGCGCCGGCATCCGCCAGATCGATCACCACCTCATCCAATTGCTTCAGCACGTCCATGGGCGGACGCCGCGCCGCGTCGCTCGCCCCGTACACGCTATACACGGCAATTCCGGTCGCCGCATCCTTCGCATTCTTGATGTCCGTCGTATCCAGCGCTCCGTTCACCCCATGTTCAGGACTGAAAATCGCGTCCAGCGAAATCCCCGGTACGTTCGCCAACACGTCAATCGTCCGGCGCCCTTCCGAGTCCACACCGGTCTGGTTCGTCAGCAGTCCTATGCGCCGCGAAGCCCCGCCCCTGGCCGGATGCAGCGCTGCGAACTTGGTCTCTTCGAGCACGTCAATTCCCGTCTTCACGGTGCCATTCCGCACCGCCAGCTTGCGCGCCGCGCTCTGCATTTCGTTGTAGCCGGTGATGGTTGCCACCCGCATCTTCTCGGCTTCGGCCGGATCGAGCGCCAGCGCCGCCGCCACCGCCGTCGCGACCTTGCTCCGAAGCGACACAGCGCTTCCCTTCTCTTTCGGCGGCACCACATTCATGTGCACCGCGTTCGTCAGCAGCACGATATAGGTCGTAGTCGCCGGATCAATCCACAGCGAGGTCCCGGTGAATCCGGTATGCCCAAAACCGCCCACCGGCAACAGTTCTCCGCGGTTGGTAGAAAAAGGAGAATCAATGTCCCATCCAAATCCCTGCACCACCGCGCCATTTACCGGTTGCTGCGGCGCAGTCATCTTCGCGATCGTCGCCGCAGTCAATACGCCTCGCCCGCCATCCAGCAAAGCCTGCGCAAAAAGGGCCAGATCGTCAGCGGTAGAAAACATTCCCGCATGACCCGCCACGCCGCCCATCCGGCGAGCCGTGGGATCATGCACCACTCCGCGCAACAGGCGATGGTTCTCATCGTCTTCCGTGGGCGCAATGCGCGCCTCCCACGCATGTGGAGGAACGAACCGGGTCTCCTTCATGCCGAGCGGACCAAAAATATGTTGCGCCGCATACTCGTCGAGCGACTCGCCCGAAAGCCGCTCCGCCAGGGCTCCCAGCACCACGAAGTTGATATCGCTATAAACAAACGCCGCGCCTGGAGCCCGCTCCGGAGCCGACTCCAACGCCATCCGATACGCCGTCTCTTTCCCCTCCCACTTCTTCGCCAAATCCAAGCTCGGCGCGAGCCCCGAGTAATGCACGAGCAGCTGCCGGACCGTAATATCCTGCTTCCCATTCTGCCCAAATTCGGGAAGGTACTTCGCAACCGGATCGTTCATGCGAAGCTTTCCCTGCTCCCAAAGCTGCATGATCGCCGTCGCGGTTACGACGACCTTGGTCAGCGACGCGCAATCAAATACCGTATCGAGCGTCATCGCCTCGCGCCGAGGTTCAATCGCGCGGCTGCCGTAAGCTTTGCGATACACCACCTGTCCGTTGTGCCCGACGATAAGGACAGCACCAGGAATCTCCCGTTGGGCGATGGCGTCGTAGACGATGGGGTCGAGAACGGCGAGGCGGGAATCAAGCGGGGTCTGGGAGAATGCGGCGACAGAAAACAGGAGAGCTGACGCGAGAGCGGAGAGCAGCAGATTTTTCGGCGAGTGTTTCACGTCTGTTGTGACTCTACATGACCCCGGAGATGCGGCTCAAGACTGAACGGTACCAACGATGCTCTCAAAGTAACTCCTCGATTGCCTCGGCTCGCTTCCTTTGCTATAACCCCATCAGTTCATAAAATGCCTTTGAAGCTGACGCCGCCCAACCGAGAATCCGGTTTTTCCTTCCTGGCGCGCAATTACTCCGCGCAGGATGACCAGTTTGCGAGCGCCTTCAGTATCCTGGAAAAAGCCATCGCCACCCGCGCCTTCCCCGCCTGCGCGCTGGCGATCACTTTCCGAGGAGAACTCGTGGCCTACAAAGCCCTCGGCCGTTTCACATACGATCCAGCTTCGCCCGCGGTTACAACCGCGAGCCTCTTCGATCTCGCTTCGCTCACCAAGGTCGTCGCCACGACCGCCATGGCTATGATTCTTTACGAGCGCGGCCTGCTTGATCTCGAAGCCCCGGTCACGGCCATCGTTCCCGAATTCGCTAATCATGACGGTCGCGGCCAAGTCAGGCTGCGCATGTTGCTGGCACACAGCTCGGGCCTGCCCGCTTACGAAAAACTTTTCCTGCGCGCCAAGACTCGTGAAGACCTGCTGCAAGCTGCCTTCACCACCCCGCTGGCCGCCGCTCCGGGGGCGCGCGCCGAATACAGCGACATCGGCTTCATCATTCTCGGCGTCGTCCTCGAACGCCTGGCCGACGAAACCCTCGACGTGTTCTGCCAGCGCGAAATCTTCGGTCCGCTCGGCATGGCGAATACGACTTTCAATCCTGCGCGCGCCTTGAAAAACTCCATTCCGCCCACCGCCGACGATCGCACGTTCCGTCACCGCATCATTCAAGGCGAGGTGCAGGACGAGAACGCCAGCGTCCTGGGCGGCATTGCCGGACACGCCGGCCTGTTCTCCGCTGCCGAAGACCTAGCCATCTTCGCCCACGCCATGCTCAACGCCGGATACCCCATCCTCCGCTTCACAACTGTTGAACTCTTTTCGCGCCGGGAATCTGCCTCCGAAGGCACTTCCCGAGCGCTCGGCTGGGATACGCCCTCGCTTCCTTCGCAATCCGGAAAATACTTCTCGCCGCGTTCCTTCGGACATCTTGGTTACACCGGCACATCCCTGTGGATCGACGCGGAGCGCCAGCTTTCCATAATTTTGCTGACCAATCGCACCTGGCCTGACTGCCAGAACGAGGCCATCAAACAGATACGCCCGGCGTTTTGCGACGCGGTGATTGAAGCCTTGGGGAAGCGAGCTTGAAACGCAAAGCTTCGCATCGTAAAACCAGCAGAATAGAACTCCGCCGCCTCGGGACCGAGAAAACAAACTTCGCCTCCGCCGATCTCGATCGTAAATCGGCGCTCGAAATCACCCGCATCATCAACCGTGAAGACGCCAAGGTCGCCCATGCCGTGAAGGGCGCTCTCCCGCAAATCGCGCGCGCGATCGATCTGATCGCCGCGGCGCTCGCCCAACGCGGGCGCCTCATCTACGTCGGCACCGGCACCAGCGGACGCATCGCTGCCCTCGACGCCGTCGAATGCCCGCCCACCTTTGACGTCAGTCCGCGCAGGGTGCAATTCATCATCGCCGGCGGCGCAAAAGCGCTGGGCGCAGCCGTAGAAGCCGACGAAGACTCGCGCTCAAGAGGCCGCAAAGCCATCGCCAAGAAAAAGCCCACAAGCAAGGATGTCATCGTAGGCATCGCCGCTAGTGGACGCACTCCCTTCACCATCGCCGCCATCGAATATGCGCGCGCGCGCGGCGCGAAAACCGTTGCCGTCGTCTGCAACCCGAAATCCCCGCTGGGCAGAGCTGCGCACGTACCCATCGTCGCGGACGTCGGCGCCGAAGTCGTCGCGGGCTCTACCCGCATGAAAGCGGGAACGGCGCAGAAGATGATCCTGAACATGCTCACCACCGGGGCCATGACGCGTCTCGGCTACGTCTACGGCAATCTGATGGTCAACGTTCACCCGAAGAATGAGAAGTTAGTCGAGCGTGGAGTGGGCATCCTGGAGAAAGCCGCCGGACTCGCTCCCCGAGCGGCGCGCAAACTCCTGGCCGCCGCAGGAGGTCGCGTCCCTGTAGCCTTGGTAATGGCCAAGGCTGGGATCGGGCGGATTCGAGCTGCAACTGCCCTGAAGAAGTCGGCCGGCCGAGTTCGCCAAGCGATCGCGGCCGCGAAGCCCAAGTAAAAGGCAGGCGCTCACGTCGGCTGGATTTCGCGGCAGTTACAAACGGAACTCCTGCTGCAATTCCACGTCCCACGTTCTTGCGTTACCCGCTAGAATATTCGCAACACCCCGTTTGAAAGAGCTTCATCGCGGGGAATCTCGGGAAATCATCAGGACATGGATAAGCTTGTAATCCGCGGTGGCAACCCTCTGCTCGGTACGGTCCGAATCAGTGGCGCGAAGAACGCCGCACTCCCTTGCATGGCGGCGGCCTTGCTCACCGACGAGCCGGTGATTCTCGAAAACATTCCGCAGGTGCGCGACATCGAGACCACCCGCAAACTGCTCGCCGCCATGGGCGCCGAAGTCGAACTCGGCTACGGACGCGCCCATCACCGCACCACGATTTGCGCCCGCACGCTCAACGCTCCCGAAGCGTCGTATGAACTGGTCAAAACCATGCGGTCCTCCACGCTCGTTCTGGGACCGCTCATTGCCCGGTGTGGCCGCGCCCACGTTTCGCTGCCCGGAGGGTGCGCCATCGGTGCCCGCCCCATCGATCTGCATATCAAAGGTCTGGAGCGGCTCGGCGCGAAGATCACCCAAGAGCACGGCTACGTTGAGGCCGTCGTTGATCCGCTAAAAGGGGACTGCCTGCGCGGCGCTGAAATTGTTTTCGACAAGATTACCGTCACAGGCACTGAGGACCTGCTGATGGCCGCTACGCTCGCCGATGGCGAAACCGTCATGCAGAACTGCGCCCGTGAACCGGAAGTCGCGGACCTCGCCGCGCTGCTCCACGCCATGGGCGCGAAAATCCAAGGCGCCGGCACCTCCACAATCCGTGTACAGGGAGTCGCCAAACTCCACGGCGCCAGGCACCGTATCATCCCCGACCGCATTGAAGCGGGAACCTTCATAATCGCCGGAGCCCTCACCGGCGGAGACCTCAACGTCGCCGCATGCGAGCCCGCGCACCTCACCGCTATTCTGCAAAAGCTGGCGGAAACCGGCGTCAAAACTGCGGTGAAAGCCGACTCCGTCCGCGTCATGGGAGATCAGCCGCACCAGGCCGCCGACCTGAACACCGAAGAATATCCCGGTTTCCCCACCGACATGCAGGCGCAATACATGGCGCTCGCCACGCAGGCTGAAGGCACGTCGATCATCACGGAGAATATTTTCGAGAACCGCTTCATGCATGCGCAGGAACTGGTCCGCATGGGCGCCAACATCAAGATCGAAGGCCGCCGCGCCATCGTTCGCGGTGGAACTCCGCTAAGCGCCGCCGCCGTGCTCGCCTCGGACCTGCGCGCCTCCGCCTCGCTCGTGCTGGCCGCCCTGGTGGCAGATGGTGAGACCATCATCGACCGCGTCTACCACTTGGATCGCGGCTACGAGAACATCGAGGAAAAACTGAAAGCCGTGGGCGCCGAAATCCGCCGCGTAGGCAACATCTTCCCCAAACGAGCCGCAGCCCCCGCGCAGTCGTGACGGGTCGCGGGCATTCCGCTCCTTGGGGAATTTCCTGGTGAGAGTAGCGGAGCTCGAACGATTACTCCCTCCAAAACACGTGAAAAAATCCGATCTGGCTGCTATCCGGAAATTTCCGCATGACTTCCGCTCGAACCTCGGGGTCCATCTGCGCCCCACGAAAAAATGGCGCCTCGTTAATCACTACCAACTTCAGATCGGCCGATTGCAGTGCCCGCAGAACTTCCTCCGCCGATGCGCCCCCATCGTCGCGCGTTACGTTCTTCAGCCCGGAAAGAAAATACAGCTCTGGACAATCGTTCCCCGCATACATCAAGCCGTTTGGCGAGTGCCGCTGCAGAAAACGAATCAAGTCCGCAAAATTCGCGGCATACTCGATCCGCAATCCCCCCGCTCGCTCCAGATGAAGTTCATCCATCTGCCCGACTTTGTGGGTCAATTCATAAACGTAATCTGGAACCAGCATAACCACGCCAAAGAGCAGATAAAAGCCCGCCACGGCGGCCAGCACATAGGTTCCCGGTTGCTTCTTCGCGGTCGCCACAATCGCCACCGCGGCCAGTAACGTCAGCGGCAATGCATAACAAAGATAAATCGGCGCAGCAAAGGGATACTGCACTAGACCGCATATCGCCGCCAGGGAGATCGGCACCATCACCCGCTGCTGCTGGAGTTTTGTTAGACCGCCAAACTTCCCTGCGGTCAGCACGACTGCCGCACCCATCAACACCACCAGGGGAGTAAGAGTCGCAACCGAATACCAGACGCCCGAAACGATCCCGCTTGACGTGGTAGATTTGACGAGTATCACCGTCACCCCCAGGCTGACAGCCACGCCCACAACCTTCCCCTGAAAGTGGCGCCAGTACATCGCCGCTGCAACCACCCCCGCCAATGCCAGCGCAAATATGCTCTTCTCGATCGGCGCGGGACGAATCACTCCCAGCGCGATCGAGTGTGCCACTGCGCTTGACGTCACGCCCGAAAAAAACTGGCCGGTCGCTCCCGGCCTCGCGTAGAGCGCCAGGAAAGCAATCGCCGGGCTTAACACTCCGCAGCCAAATGGAATCACCAACCTCAGCAGCCCGCCAAATCGCTCACCGGTTGCCACCCCCCGCACATTCCGTTCGCCAAGCAGGATCAGCGCCACCAGCACCGCCGAAGGCAGCACGAAATGGTAGAACTCACCACTTCCCAGCCGCGCGTGCAATACGTAAATGACCGTCGCCAAGAAAAGCAGCAGCGCGCTCGTGCTGAACACGCGATAGGGAATCGCGCTTTTCCCCGTCTCGGCCGATTCATGATCGCTCGGTTCATCGTTCTGCACATCACTCAGTTCAAGAAACGCCAGAAACAACAGCGCCCCGGCAATGTAGTAGGCCCCGATTACTTTGATCAGGATCGACACGCCCCCACAAACCCCCGCCACAAACAACCACCGCGCCCTGCGCACTTCCAGATATCGCAGCAGCGCCGCCGCTCCAAACGTGGCGAAGAACAGGTTGTACCAGGAAGGCATGGCCGCCGGATAATTCGGAAAACTCCAGGCCACTGCTAACAGGGTAACGAGGCCAGCCGCGACTGCGGATGTAAAGCGCAGCGCAATGTAGTAGACGGCGGAAATCCAAGCCAGAAAAAACAGAAACGCGCAGATTCGCAAGGACATCAGGCTTACTCCGAAAATGCGAAACGCGAGCGCATGGATCAGGCTCAGCCCGCCCGTGTAGATCTCCGCGAAATCGCGATGCGGAAGTTGCCCCTCCATCACTCGCAGCGCACTTTGGCTCAGAGTCCCCTCGTCGGCAGGAACCCAACCGCTGCCGATATGGGCGCCCACATAAACTGCCGCGATCGCTAGAACTGCACTCAGCACCAGCAAGCGAACCACCCACCCCTGCGCGGCAGTCAACGCTGCCACTTCACTCTCGCTGGCGGTCTCCACCAACTCCGTGTCCTGTTCCCGAACCCTTATCTCAACGCTCAACGCCGGGTCAATTTCCATCCCCGAGTTCGCGGAAGTCCTCTCCACTTCACTGTTCACTTCGCCTCCAGCGCCGTCAGCCGCAGCTTCGCTTCTTTGCTGTCTTGGTTCAGTTGCAACGTCCGCTGATACTCCGCCCGCGCAGCGGGCATATTTCCGCTCTGTTCGAACGACAGCGCGAGCCAATAGTGGTAGTCCCAAACCGTTGGATCCATGGCAACCGCCTGCCGCAGGTAAGGTTGTGCTTCGGCGTTCCGTCCATCCTGCAGAAGCGCGCGCCCGAGAAAATGTTTGGGAGCTGCCTGTTCCGGTACCAACTGCACCGCTTGCGATAGCAATTGCTCTGCTTCCCGATACTGACCATCGATCAAGTGGATATTTCCGCAGTTGTAGAGCGCCGAATAGAGATTTGGTTCCTTCTCCAGAATCTCCGAGCAGAGCGCAAAGGCCCGCTCATAGTCGCCCATTTGTCCATACATCCCGGCCACTCCCGCCATCCCCACTTCCGACTTGGCGTAAGCCGGATCCACCCGCTCCAGCCAAATTCGGCCCTCCTCGAATCGACCGGCGCGGATGTAGGCTTCCGCCAGCGCCAGCGGACCGTAGCCATACTCCGGATGATCCCTCACCACCGACTGCGCCAGTTCAATAGCCCGATCATGCGCGCCCCGCTGGCTGTACTCTTTCGCCAGTCCCGCTACCGCATAAGGATTCCCCGGATACAAAGATTGCCCCCGCACCAGTAGCAGCAGATCGTTTCCCCAGTACACCTGCTGGGCAATCGATGCGCACACATAACCGCTGCACAGGAGAAGCACTGCGCCCACTTGCACCGTCTGCGCACTCCAGCGCTTGATGGACGGCATCCGTCGCAGGCCTATTGCCGCCAAAATCGCAAATCCGATCGACGGCAAATACATGTAACGGTCGCGCACGAAATCGCCGTTGCCAAAGCTTCGCAAATACAGCGCCGGGGCCAGCCCAAGCAGCAGCCATAATCCCGCAAACGCGACGGTAGAATTCCCTTCGCGCCGATTCCAATACCACAACCCAACTAGAGCGGCGCCCAGCACCACCACCGGCGCTACCACTTGACTGACGATGGCGCTTGTAACGTAGGGTGTGTAATAAAGCCCCGTGATGCCCACCGGAGCCAGCAACTGCCGCAGATAAATGGACAGCACCAGCGGCAAAGTCCGCGCTACATCGATCATTCCATGATTGGAATCAAACTGCCCAGTTGCATACGGCAGCGCGTGCTTTCGCAGGAGCGCGTAAGCTAGAGTCACCACCACGTACGGAGCCGCTTCCCTCGCCGCCCCAAAAACTCTCCGCCCCGGCAATACCCTCGCTTCCGCCGGATGCAGCCACGCGTAGATTCCGACCAGCGCCGAAAACACTACCGCCATTTCCTTCGTCAGTAGCGCGCACGCCAGCAGCGCCATTGAAGCAATCCACCATGCCGTTCTCTTCTTTTGCTTGGGATTGCGCTCCCGATCACGCCCGTTAAGAAACGCCCCAAAAGCCAGCGCGGCGAAGATTGTTACCATCGTGTCCGAAGCCGCCGAAATCCAAGTGACGGGCTCAATGTGAATCGGATGCAGCGCAAAAATCAACGACGCCAGTGCTGCCGTCCAGTATTCCAATCCGAGCCGCCGCACTAGCCAAAACACTGCCGCGACCGCGCCCACGTGCAATAGAACGGCTCCCAGGTGCCATCCCCACGGCCGCAATCCGAACAATGTGTAATTCAACATCGACCACGCCACAAAGAGCGGCCGGTAATATACCTGGTGTCGCGCCACGTGGTACCACAGGTCACTCCCGAACGCCCGTGGCAGATTACTCCATGTCCGAATGATCGGGCTGTTCACAATCTGCGGCCAGTCATCCCATACAAAATCGAACCACAGCGAACCGCTGTAAATCACAAAAGTAACCAGGCCAATCAAAGGCAGCAGAAAAATCGACCGTCGCAGATGTTTGGCCAGCAATTCCGATGCGCTAGCTTCCAGAGGCCCTTGTGTTTTGTCCATGGGGATAGTGTCCAGAGTCGATCAGTCCGCTCCAGGTCAGCCCATACTAACCTTCCCACCCACTCGGCGCATGTTACTCAGGTTACCTACGTGTGCCACTTATTCCCGCATTTCGCCCTTCCGTTTATGCGACGATCATCCCATGGGGTCTGTCACAGGAGCCAAACCCGCTAAGGTGCCGTCCCCAGTCCTATGCGTCGATCTCGACGGCACTTTGATCCGAGGCAACGTCCTCTGGGAGTGCATCCTCGTCCTCCTCAAAACCCGCCCCAGCACGCTCCTCCTGCTTCCGTTCTGGTTGCTTTCGGGACGAGCCTCCCTCAAACACAAACTCGCGGCGCGAATCCGGCCCAACCCCGCTTGCCTTCCCTATCGGCAGCAAGTTCTTGATTTTCTCCAGCGCGAAAAAGCCACTGGGCGCCGCATCGCGCTCACGACCGCTGCCGACCGCGACCTCGCCGAAACAATTTCCAGTTATCTCGGGCTCTTCGACGAAGTACATGCCAGCGACGGACAACGGAATCTCAAGGGAGTGAACAAAGCTGCGTTCCTAGCCGAGAACTTCGCCCAGACCGGCTTCGACTATGTAGGCGACTCTGCCGCCGACGTAGAAGTTTGGCGTAAAGCTCGCGCCGCTTACGTAGTGGGCACGGAAGCCCGTGCCCAGCAAGCCGCAGCCGTAACGAGCCTCAAAGGCACGATCCTCGAACCGCGCGCATCGTTCCGCACGTCGTTTCGCACATGGATCAACGCCCTCCGTGGCCATCACTGGGCGAAAAATCTTCTGCTATTTCTGCCCCTTGCACTGTCGCACAACCTCGCCGTCGCGCCCATCGTCCGGACCTCGGTCGGCTTCGCACTCTACGGCTTTTGTGCCTCCGGACTCTATATTCTCAACGACCTCCTCGATCTCCATTCCGATCGCGAGCATCCATGGAAAAAAGAGCGCCCATTTGCCGCCGGCGTGATATCAATTCCCGAAGGTTTGTTCGTTTCGTTTATCTTGCTCTCGTCGGCACTCGGTTTGGGATTCTTTCTCGACGTGCGATTCGGCCTCGCCCTACTTGGATACGCTGCGCTTACCATGTTGTATTCGCTTTATTTCAAGAAGATTGCGCTGCTTGACGTCTTCATTCTTGCGACCTTTTACAGTTTTCGCATCCTCGCCGGAGCTTTAATTTCTGCCACGCCACTTTCGCAGTGGTTCCTGGCGTTCTCGATGTTTGTCTTTCTTAGTCTTGCCATGGCAAAACGTTACTCTGAGTTACTTCACGCCAGCGATTTAGTCAAGGCAGGTAACTCGGGACGCGGGTATCACATCGGCGACCGCGAATTGCTGCTTTCGCTCGGCGTCGGCAGCAGTTTTTCCGCGGTCGTCATTTTCAGCCTTTACGTTCACAGTCAGGACGTGCGTTTGCTCTACTCCTCGCCGGAGTTTTTATTTCTGCTCTGCCCCATTGTCCTTTATTGGCTCAGCCGAACCTGGCTGCTGGCGCACCGCGGAGAATTAAAGGAGGACCCGGTAACGCTCGCCATCCGGGATCCCGTCAGTTACGGTGTGGCCGCAGCCTCGACGGCCGTCATCGCCGCGAGCATGGTGCACATGAAATGGTAGGGTAATAGCCAAAAGTCTGATCGGTTTCGGGGTTAGTCGACTTTCTTTAGAGCACTTAGTATGTCTGGTCAATCAGCCGCAACCTTGCGCAAGGAATTTGTAGTTTCGCTGCCCATCAAGCCAGTACTCTCGTGGGGCCGTTACCCGAAAACCGCGCATCATCATGTCCACAAGCCGGCGTGGAACGATCAGGTGTCGGACATTCTTCGAACTGCCGCGTCTTGCTCGCTGCTACCCTATGGCCTCGGCCGCAGCTACGGCGACTCTTGCCTCAACTCCGGACGAGAACTGATTGACTGTCGCCGGCTCAACCGCATCCTCGGTTTCGACGAATCCACCGGCATGGTACGCTGCGAAGGCGGTGTCAGCCTCTCCGACATCATCGACGTATTCCGCCCTAAAGGATGGTTCCTTCCGGTCACTCCCGGCACTCGCTTTGTCACTGTCGGCGGAGCCATTGCCAACGACGTCCACGGTAAGAACCATCACTGCGCTGGAACCTTCGGTGCTCACGTCTGCCAAATCGGACTGCATCGCTCGAACGATGGTCTGGTGATCTGCAACGTTGAAGAAAATCCCGACATGCTTCGCGCCACCGTCGGTGGTCTCGGCCTGACCGGTGTAATCGCCTGGGCAGATATCCAACTCAAACGCGTGGCGGGTCCCTGGATCGATGCCGAGAGCGTCCCCTTTCAATCCCTAAATGCTTTTCTCGATTTGAGCCGCGAAAGCACCGACCACTTTGAATACACCGTGGCCTGGCTCGACTGCTTCGCCGGGAAGAATCCTCGTGGCATCTTCTTTCGCGGAAACCATGCCACCGATCATGGCACGGAATTCTATCCCAAGCGCGGCCCCAAACTGCCCGTTGCTCTGCCCGCTTGGTTGCTCAACCGTTATTCCGTAAGAGCTTTCAACACCGCGTACTACAGGATTCACGCCGCCAAGAAGGGCGCAGCCGTCATCTCTTACGATTCGTTTTTTTATCCGCTCGATTCCATTCGGCAATGGAGCCTGCTCTACGGCCGACAGGGTTTTCTGCAATATCAGTGCGTAATCCCGGAGGCAAACGTCGAGGCTTTCGAGGACTTACTCGATCGTATCGCGCACTCCGGCATGGGCTCATTCTTAGGTGTACTGAAGCAATTCGGCTCTGCGCCACCGGTTGGTATGCTCTCATTCCCGCGCCCCGGGCTTACCATCGCGCTGGACTTTGCCATGCGAGGCGAGCGGACTCTCAAACTCATGCAGTCGCTCGATGAAATTGTCCAGCAAAGTGGCGGAGCGCTCTACCCCGCCAAAGACGCCCGCATGAGCCCCGCTATGTTTGAAGCCTCGTTCCCGCGCTGGCGCGGCTTTGTTCCCTACATAGACCCGAAGATGTCATCTTCATTCTGGCGACGTGTGACGGGAGCCCAATAACTGATGACAGTCACCACACACCCGACGCGCCCCGCAGCCGCGCCCGCCTGCGCCACAGACGCAACTGCCATGAATAAGATCGTCGTCCTCGGCGCCACGTCCGGCATTGCGTTGGAAGTCCAACGCTTATTAGCTCTCCGGGGTTGCGAGTTACTCCTCGTAGCCCGCTCACCCCAGCGCCTCGCTGAGCTTCAGGTCGACTTAGCGGTCCGGGGCGCACAGAAAGTCGTGACTTACTCGGCTGACTTAGCCTCTATTCAGCAGCACGCCGGCATCCTTGAATTTGCACGCTGCAACTTTCCCGACTTTGACACCGTCCTCCTCACTTACGGCTGCATGCACGACCAGAAGAATTCCGAAATTTCGGTCGACGCTCTCCTCGAAGAATTGCGAGTCAACTTTGTCAGTGCGGCCGCGATCCTAACCCTGTTCGCGGCCGATTTGGAACGCCGGCGCACCGGATGCGTGGCCGCGATCACCTCCGTCGCCGGAGATCGAGGACGCCGCTCCAACTACGTCTACGGCTCCGCCAAAGGTGCTCTTTCCATCTTTCTCCAGGGGCTCCGCAGCCGCCTTCATCCCGCCGGCGTCCGTGTCATCACCATCAAGCCCGGACCGGTGCAGACACCTATGACTGATCACATACCCAATGCCGCACGCTTTGCCGATCCCGATCAGGTTGCACGCGACATCGTGGCTACGCTCGAACACCGCTCTCCCGACATCCTCTACACTCCAAAAGTCTGGCGCTACATCATGACTGCCGTGCAACAGATTCCGGAAACCTTCTTCAAGCGCCTGTCGTTTTGAAATTCCCGTGTGGCGCGGACACTCCTGTCCGCGTGCCTTTGCACGTCTAAACGAGCGCCAACAAAGCAGTCCCCAAATAGAAAGGGCCGCATCGCTGCGGCCCTTCGCATTTATTGAGAACTGAGAACTGGTCTCATAAATGGTTCTCCGAGCGGGGTGTCCCAGCCCTCAGGGGCTAAAGCCCGCATTTTTGTCGGCCCTTAGCGGCACGGCTGGAAGCCGTGCCCTACCCAACCCATTTATGGGACAAGTTTTGAGATCTGGGAACTGAGAACCGTTCCTACCTTCTTCCGCGTCCGCCGCCGCCGCCGGAGTGGCCACCGCCGTGACCTCCCTGACCGCCTCCCGGACCGCGTCCGCGACCGCGCCGCCGGCGATTGCGATCACGATCGCCGCCGCCGCCACGTCCGTCACGCGTACTATCTGGACGCGCGGCGCCCGCCTCGACCGACGCAACTACTCCATCCACCCGGTTGAAGTTCGGCTCATCATCCGCGTCGAACTCGGCGCCGCCTTCGATCACTGCCGTGGGCGCGCCCTGCGGCACGGCGGGTGCCGGACCTGACGATGAAAGATCCGCTGCCGCGTCCGTCTCCGGAGGCGGAGGAGCCCCGCCGCCCATTTTGGCGCGCTGCTCTCGCAGTATCGCCTTCCGAGACAGCTTAATCCGGTTACCTTCCACGGCCAGAACCTTCACCAGCACCTGGTCGCCTTCTTTCAGTTCATCCCGGACATCCTTGATTCTGTGCTCGGCGACTTCGCTGATGTGCAGCAGTCCATCTAAGCCCGGC
>Ga0187782_10001459_pt1 | contig 17226 bp, 14 predicted proteins | sample 0715_SJ02_MP15_2_FD_132454 | JGI IMG/M metagenome (GOLD analysis project Ga0187782, IMG submission 132454) | Tropical peat soil microbial communities from peatlands in Department of Meta, Colombia - 0715_SJ02_MP15_20_MG | ecosystem: Environmental > Terrestrial > Soil > Wetlands > Peat | place...
CTCGGTCGGCTCGCTGCTCGCCTTCGCGGGCCTCGTGGCGGCGGCCGTCGCCAAAGGCGGATTGCAGGACCGTTTCACGGTCGGCGAGGGGGGCATCGGCTACGGCTGGCCGCTCGCCGCGCTTGCGGCGATCGCCGTCGGCATTGCCGGCGGCTTCCTGCAGGGTTTGGCCATCACGCGGCTGAAGGTTCCGCCCTTCGTCGTCACGTTAGGGGGCATGTCGGCGTTCCGCGGCGCAGCGCTCCTGTTCGCCGCCGGCGGGCCGATCTCGGGGTTCGAGGAAACCTTCACCTGGTGGGGACAGGGCAAGATCGGCCCCGTGCCGGTGCCGGTGATTATCTTCTTAACCTCAGCCGCGCTCGCGCATGTCGCGCTGCGCTATGGGCGCTATGGGCGGAAAGTCTATGCGGTCGGCGGCAACCCCGAGGCGGCGCGGCTCTCCGGCCTCAATGTCGGCCGCATCGTTTTGAGCGTCTACGTCATCATGGGCTTCTTCGCCGGGCTCGGCTCGTTCGTGCTGGCGGCGCGGCTGAATTCCGCGGAAGCCGTCGCCGGGACCGGCTATGAGCTGACCGTCATCGCCTCCGTCGTCATCGGCGGCACGAGCCTCTTCGGCGGATCGGGCACGATCTTCGGGACCGTCGTCGGCTCGCTGTTGATCGGCGTGCTCTTGAACGGCCTCGTGCTCTTGAACGTCTCTTCTTACATCCAGCAGATCATCATCGGCGTGATCATCGTGCTCGCCGTCGCCTTCGACACGTTCGCCAAGTCGCGTCGGCGCAGGGTTTAGCTCGCCGCCGGCTTAGCGCCGTTGACATCCCCAGGCCTGCAATGATTTGCCCGGGGGCCTTGAGGGCTTCCGGTCCCGCGTCGTATCGCGCCGGGCCGTAAGAGCCTTCGCCTTAAAATTCCCCCCCCCCACGACGAGCCATGCCCCACCTCTTTTCGCCCCTCTCCCTTCGCTCCGTCACGCTTCCTAACCGCATCGGCGTCTCGCCGATGTGCCAATATTCCTGTGAAGACGGCTTCGCCAACGACTGGCATTTCGCCCACCTTTCGGCTCGCGCCGTCGGCGGCGCCGCGCTCGTCTTCACCGAGGCCGCGGCGGTGACGCCCGAGGGGCGGATTTCGCCGCAAGACCTCGGCGTCTGGAGCCAAAAGCATTTCGAGCCGCTTGAGCGCATCGCCCGCTTCATCGACGCTCAAGGCGCGGTCGCCGGCGTGCAGCTCGCCCATGCCGGGAGAAAGGCCAGCACCTATCGTCCATGGTCGGGCGCCGGGAGCCTGAAGGCCATTGACGGCGCCTGGCCGACCTACGGCCCAAGCGCCGTCGCCTTCGCCGACAATTTTGCGACGCCGGAGGCGCTGACTGCGGACGGAATCCTCAAAATCACGCAGGCCTTTGCGCTCGCCGCCGCGCGCGCCGTCGCCGCCGGCTTCCGAGCGATCGAGATCCACTCCGCGCATGGCTATCTCATGCACGAATTCCTGTCGCCGTTCAGCAATCGCCGCGTCGACCGCTATGGCGGGCCGCTCGAGAACCGCGCGCGGCTGCTCGCCGAGTGCGTCGAGGCCGTACGCGGCGCGATTCCCGACCGGATCCCGGTCTTTGTGCGCCTCTCCTGCTCTGAGTGGACGCCGGGCGGCTTCGACATCGACGAGGTCGTGACGCTCGCCCGGCGCCTGAAGACGCTTGGCGTCGACGTCGTCGACTGCTCGTCGGGCGGCAATGTCGCAACCGCGGTCGTTCCGGCCGGCCCCGGCTACCAGGTCAAGTTCGCCGAGCGCGTCCGCCGCGACGCGGACATTTTAACCGCCGCGGTCGGTATGATCACCTCGCCTGCCCAAGCCGATCAGATCGTCCGCAACGGCGAGGCCGACATTGCGCTCCTTGCGCGGGCGATGCTGAGAGATCCTTATTGGGCGCTCAGGGCCGCCGCCGAGCTCGGCCACGCAATCTCCTGGCCGGCGCAATATCTTCGCGCCGGGCCGCATGGGGCGCCGCAGCGCCAGCCCGCCGAGCGCGCCTGAACATTTCAGAAACCTAACGAGAATGTGATCTCAAAAACCCTGGCGGGCGACGGGAGCGGTCTGATTTATAAGGAAATGAGGCGCTGCGGACCCCGCTTTGCCCATCCCGTAAACGATTCCGAGGCTATGATGGCCTCGTTCAAGTAGCGTTCTTCACGAGTTTCAATCCGTCCTCAATCGATTCTGCCGGGGCTGACGCGCTTTGCCGCGCGTTAAGCCCGGCTGTTTATGACGCCTCTCGCTTGGGGTCGTTCAAAGCGGCGGCCCCTAAGCGGAAAGGAAGCTATGGGCTATCACGTTCCCGTTCGCGACGCGCGGCCTCAGGCCCTCGCGCGGTCCGGTTTAAGCGTCGGCCTGCCGCGGCTGCTGGCCGTCCTGCTGCCGATGGCGGTCGCCATGTACGGCACGTTCCAGGGCGCGCAGCTCGTCCTTTTGCCGGCGCAGCTTGAGCAAATCGACCCGGAACGGAAGATCTTCGACCTCGCCGCGATCGTGATGCTTTGCGCCGTCACCGGCGTCGTCGGCATGACGGCGGGCGGCGCGCTTTCCGACCTGACCCGCAGCCGCTACGGCAAGCGGGCGCCTTGGCTCGTCGGGATGGGCGCGCTGTCGAGCCTGCTGCTCATCGCCATCGGCCATCGCGGCGATCTCATCACGATCGCGGCTCTCTGCGGCGCGTTCTGGTTCACGATGAACTTCTTTCAGGGCGCGCTGCTCGCCATCACGCCGGATCGCGTGCCGGAAGGCCGCCGCGCGCTCGCCTCGTCGATTTTCGCCGTCGCAGGCCCCATCGGCTCGCTCTACGGCATGAATCTCGCGGCGCTCGCGCCGGGCGCGCGCGGCTATACGGCGCTCGGCGTCATGGTGACGCTGACGACGCTTCTCTACGTGGCGATGGCCCCTGAGGCGCCGGCGTTGCGGCCTCGCCGCCGGATGGAAAGCGACGAGGACCGCCCACGTGGGCTTGCCGCGGCGGCGCGCTTCTTCGAGGGCTTCGCCTCGCGCGACTTTGTGCTGGCTTACATGTTCCGCGTGCTGATGTTCGCCGGCCAATCGACGATCTTCAACTACCTGCTCTACATCTTGCAGGATCACGTCGGCCTTGCCGCGATTCCCGGCCACAGCGCCGAGATCGCCGCGGGCGACCTGTCGACGTTGCGCACCGTCGCGACGCTCGTGGCGGTCGGCGGCGGGGTGTGGCTCGCAAATCGGACGACGCGGCGCAAGCGCTTCGTCGTCGTCTACGCGCTCGGCATGGCGGCGGCGATGATGGCCCCGGTCCTGTGGCCGACCTGGAACGGCATGCTCGTCTTCGCGGCGCTCGGCGGCCTGTCGATCGGCGCCTATTCGACGATCGACATCGCGCTGATGTCGCAGGTGCTGCCGAGCAAGAAGAACACGGGCCGCGACCTTGCCCTGCTCGCCATGGCCGGCGCGGCGGCGCAGCTCATTGCCCCGCCGCTCGGCGGCGTGTTGATCCGCTACGCCGGCTACGACTGGCTGTTCATCGCCGCCGCCGCCGTCACGCTCGTCGCCGGCGGGGTGACGCTCTTCATCCGCGGCGTCCGCTAGGGGCCGCGCGCCCCCTCCACCGTGCTGCGCGTGGTCCCCCTCCCCGCACAAAACGTGCGGGGGAGGAGAAGGCGGCGCCGTTCTCTCCGCCCCCGCGGAACGCGGGAGAGGGGGACCGCGCGTAGCGCGGTGGAGGGGGCAGAGGCCGCCAAGAAAACCACACAAGCCCGTTGGCGCATGTCGCAGGTTCGCTATATTTGGCCCATGACCGGGCCTGCGCAAAATAAGCCTCAGGCGGCTCAAGACGTCGCCGGCGACGACAGGTCGCCGGACGGGACGGCGAGCGGCGGCCGCCGCCTCGAAGAGCGGCTCGCCGAGCAACAGGCGCTGCTCGTGTCCATCCTCGAGACCGCGCCCGACGGCGTGGCCGTCATCGACAGCGCCGGAATCATCCAATCGTTCAGCCGCGTCGCCGCACGGATGTTCGGCTATTCCGTGGACGAAGCGGTCGGCCGCAACATCAATCTCTTGATGGCCGAGCCCGAGCGCACTCGCCACGACGGCTATATCGCCCGCTATCTGAAAACCGGCGAGAAGCGGATCATTGGCATCGGCCGCATCGTGACGGGACGCCGCAAGGACGGCTCGCGCTTTCCTTTGCACCTCTCGATCGGCGAGATGAAACTTGACGGCTACCGGCTCTTCACCGGCTTCATGCATGACCTGACCGAGGAGCGCCAAGCGCAGGGCCGCATGCAGCAGCTGCAAACCGAGCTTGCGCATGTGTCGCGCTTGAGCGCGCTCGGCGAAATGGGCTCGGCGCTCGCCCACGAGCTCAACCAACCGCTGGCCGCGATCGGCAATTACCTCACCGGCTCGCGGCGTCTGCTTGCCGAGGTTCAAGGCGCCAATGTCGGCAAGATCGACTTGGCGCTGCAGAAGGCCTCCGAGCAGGCGCTGCGCGCCGGGCAGATCATTCGCCGCCTGCGCGATTTCGTGTCGCGTCAAGAGGCCGAGCCGCGCGTTGAAAGCCTCGCGAAAGTCATCGAGGAGGCGGCCGCGCTCGGGCTCGTCGGCGCGCGCGAGCGAGGCGTCGACCTGAAGTTCGAAATCGATCCCGACTGCGACGCCGTCTTCGCCGATCGCGTGCAAATTCAGCAAGTGCTCGTGAATTTGCTGCGCAACGGCCTCGACGCCATGGTCGACGCGCCGCGGCGCGAGCTTGGCATCCTGACGCGCCGGGTCGGCGATCGGAAAGTCGAGATCTCCGTCTCCGACACCGGCCACGGCGTCGGGCCTCAAGCGATCGAGCGGCTTTTCGAGCCGTTCTTCACCACCAAGAAGGCCGGTCTCGGCGTCGGACTTTCGATCAGCCGCGGCATCGTCGAGGCGCATGGCGGGCAGATGCGCGTCGAGAATAATTCCTTAGGAGGAGCGACGTTTCGCTTCACGCTCCCGTTGGCGCCGACGGATGGCGAGGACCATGGCGGCTAAGGATTTGGTCTACGTCATCGACGACGATCCGGCGATGCGGGACTCGCTTGAGTTCTTGTTGTCGTCGGCCGGCTTCGAGACGCAATGTTTCGAGACGGCGGAGGCGTTTTTAAACTCGCCGCGCGACAGCCGCCCGGCCTGCATCCTCTCCGACATCCGCATGCCGGGCAAAAGCGGCGTCGATCTGCTCGATCACGTGAAGCGGGCGGGCGACGATCTGCCGGTCGTCCTGATGACAGGCCACGGCGACGTCGCGCTTGCGGTCGAGGCGATGAAGCGCGGGGCCGTCGACTTCGTCGAGAAGCCGTTTGAAGAGGCGCGATTGATCGGCGCCGTTCAGACGGCGCTCGCGCTGAAGCGCAATGCAAGCGACGCGACGCTCGCGGCGCAGGAAATTCTCGCCCGCGTCGAAGCGCTGAGCCGCCGCGAGCGACAGGTCATGGAGGGGCTCGTCGCCGGGCTTTCCAACAAGGCGATCGCCCGCGCTCACGGCATCAGCCCGCGGACCGTTGAAGTCTATCGTTCGAACGTGATGACCAAGATGCGGGCTGAAAGCCTTTCCGAACTTGTGCATCTCGCCATCCGCGCCGGCGTTCTGAAAGCTTGAGGCACGTCAACGCCGCGTTTCCGTCCGCCCCAATAATGACTTCGAATGCGCTCTTTGGGGGGCGTCGAAGGGTTTGGGCTGGCGAATGCGGAGGCCCGCGAAGTCGATAGTTTTCGTCGTGGACGACGATAGGGACGTGCGCAGCTCGTTGAAATTCGTCTTGCAGACGGCCGGCTTCGGCGTTCAGACGTTTTCCGACGCTCGCTCGCTTTTGGCCTCGAGCCGCAAGGATCGCGCCGACTGCTTCATCATCGATTACAAGATGCCGCGCATCGACGGGCTCGATCTGACGCGGCGGCTGCGCGCTTCCGGCGCGCGGGCCCCGATCCTGATCATCACCGGATATCCGGGCGACGGGCTCGAGGAATTGGCCTCCGCCGCCGGCGCAAGACGCGTGCTCTATAAGCCGCATGTCGAAGACGAGCTCGTGCGCGAGGTGTCGCTGGCGATCGCAAATGAGGCTTCGAACCCGAGCCTCCGGGAAAGCCCGTAGGGGCGCGCCCTTAGGGCATCGACCGAAATTTTGCGGCGTCCTCTGCGGTTCTAGCCTGCTCCCGCCAACATTTGGGGGAGACCGATGCTCGACGCCACGATCGCCACTGCCGAAATCGGACTGTCGGCCTCCTCCTATCCTAGCCCCTCCTCCCGCGAGCCCAATCGGCTCGCGCCAATCGCCGAGCTTCCCGAAACGGAGGCTAACTACGATCGCGGCGAGGAGATTTGCGGCGAGGGCGAGCCGACGACCTATGTCTATCGCGTGATCTCCGGCGCGGTGAGGACCTACAAGGTGCTCCGCGACGGAAGGCGGCAGATCGACGCCTTCTATTTGCCCGGCGAAGCCTTTGGCTTAAACGCCGGCGACACCCACCTCGTCACCGCCGAGGCCATTGTCGACACGACCCTCGCGGTCATGAAAAAGCGCACGCTCGAGCACATCGCCAGGACGAACGCGGAGGTTGCTTTCCAGATGTGGAGGATCGCCGCCGACGACGTGCAGCGGGCCCAGGAGCGTTCGCTGCTGCTCGGGCGCAAGAATGCGCTGGAGCGGGTGATCGCCTTCCTGCTGGAGATGGACCGCCGGCTGTCGGTTTCCGGCATTTTCGCCCTGCCGATGTGCCGGCGCGACATCGGCGATTATCTCGGGCTGACGCTGGAGACGGTGTCGAGGACGCTGACCGCGCTCGCCGACAAACGGGCGCTGACATTCTCGGGCGCTCGGCAGATCGAGCTGCACAACCGCGCCCGCCTGCAGGCGATGACCGGCTGAGCGCGGCGTCGGGCGGGGCGAGCGGTGAGTTGCGCGGCCGCCCCCTCCACCGTCCTTCGGACGGTCCCCCTCCCTAAGCTCATCGCGGGCGAGGAGAGAGCGGCGCCGTTCTCTCCTCCCCCGCTTTAGCGGGGGAGGGGGACCACGCGTAGCGTGGTGGAGGGGGCAGACGCACAACTCGCCCCTCGCCCCACTCTTGGGGACATCGCAAGCCGGCCCCGGACAAACTCGCTTCCCCCGAGCCGCCGCACCGGAACGCAACTCGGCGTCGATCTCATGGGGCGCCAAATTCCAAAGGAAAAGCCTTGTCAATGATCGCCTTCGGCGACCGCTTTAAGGCTGCGCGGCGAAGCCGCGTCATTGACAAGGCTTTTCCTTTGGAAAAATCAGCCTGCATGAGATCGACGCCGAGTTGCGTTCCGGCTTTGAGGGCGCGGGTCGGCCGCGACGAGACACAAGAAGTCGCGCGCGTCGGCTCGTGGCGACATAACGCCCCGTCGCCTCAACATCCCTCTAAGCCTCGACCGCCCGGTGCAGCGCGACGCCGGCGATCACCAGCGCGATTCCGGCGACCTCCGTGGGGCTCGGAACCTGGCCGAGCACGATGAGGCCGATGATTGCGGCGCTCGCCGGCAAGAGCGACAAGAGCAGCGCGAAGCTCGCGCGCGGCAGGCGCGCCATCGCGAGCTGGTCGCAGACATAAGGGATGACCGAAGACGACACGCCGACCCCGACCGCGGCCGCGAGCAGCGGCGGCTTCAAGAACGCCGGCAGCGCGTCGTTCAATCCGAACGGCAGCGCGGCGATGGTCGCGACCAGCATCGCCAAGGCCAGGCGGTCGACGCCCGACGCCCCTGCCCCGCCCGCCGAGACGCGATGCCCAAGGACGATATAGGCCATGAACAAAGCGCAGTTTAAGAAGGCGAAGACATAGCCGAGCGCCTCGCCCGAGATGCGCACGTCGGTCAGCACGGCGACGCCGGCCGCGGCGAGCGCGAGGGCTAAGAGATTTCGGCTTGTGCGGGCGCCCCAAGCGGCGATGGCGATGGGCCCTAAAAACTCGATCGCCCCGACGGTCGCCAGCGGCAGACGGGCGATCGCCTCGTAGAAGAGGATGTTCATCGCCGCAAGCGCCAGGCCGAGCGCGGCGACGGTCGCCCGATCGCGCGCCGAAAGGGCGGCGATCCGCCGCCACGGCCGGCGCCAAAGCGCGAAGATCAGCCCGGCGCTGGCGATCCTGAGCCAGGCGACGCCGGGCGGCGCGAGGCTTTGAAACAGCAGCACCGCAAAGGACGGCCCGAGATAATGAAAGACCGCGCTGACGAGGAAGAAAACATGCGGCGGCAGTCGCTCGGCGAGCCTCGGCGCGGCGACAAGACGGGCGGCGGCGCTTTCGTTGGCCATATTCCAAACTAGGCGGGGATCTCAGCATAGCCAATGTCAGATCGAAGGTGATAGAGTCAAAGCGCCTTCGTATCGGAAAGGATTTTGCCGATTGCGCCTTCAACGGACCGAACTCTTGCAGGACGAGCGCAATGTCGCGCTTTTGAAGCTGTTGCGCGACGACCCACGGATGAGCGTCTCGGAGCTTGCGCGCAAAATCGGCATGTCGGCGCCCGCCATTCGCGAACGTCTCTTCAAGCTTGAAGAAGCGGGCGTGATCAGAGGCTATCGCCTCGAACTCGATCCCGCGGCCTTGGGCTTTCCGGTGTCGGCCTATGTTCGCGTGCGCCCCGCGCCCGGCCAGCTCGCGAAGATCGCGGAGCTTGCGCGCGCGCTACCGCAAGTCGTCGAATGCCACCGCGTCACGGGCGAGGACTGCTTCGTTCTGAAGATCTTCCTCCCGTCGCTAAACGACCTCGACGAGACGCTCGATCAGTTCCTGGTCTACGGCCAGACGACGACGAGCCTCATCCAAAGCTCGCCCGTCCCGCCGCGAAGCCTGCCGCTGCCGGGCGAGGGGGAGGGCTGAGGGCGGTGCTTGGCGCGGCTGGGGCCCCGTCATTGCTAGGGGGACGAAGCAATCCATCGCGGGCGAGAGGCGCGGCGCCGGGCGCTTAAGCAGCCAAATGTGTCAACCGCGTATCCGGTTGATCGCTCCCCGCTCCCCTTGTCGGAAAGGGGTTAGGGGTGAAGCTTACGGCGATTACGAGCTTACGGTGATGGCGTGGACGGTTCTCCTTTTCAGATGGCCTTCTCGACAGCAACCATCTTGGCGCGCTGACACCGTTCGGGGCGCCGTCCACCCCATCACCGTAGTCCGTAATCCCGTAATCCCACCCCATCACCATAATCCCGTACCGACCGATTTCGCGCTCGAGGCGGCGGCGTGCGGGAACGCGGCGCCGAGATCGGTTCGTTCAGAATCGCAGAGATTTCGAAGGGCGTGCTATACGTTAGGCGTCTACCTTGGCGGTCCCGGCGCGACGAAGTGGAGCGGAACAGGCGCACGGCGCGCGTCGGTTGTTCTTTTTAAGCGTGTTTTCGCCGGCTGCGCTTTCATCGGCGAGCGCGGGTCTTTCGTCGGGCCTTCGCCGCGCCGTGCGTCGCCGGGCCGACATAGGCTCGGGAGACAGATCATGCGCAAGCGCGATCACCCCTGGTCGGGATCCGCACGGCGGGGCGGGTTGCTTTGGCCGGCAGCGATAATCTTCGCGCAAATGTGTCTCGGATCGGCTCTCGCGCAATCGTCGGGCGGCGAGGGCTCGCCCGCTCCTAACCCGTCCGAGAATGCGCAGCCGCCGTCCGCCAAGGCGCTGGAAGAATGGCAGGCGGCCATGCGGCGCGTTCCCCCGCCGAAGAAAGGTTGCTTCACGTCCGTCTACCCCGCAATGGAATGGCGGGAGGTTGCGTGCGGGCCCGCGCCGAAAGGCCCATATTCCCCGAAGCGCCAGGCACTACCCGCCATTGTGGGCAATGGAAACGACGTCTCGGCGCAAGGGACCGGCCTCATAACCCAGGCGGTCGGCTCCTTCGACAGCGTCGTCGGGGTGACGAGCGAGACCGGCGCGCAGGGCGCCAACGCGTTCTCGCTGCAGATCAACACCAACACCTTCCGCACGTCCGCCTGCAACGGCGCCAAGGACCCGACGAACTGTTGGGGTTGGCAGCAATTCATCTATTCGAACAGCGGCGGGGACGCGAACGGGGTCACGTCCAACTTCGCCGCCGGCTTCATGGAATATTGGCTTCTCGGTTACGGATCGAATTGCCCGTCCGGCTGGAACAGCTACCAAGACAGCTGCTCTACAAATAGCGGCGGCGCGGTCCCCATCGTCAAGCAGGACGTGACGAATCTGGCCGCGCTGAGCCTCGCGGGCTTTGCCGAGCCAAGCGGCGACTCGGTCACCGTGGGCGTGGGCGGCACGCTCTCCGCCGCCTTCGGCGACGACACAGTGCTCAATCTGGCGCAAGGGTGGACCCAGGCCGAGTTCAACATCGTGGGCGACGGAAACGGCAGCCAGGCGAACTTCAACGCCGGAGCGACGATCGTCGTCAGAACGGCCATCGACACCGCGAGCTCAGGCGCTCCTGCCTGCGTCGACATCGGCCAGACGGGGGAGACCAACAACCTGAGCTTCGCCGCGCCTCCCGCCAACCCGCCGGGCGGGTTTTTGCCGGCGGTCGTTTTCACGGAAAGCACTGGCGGCGGGGCGGCCTCGCCGTGCCAATCGGCGGCCGAAGTCGGCGCGCTGACCCCGCCGACCCCATCGGCGCCGACCGGAACGATCAACACCCTCACCCCGACATTCGCCTGGTCGGGCGGCGCGAATTTCAGCGGCTTGGGCGTCAATATCCTGACGCATTCGGCCCCCGCTCGCGTTGTCTATGAATCGCCCGCGCTCCCGGCGAACGCGACCTCGATGGCGTTGCCGCCGGGCGTTTTGGATTGGGGAGGCAATTACATGTGGCAGGTCGAAGCCTGCGGCGAGCCGGCGGGGCCCGCCGGCCCCGGCGCTTGCCTCGACAATCCGAGCTGGATCTTTTTCTCGACGCAGCAACTCTTCCAGGTTGCGGTCGCCGCGGCGCCGACCGCCGCCGCCGGCGCCGTCAGCGGGGGCGGAGCGTTCCCGGCCGGGAGCGCCCCGACCGTCACGGCGACCGCCGCCGGCGGCTTTGTGTTCGCCAACTGGACGCAAAACTTCAAGATCGTCAGCAGTTCGGCGAGCTATCAGCTCCCGCCGCTGACCGCCAACGAGAGCTTGACCGCAAATTTCCTCGGGGCGACCCAAACGACGCTGGTCTCCGCGCCGAACCCGAGCTCGTCGGGGCGGCCGGTGACCTTCGTCGCGCGGGTGAACGCTGCGGGTCTGTCCGGCGGGATGATCTTTAGGGACGGGCCGACGACGCTCGGCATCGTCGCGATGACCCGCAAGACGGGCTTTGTCGCGAGATTGACGACGACGAACCTGGGCGTGGGCAAGCACACGATCACGGCGACGTTCACCGGGAACCCCTTGTTCGCCGGGAGCCAGTCGGCGGCGCTGATTCAAATCGTCCGCGGGGCGCACTTCGCGCGTCACCGAAAATCGATCGCCTGGGAACACGGGGACAGTATACCGAATTCCCTAACCCCGCAGCCGAAGGCGAGCGCTCCGCGGACGGCGGCCATAGGCAATTAGGCCGACCGTCCCTCGAGGTCGCTTGACGGTCTGCGGGACTGCGCTAATCCCCCTCCATTCGGAAGACGGGGGGCCGCACGGCGTCGGCCGCCGGCCCGCGTGGATTTTTCTGGCCGGCCGGGCAGAGAGACAATAGACTGTCGATTTATCGGAAAGCCTGCCGGCCGACGGGTAGGCTGTCTGTGGGTTTAGGAGGTCCTCATCGCATAACCGACGAGCGATAAATTTTTTTCGCCTTGCCGAGTTGCAAGTCATTGAAAAATAACGATCCCGCCAACTCGCGAGTTGGTCCGAGTTGCTTTTGAGTTGGCGCCGAGTTGGCGCCCGAGTTGGCGCCTAGAGGGTGCGTCGGGGCTGCGTGCGCGCCGCTCAACCTGTCCCCGCCGCCTCCCTCGCCAAAGCCGCCGCGCCGATCAGTCCGGCATTGTCGCCGAGCGCCGCGGCGACGACCTCGACGTCGCTGAACGCCGGCATCAGCAGCTCGCGCATCGAAGCCCTAACCCGCGGCCCTAAGAGGTCGAAGGCCTGCGACACGCCGCCGCCGACGATGATCCGCTCCGGGCTGAAGAGATGGGCGAGCGTCGCAAAGCCCCGCGCCAGCAGCCGCGCCTCTTCGGCGACGAGCGTCAGCGCCCGCGCCTCGCCCGCGCGCGCCGCCGCAACCGCCGCCGGCGCGTCGGCCAAGCCGGCGCTCCTTGCGGCAGCCGCAAAGGCCGAGCCTGAGGCCAGCGCCTCGAAGCAGCCGATCGCGCCGCACGAACAGCGAGCGCCCCGCTCCGCAATGATCATGTGTCCGACATGGCCGGCGAGGCCGCGCCTCCCGCGCAAAACGCTTCCGTCGGCGATCACGCCGCCGCCGATGCCGGTGCTGACCGTCACATAGACAAGATCGCTCATTCCCCGGCCCGCCCCGAATCGCCATTCGCCGAAAGCCGCGGCGACGCCGTCGCCTTCGAGAACGGCAGGCAGCCCGAACGCGTCGCCGATCGCCGCGCGAAGAGCAAAGCCTCTCCAGTCCGGCAGCGTCGGGATGTCGATGACGATGCCTGCGTCCAGATCGAGCGGACCGGGCGAGCAAATGCCGACGGCGTCGACGGCGCGGCTTAGCCGCCGAAAGCCCGCCTCTTCGGCGAGCCGCTCGACGCGCTCGACATTGGCGCTTGGGCGCCGCTCGGTCGGCGCGGCGGCGCGGCCGACGACCTGGCCCGAGGCGTCAATGACGCCGACGCGCGTCTGCGTCGCGCCGATGTCGACGCCAAGAGCAAGGCGCGCCGTCATGCGGCCTTGAGAGCGCGCAGCCATGCGATTCGCTTGGCGAAATCCTTCGCGCCGAAGGCGAGCGAGCCCATGACGACGCTGTCGGCGCCGGCCGCATAGAGCAGTGGCGCCGTCGTCTCGCGAATGCCGCCGTCGGCGGCGAGCCGCGCCCTCGTCGCGCCGTTCGCCGTCAAAAGCGTGCGCGCCTCGCGAAGCCGCTCCGCCGCCTCGGCCGCAAGCCCCTGCCCTTTCACGCCGAGCCTCGTGCCAAGCAGGGTCAACATGTCGATCGAAGAGAGAAGCGGCGCGACGGCGGCGACCGGAGTCTCTAACTTGAGCACAATTCCGGCCTTCAGACCCTTTGCGCGGATCGCGGCGAGCGCGGCCGCGGCATTGGCGTTCTCGACATGGACGGAGATCAGATCGGCGCCGGCTTTTGCAAACTGCGCGATCTGCTCCGGCAGGATGTCGTCCCCGACCATCAGGTGGACATGGAACGGCACGGCGGTGAGGCCGCGCAGGCGCTCGACGAGATCGGGAAAGAACAGCAGCGCCGGCGCGAAATGGCCGTCGGCGACGTCGATGTGAAAAATGTCGGCGCCGCCCTCGACGCGCGCAATCTCGGACTCGAAACGCGCGAGATCGGCCGACCACAGCGACAATTCGGCGAGCAGCCTTTCGCGCGGCAGGCTTTCGAACCAGTCGGGCGGCGGGCGGCTTGCGCTCACGATGGCTCCTTTAAGAGAAAGTCGGCGATGGCGTGTTTAACCTCTGCGACGTAGCGCGCGCGGTCGGGGAGTTTTGGCGCGACCTCGATGAAGCGCGCGCGAGGGATTGCGGCTGCGAGCCTCAGCGCCAGATCGAGCGGATGGATGACGTCGCCGGCCGTGCCGATGACCAGCGTCGGCAGCCGCAGGCGGCGCACGTCTTCCTCTGAGACGCTCGGTCCGTCGACGGCGATCGCGGCGAGCAAGGCGGCGCGCGTGCCGGCATCTGGGCGGTCGAAATTGGCGATAAGCGAGGCGAGATTGTCGGGCGCGGTCGCCTGGAGTTCTCGCGCTTCGGGGCTTGCCGCATATTTCTCGCGCGCGCCTCGCGCCACAAAGGGCGCGGAGTTCAGAACGGGGCGAAGATTGTCGGGCGCGCCGCGCCAATCCCATGCCGGCCGCACGAGGATAAGCGCGCGGACGCGCTCCTTCGCTTTCACCGCGAGGCGCAGGGCGATCGCCGCGCCCATCGAAATGCCGCCAGCGACAAAACGCCCGATGCCGCGCGCCTCGGCAAAGGCGAGAACGTCGTTGGCGAAGGTCGCAATCGAAAAAAGCCGCGGATCGCCGGGCTCCGAGCGCCCGTGAGCGCGGCACTCGAGCGTGAGCCGGCGAAACGGGCCGTCGGGAAACACTTCCGCCGCCTGCGCGCCGTCGCCGCCGAGGCCGTGCTGAAAGACGACGGCCGACCCTGAGCCGACGTCGTCGCCGAAAAGGCTTACGCCGTCGCGTGAGAAAGCGATTGCGCTCACTTGTCTTCCATCGCGGCGCGAAGATAGCGCGCGACGTCCGGCGCCTCGCGCTCGTCGAGACCGTGGGCGATCAGCGGGCCGTCGAAGCCGGCGCGCCGCAGCGAGCGGATAAAATGCTTAAAGTCGATGACGCCTTTGCCGGCGGCGACGAAGAGGCCGTCGGCCGCGCGGTCCTTGGCATGAGCGATGGAAATGCCGCCAGCAAGCCTTAAGGCCGCATCCTCGATGATCGCCCGGCGTTCGGCGGGCGTTGCGATCTCGATGAGATTGGCGGGGTCGAGCACGAAGCGCAGGCGCGGCGAGCGCATCTCGCTTGCGAGGCGGAGCGCCTTGTCGACGGAGTCGATGACATTGGCAAGCTCCGGCTCGACGCCGATGTCGACGCCTGCCTCTTCAGCCAGGCGCAAGGCCTTCGCCATTTCTTCGCACAGATCCGCCCACGCTTCGCGCGAAGCATTGGCCGGATGGGCGCGCCACATGTCCTCGGCGTCGCGCGTGCCGGTGCACACGGTGAGGACGCCGATGCCGATGCGCCTTGCGGTGGTCAAGAGAACGGCGAGCCGAGCAAGGCCCTCGGCGCGGCGGCGCGGGTCCGGATGGATCATGTTGTAGGTGCCCGACAATGCCGGCAGGGCGACGCCGGTCTCGCGCGCAGCCGCCGCGATCTCGTCCGCGATCGCGGCGGGAATGGCCTCGGGCATCGAGGGAAGGCCGAGACAGGCCATGTTGAACTGCGCCGCCTCGAACCCGGCGGCGCGGACGGCGGCAAGCGAGGCGCGCGCGCCCTTGGCGGCGAAGGTCTTGGCGAAAATGCCGAGCAGCATCAGATCGGCCCGCTGACGTCGGCAAGCCGCACAGGCTTCCCCGATTCGACCGAGCGGGCGATCGCCGCCATGGCGCGCACCGACGCGACGCCATCGGCGACGTCCGCGCCGCGCATCGGCTTGCCGTCGAGGATCGTGTCGGCAAATCCCTCGAGCTGGCGGCGGTAGAAGTGTCCGTCGGCGCCGAGTGGCCGGCGATAGGTCGCGTCGCGCTCGTCGAAAATCTCGACGTCGGACGATTTGTAGTACCAGGGATTATAGGTCTTGGCGACGACGCTGCCCTTTTCGCCGTAGAGCGTCAGGCCCTCGTGCCAATCCATGCGCACGGCGACGGTCAAGTCGAGATGGCCCATGCAGCCGTTGGCGAAGCCAACGTCGACGAACCAGGAATAGGCGCCGAACCGCTCGTTGAGCCTGGCGCTGGCCACATCGATCGGCCCGCAGAAGAAGCGCGCCACGTCGACCAGGTGGCTGCCATGGGCCAACATGTAATAGCGGCGCAGATCCGCCTTGGGATTCTCGGCGGGCTTGCGCGCCGCTTTGCTCAAGACCGGCAGCGGCTGCACGGCGTCGGTCATCGTATAGCGATGGGTTGAATCGCAGTACCAGGCCTTGAAGGCGAGCTGGGCGCCCATGTCGGAAACGGCGTAGGCGCGGCCGGCCTCCAGGCCCGGATCGAAGCGCTTCATGTGGCCGATCTGCAAAATCTTGCCCGACGCCTCGATCGCCTTGGCGAGCGCCTCCGCGTCTTCGACCGACGTCGCCATCGGTTTTTCGCACAGCACGTGCTTGCCGGCCTGCAACGCTTTCAGCGACGCGGGCACGTGGAAGGCGTCGGAGGTCGCGACGATGATCGCTTCGATGTCGTCGTCGCTCAGCATCGCGTCGTAGTCGACATAGCGTTTCTTGGGCCGATACGTCTCGCCCATGCGCTCGACGAGGTCTTCCGCCACGTCGCAGATGGCGAAGAGCTCGGCGTTGCGCGCCTTCGTGCAGGATTCGAAATGGGCGAACTGCGCAATCGGCCCGCAGCCGAGGACGCCGACGCGGAGGGTGCGAGTCTGTTTTGGAGACATGAGGGCGAACGGTGGCGTTGCTCGGGGTTCGTCGAGCGCTAAGGACGCCGTCAACCGGCGAAAGGCAAGTGGGTCGACGGCGCGGGCCGAGTCGACCGGCGCGCGCGGTTTGTTAATATGCGCAGAAAGGCGCCGGCCGCGTCGCCGGCGAGACGGGGATGGTTGCTGACTTGGCTGGGCGCCCGCCTTCCCGCCGCGATGATGCGTCCAGGCAGAGCGCCGGCCGCAACGAACGCGGCATGGATGATCTTGCGGCCGTGGCGGCCTGGGCGCAGATCGTGCTGGCGACGGTCGCGGTTGGCGGCGTGCTCTATTTCGCCCGCGGGCTCTTGCAGCCGGTGGTGACTGCGATCGTCGTCGGGGTCATGTTGTCTCCTGCGGTGCGTTGGATCGAGCGGCTGAGGGCGCCGAGAATCGTGGCGGCGGCGATTCTCGTTTCGAGCGTCGCGGCTCTGTTCGGGCTGCTCGTCGCTTTCGTCTCGGCGCCGCTCGCCGACCTCACGCAGCGGCTGCCGGCCGTGCTGGCGATTTTGAAGGACAAATTCGACTTCGCCGAGCTGGCGTCCTCGTGGGCGCATTTCTTGACGTCGATCGGCATCGATCCGGCGACGGTCAGGATTCCGATCCCGGAGCCGAGCTTCGATTGGCTGCCCTCGACGATCGGCTTCCTCTCGCCGACGATCACCGGGTTTCTTTACTTCCTGCTCGTTCTGCTGCTCTTCCTGCTCAACTGGCCTGAGGTGCGCAAGGCGTTGGTCGCGACGTTCGCCGGCCGCGAGTCGCAGAAGAGCGCGCTCAAATTCTTGAACGAGGTCGAGGACGCGCTCGCCAGCTATCTGATAACGCTGACGGCGATCAATCTCTGCGTCGGCGCGCTGACGGGCGTTGTGTGCGCGGCGAGCGGCATGCCGACCCCGGTCGGGTTCGGGGCGCTGGCCGCGCTCTTGAATTTCATCCCGATCATCGGCCCGCTCGCGACGCTGACGACGCTCGCCGTCGTCGGCGTCCTGGCGGCGC
>Ga0187782_10001460_pt1 | contig 17222 bp, 17 predicted proteins | sample 0715_SJ02_MP15_2_FD_132454 | JGI IMG/M metagenome (GOLD analysis project Ga0187782, IMG submission 132454) | Tropical peat soil microbial communities from peatlands in Department of Meta, Colombia - 0715_SJ02_MP15_20_MG | ecosystem: Environmental > Terrestrial > Soil > Wetlands > Peat | place...
TCCGATCTTGATTCTGGGCGAGAGCGGCACGGGCAAGGAAGTCTTGGCTCGATTCATTCACGAGCGGTCTCCCTGGCGCAGCGGCCCGTTCGTGAAGGTCAATTGCCCGGCCATTCCGGGGACACTCATCGAAAGCGAACTTTTCGGATATCAAAAAGGCGCTTTCACCGGCGCGAACGCCGCGAAGCCGGGCCGCATGGAGATGGCGCAGGGCGGCACGCTCTTCCTCGACGAAATCGCGGAGCTAGATGCGAGCCTTCAGGCAAAGCTGCTGCACGTCCTGCAGGACGGCCATTTCATGCGCATCGGCGACCACGAAGAGAAGTGCCTGGATGCGCGCGTCGTCTGCGCCACCAACCGCAACTTGGCGCGCGAAATCGAATCGGGTAGCTTTCGTTCCGACCTGTTCTACCGGATCAACGTGATTGCTATAACGCTGCCTTCGCTACGCGATCGACGCGATGACGTTCCGTACTTGGCGGAATATCTGCGCGAGCAGTTCAACCGCCGCTTTCAGCGCGAGGCTCCCCCGCTTTCGCCCGAGACTCTTCATCTGCTACAACAGCGCGATTGGCCCGGAAACATAAGGGAACTAGAGAACTGCATCGCTCGCTACGTGGTGCTTGGGTCGGAGGAGACATTCTTCCCCGAGCGCGTCGAGCGGCCCTCGGCGCATGTCAGCTACGTATCGACTCCGGACGGCAACATCCCGCTCAAGCACATTGCCCAGCAGGTCACTCGCAACATGGAGCGGGACGTCATCCTCAAAGTTCTTCAGGCGAATCATTGGAATCGCCGCAAGGCTGCGGAAGTCCTCAAAATCAGTTACCGCGCGCTCCTTTATAAAGTGCGGCAGGCTGGCCTCCCCGCCAAGCGGCCCCGCCAGAAGCTCCCGGGCAATGGCCAAATTGCCACCGGGTCGTCAGCCGAAGCTGACTGACCGGTTTCGGCCCTCATCTCCGCGAATCCGGGTCATGGCGCGAATGGACTCATTAGAACGCCCTCCAGCCGTCCGTAAGACAAAGGCCTTTCCGGCGCCGCGTGTCTGGGTTCCACGATCTGCCGCACCCGTAACAGGTATGTAATCACGCGCTTTGTCTGCCTTGCCCATACCTTGTGCTTCGGCTAGCCTTGATTAAGCATGAGCAAATCCAACGGCAAGTCGAGTCTACGGGTTTGTCTTCTCTCGCCGCATCCGATGGTTTTGGACGAATTCCATCGGCTGCTTGAGGATTCCGGCTTCCAGATCACGTCGAAGCAGCTCGACTCGATGCTCGCGCCCGACCTACGCCACCTGGAAATTCCGCGCGCGTCCATTTATGTGGTCGACGCCCATGCCGCCCGCCAGGCGACTGGGGCGTTGATGGGCAATATTCTCGAGCGCTACTCGACAGCGCGCCTCATGGTCGTCGGGGACAAGTTCAAAGAGGCCGATAGCTACGCCCTGCTGCGCCAGGGCGCCAAAGGGATCCTCACCTACGCCGAGGCTCGCGAACAGCTTCCCCGAGCGCTTCCGCAAGTCGCCTCGGGCGGCATCTGGGTTCCGCGGCCGCTACTCTCGCGTTTCGTGGATTCGATCCTGAGCGGGACGCAGGGCCGCCGCCTGCGGATGGATTCGCCCAACGATCTCAGCCGCCGCGAACAAGAAGTGCTCAATGGCCTGCTCGAAAATCTGGCCAACAAGGAAGTCGCGGACAGGCTCCACATCTCTGAGCGCACCGTGAAATTTCACGTCTCCAACCTGCTCGCCAAATTCGGCGTGCGGCGCCGCGCCGACTTGATCCTGCTCTGCTATCAGCGCCGCAACGTCGCCGGCAGTTAGCGCTCTCTTACTCTTCAAGTCTCGCCATATCGTTCCGCTGCTATAATTTTTCGTCTGAATCTTGGCCTATATCACGTGGCGACATTTTCCATCGAGAACTTTGGCTGTCGCGCGACCGAGGCGGACGCCTCCGCTCTGCGCCGCGGTCTGCTCGACAACGGCTTGGATCTCGCCGCTGAACACAACGCGGCGGATTTCGTCGTGCTGAACACGTGTACGGTCACGGCTGCAGCCGATTCCCAGGCTCGCGAGGCAATCCGGAAAATTCATCGGGCAAATCCCGGCGCGCGCATCGTGGTCACCGGATGCTACGCGCAGCGAGCGCCTGAGGAACTCGCGGCGATCGAAGGCGTCTCTTATGTCGTCGGAAACTCGCACGAGGCCGAAATCCCGCGCGTGGTTCGCACGACGTTGGCGAAGCCCGCGCCTGGCTTGGGCAACGAATTTGTGCCGCTAGCACAACTTGATGGCGAGGCAATGTCTCTCGCGCGCAGTCCGGCGAAGATTCTGACGGGCGACATCTTCGCGCAGTCGACCGTTTCGATTGCGCCGGCAAGTTTCTCGGCGAACGAGGACGGCCACACGCGCCCCATCCTGAAAATTCAAGACGGCTGCAACAATCGCTGCTCGTACTGCGTGATTCCGTTCGTGCGCGGGCGCAGCCGCAGCCTGCCGCCGGACGATGTTGTCCGCGAGGTGCTCGCACTCGTCTCATCGGGCGCGAAGGAAATCGTCCTGAGCGGGATCAATCTCGGCAGCTACGGCCGCGATCTTTCTCCTCGCGCCGGGCTGGACCAAGTTGTGCGCCGCATCCTCGACGAAACCTCGCTCGATCGGCTTCGCTTCAGTTCGATTGAGCCGCAGGACATTACCGAAGATTTCGTGTCGCTCGTCGCTTCTTCGCAGCGCGTCGCGCCGCATTTTCACGTACCGCTCCAGTCGGGCGCCGACCGCATCCTGCGCGCGATGCACCGCTGGTACCGCGCCGAGCACTACGCCGAGCGCGTCAGCCTGATCCGCCGCGCGCTGCCCGACGCTGCGATCGGCGCCGACGTGATCGTCGGCTTCCCCGGCGAAAGCGATGATGATTTTCTCGCCACCTGCGAATTGATCGACCGCCTGCCGTTCACGTATCTCCATGTCTTCTCGTTCTCCGCGCGCCCGGGCACGAAAGCTGCCAACGTTGGCGACGAAGGGCCCCCGCACACGATTCGCGAGCGCGCTCGCACGCTTCGAGCAATTTCGGAAGAAAAATCTGCCGCGTTTCGCGCCTCGCAAGCCGGACACAAGCAACGCGCGCTCACGCTTTCGCGCTCAAGCGAAAATTGGACTGAAGCTCTCACCGGAAACTATCTGAAAGTGCGCATCAAAGGGCGCCATCCCGCCAACGAATGGCACGATGCGTATGTCGCACCGTAGTTGGCTTTCGTCTGCAGGCCTCGCATGACATTTGGGAACGGTGTTCGGTGGAAGGGCGGGGTTTCAACCCCGCCATGAGGCATTCCTTTTCTTCCGGGGTTTTAACCCCGGACGATTCGAGCTGGCCCCGCCTCTTCTCTGCTAGCCCTCGAAAATCACCTGCGCCAGCGCCAGATTTCCGCTGTGCGTGATCGTCACGCTGATGTGCTTGACGCCCAGCCGGTCGGCAATCTCCCGCGCTGCGCCCTGAAGACGCAGCCCCGGCTTTCCGCCCGGCTCGCGCGTCACTTCGATGTCGCGCCAGCGCACGCCGCGGCTCCAGCCCGTGCCGAGCGCCTTCATCGCAGCCTCTTTCACCGCAAACCGCGCCGCGTAGCGCTCGTACCGGTTCTTGAATCGCTCGCAGTAAGCGGCCTCCTCCGGCGTAAACAATCGCTCGAGAAACGGCGTGCCGTGCCTCGTAATGGCGGCTTCGATTCGGTCGATTTCTGCGATGTCCAGTCCCAATCCGACGATCATTGCGTTGTGCCTCGCCCAGCCCTGCCGCGGAATTATATCTATAATGACATCGCGACTCTCGTCGCGCGCAAAGATGCCGACCGCCGTCACGAAAAAGAAATCAGCGCCAAGGAAGCCCGCTGCAGCTTCGGCTCAATGGAAGCTCCGCCGCGCCGGAGGCTTGCAAATTCTCGAAGCGCCGGCGCTCGAGCGGCTCAGCTGGCTCGTTCACGGATTCAGCACGCGTCCCGGCGGAGCAAGCAAATTGAACGGAGGCCGCGTTCTCAATCTCGGTTTTGCGGATTGGGATTCGCGCGAGCACGTGCCCGAAAATCGCAAGAAGTTTTTCGCGGCGATCGGCGCGAGCGAGATGCGCGTAGTCACGCTGCGCCAGATTCATTCAGACATCCCGCACCGGGTCGGTGCCGCGAGCGCGCGATCGGCCGAAACGTCCCAGGGAGATGCGCTCTTTACGCGCGAGCCGGGCGTTCTGCTTGCCGTGCAGACCGCCGATTGCGTTCCGATTCTGCTCGCCGACACGAGCCGCCGCGCGGTCGCCGCGATTCATGCCGGATGGCGCGGAACGCTGCGCCGCATCGCCGCGAAAACTCTCGGCCGCATGCAGATGGAATTCGGTACGCTCCCCGATGACGTGATCGCCGCGCTTGGCCCCGGCATTGGCCGCTGCTGTTACGAGGTCGGCTCGGACGTCGCGCTCGAATTCCACGCGCAGTTTCCGAACGCGCGCGAGTGGTTCGATGGCCCGTTCGACGCGCTCGCGTCCGGCGAAAATGATCCCAACTGGCTCCCGTGGCTCACGATGCGCCCGCCGGGACATCCGCCGCCGTCTCCGCGCGTCAATCTTGACCTGATCGCCGCGAATCGCGCAATTCTCGCGGATGCGGGCGTGCCCCTGCGACATATTTCCGCCTCGGGGTTTTGCACCGCCTGCCGCACCGATCTTTTCTTCAGCTACCGCCGCGAACGCCCGACCGGCCGCCTCATCGCCGCGATCGGCATCCGCGAAGCCTGAGCCTCAGGGCTTCGCTGCGGCCTCCCAGCCGTCGTACTCGCCGTTGTGAAATGCGGCCAACTGTTCGAACAGCTGACGAAACTGGTGGGTGGCCTGCGGAGTCACCACAATTTGATTCTTAGCCAGTACGAGGAAAGGATTCGGCGGATTGTCCTTAGCGTTGGCTGCCATCCTCTCCTCCGCCGAGTATCCTTTCGACCGCAATGCCTCGGCCGCTTGACGGGCAGCGTCCCGGCTCGGCAGATACAAGTAGTGAAGCACTTCCCGAGGCTGGCTCATGTCGGCGCCGAGAGACTTGAGCTGCTGCAGTATCATCTGGTCGGCCTGAGACTTAGTAAGCTTTTGCGATCCGCCTCCGAAAACCTTCCGAAGCCACGACATCTAGTCTCCTTCGGCATTCGCTGTACTGACTACACGCTCGTCGTCATCCGAGAAGTAGCCGCCTCTGCAAGCGCAAGCTGTCCGCACGCGGCCATCACATCCTGCCCGCGCGAATCGCGGATGAAACACGGCACGCCCTTTTCGACGAGTATGCGCTGAAATTCCTCGGCGCGCGCCCGGCTCGGCCTTTCGTACGGCAGCGCGCCGGGATTCCACGGAATCAAATTCACTTTCGCGCGAATATTCGCGAGCAGCCGCACGACGCGCCGCGCGTCCTCGGGCGAATCGTTGAATCCGCCGAGCAGGACGTACTCGAACAGCAGCCACTCCCGCGGCCGCAGCGGATACTTCCGGCACGCTTCGAGCAGCTTTTCGAGCGGATACTTCCGGTTGATCGACATGATCTCGTCGCGCTGTTCGTTCGAGGACGCATTCAGGGAAATTGCCAGGTTTGGCCGCACCTTTTCTTCTGCCAATCGCTCGATGCCGGGAATAATTCCGCTCGTCGAAAGCGCCGCATGGCGCGGCGCAATCGCCACTCCCTTGGGGTCGAGCAGAATCCGCAGCGCGGCCATCACGGCGTCGTAGTTGAGCAGCGGCTCGCCCTGGCCCATCAGCACGATATTTGTCTGCGGCTTGAGCGCCTCTCGGTTATCTTCGAGCGCGACCAGTACCTGTCCGACGATTTCTCCCGCCGTCAGATTCCGCATCAGCCCCAGCGTCGCGGTCAGGCAGAACCTGCAATCCACCGCGCAGCCCGCCTGCGTCGAAATGCAGATCGTCTGCCGGTTTTCTTCCGGCATGAAGACAGTCTCGATGCTTGCGGGCTTGCCGTCGCCAATCGCAAGCACGTACCTCACTGTGCCATCCGACGACCGGTGCCGCCGCACGATTTGCGGCAGCATGATCGCCGCCGCGTGTGACAGACGCTCGCGCAGCTCTGCCGGCAAATTCGTCATCGCCGCGACATCGAACTTCCGCTCGGCGCAAATCGCGTGATAGATCTGCGCGCCGCGATATCCCTTTTCGCCGAGCGATTCGAGAACCGTCCGCAGCTCCTCCGCCGATTTTCCGAGCAGATTTACAACCGTATTGGAAACCTGTGGGGACATCTTGTATTCGTCAATCGGGTTGGTCACGCGCCATCTGGCGGGCGACGTCTCATTTCAACCCTCGCCTATGCGGGGCCGCTTTTCAGCCTGTCCGCCTGATGACCGTTCCCGACCTTCACGAAGTCGTCTAGCCCGCATTGCGGACAATGCACATGGAAGGCTAGGACGAACTCTGTCCCCGGTCGTGGCACATGCTCATTGGCGCGCACTGTCGGCACTCGAAATCTTTCCGCGTACTCCAAAACCTGCAGAATTTGAGACTCTGGGCACCGTGGGCATAGAAAGAAAAAGTAGTCGGTTCTGCCAGTCGCCCCAGTTAGCTTTCCGCCTTCAACTGCGCTTGAACCATGATAGGGTCTTCCCTCGTTGAACCTCGTCATTTCGTCACCCCCGACTGCGGCGCTGGGCTACCGCAACCCCGCCGCGTCTTCGTCCAAAAACTGGCTCATCATGTGATGTCGCTCGACGAAATGGTGATACCTATCGCCCTCAACCTGCTGGTAGAAGCCCACTACGTCCGAATATGCCTCGGAATCGGGAGTGTCAACCATCATGCAAGTTCCCATTTCGACCTGGCGCGAGAGCAGCTCCTTATACGGTAGCTGCCCAATATTGTTCTTGTTCGTCGTTCCTTCTCTCTCGTGTCGGAGCTCCTGCTGTGAATAGTCGAGCCGCTCACTGCTCTCGCGCCAAACAGCCCGATCGGCGCGACAGACATCCACTGTCGGCGCATGTTCTTGCGTGGGAGCGCGGCCTCCTATGAACAGAAAGACAAGAACAGTAGCCGGAAGCCGCGTCAGCATCTTTGTAACCATCGCGGTGAGCCTCCACCAGTATTCCAATTATCTCACCGAAACGTAGTAACGCTAAATCGCCGCCTTGAGTGAGCACCAAGGTTCTGGTTTGCGCCGCTCGCATGACATTGCCGCAGCAGCGTGCGAGAATGAAATTGGGATATGTCAGACGCAACGAGCCGCGTGCAGAAGGAAACGCTGCCCAACGGGCTGGTGGTCATCACCGAGCCGATGGAGCACGTCCATTCCGTTTCGGTCGGCATCTGGCTGCGTTCGGGATCGCGCCGCGAGCCGGCCGAGCTCAACGGCATCTCGCACTTCATCGAGCACATGGTCTTCAAGGGCACCGCGCGCCGCACCGCCGAAGACATCGCCCGCGAAGTCGATAGCGTCGGCGGCATGCTCGACGCCTTCACCGCCAAGGAAATGGTCTGCTTCAACACGCGCGTGCTCGACGAGCACCTGCCGAAAGCCTTCGACGTGCTCGCCGACATGGTCCTCGAGCCGAAATTCGCCGGAGACGACATCGCGCGCGAGCAGTCCGTGATCCTCGAAGAGATCCGCATGACGCAGGACAATCCCGAGGATCTCGTCCACGAGCTTTTCACGCAGAATTTCTGGACGCCGCACGCGCTCGGCAAGCCCATTCTCGGCACGCCGGAAACTGTCTCGGCCTTTACGCGCGACACACTGCAGCAATGGTTCAGCCGCTGGTACGCGCCCAATCACTTGGTCATCACGGCCGCCGGTCATCTGACGCACGCGCAGATGGTCGATCTCGTCGCCGAGCGTTTCGCGCACCTCGCGCCGTCCATGGATGGCGCGGCCGATTCCGTGCCGGCGCCCGCGCCGCACGTCACCTTGCGCACCAAGAACGAGCTCGAGCAGGTTCACATCTGCCTCGGCGTACCGGCGCTGCCGATCGCCGATCAGCGCCGCTTCGCCGTCTCGATTCTCAACAACGTTCTCGGCGGCGGCATGTCCTCGCGGCTCTTCCAGAACATCCGCGAGCGCCAGGGCCTCGCCTACGCGATTTTCAGCGAACTCAATTCGTATCGCGATGCGGGTGTGCTCTCGGTTTATGCGGGAACTTCTCTCGAAACCACCGGGCAGGTGATTCGCTCGGTCCTCGACGAATTCCGCCGTATGAAGGACGAGCCCCTCAGCCCAGAAGAACTTCGCCGCGCCAAGGATCACTTGAAGGGCGCCACGCTGCTTGCTCTCGAAGGCTCGGGCTCACGCATGAACAGCCTTGCGCGCTATCACATGTACTTCAACCGCCACTTCACCGCGCCGGAGCTGATCGCCATGCTCGAGGCTGTCACTGCCGAGCAAGTGCAGCGGATCGCTCGCGAGTTCTTCGCGCCCGAGCGCGTCGCCGCCTCCGTCGTCGGCAATCTCAACGGCTTCCGTCTCACCCGCGATAATCTGACATTCTAAACCTGCACGGGCCTTCTCAGATATTCCAGAGCTACGTTCCCTCATGATAATGTCTCCGCGATTCCAGGAGGCGGAACATGAAAACATTTCCCTCGACCGTAGTGGCTCTGCTTCTTCTTGCAACTGGCCATCTCACATCGGCACAAGGAATTCAAATCAGCCGGGAGAATCGAACCGTTGCCGTGAGTGCGACCGCAACCGTGACAGCCGAGCCAGAAATCGCAATGATCAGCCTCGCCTGCGACAGCTACGGCAAGACCCAAGAATCCGCGTATAACGACAACACCCAAACTGCGTCGAAAATTATTGATGCGCTTGTTGCGGCGGGCGTGAAACACGAGAGCATCGAAACGTCGGACATCCGCGTAGGCCTGGTCGACTCGTCGGAACTACGGGACATGACGGCCCAGGAACGCAAGGACAAACAATTCGAGGCCGAACAAACGTGGCAGTTACGCGTTCCCACGGCTCAAGCACAGAATGCGGTCGATCGCGCGGTAGCTGCCGGCGCCGAAGTGAAGGGTGTGTGGTGGGTTGTCGCCGATCCGGATGCGCTCGATGCCAAGGCTCACAATGCCGCGTTGTTCAAGGCTCGTGGCACGGCCGACCAAATGGCACAACAATCCGGCGGCAAAGTGGGACAACTTCTTTTCGTCAGTAATACTCAGCCTGGCACTATGCCTTGGCTGAGCGCCAACGGTTTCCAGCAATCGGTCACCGTGGAAGCAGCCGTGGTACCGAGTCTGAAGCTTTTTCCGCAAAAGGTCCGGCGCGACGTCACGGTCTATGCGGTATTCGCTCTCGAATGAAGGCGGTGCCGCAGAGAAGATCGGCGATTCATTCCGCGGGCCTCGATCGGCGGCTTGCGCCGAAGATCACATCCTTGATTTCCTTCGCGATCCAGACCGGCCCGACGAGGAAGTAAATCACGCCCTGAAAAAACGCCGGCTTATTGCCTTCGACGCGATGCCCCACGAACAGCAGAATCCATCCGCCGACGAACAGCGCCAGGCCGATGCGCCAGAACGTCAGCGCCAGCAGCACGATCCCCGCGATGATGATCGGAATTCCGATGCCGTGCAGGACTTTGTTCCAGGGATTGGTGTGCTCGTGGTCGTACTGCGCCATGTACTGCGCGAAGGACGGCATGGGGATCTCCTTGGCGCCCGATTCTACATCCTCCCGGTCGTGAGCGCGACGCGCACGAAAGGCGCAGCGCCCTTTGGCTCATTTTCTCGTTCTCTTCGTGCCTCTGTGTCTCCGTGGCTGCTTTTTCCTTTGACGCCGCCTCACCTCTTTGCCATCATTCGACTCCGGAGAGGCTCCGCATCTCGTTCCGCATATCGATTCTCGCTTCCGGCAGCTCGGGCAACTCGACGTTGCTTGAAACCGAGCGCACCACCCTCCTCATCGACGCTGGCCTTGGCCGCAGGGAAATCACGCGACGCTTCGAAGCGCTCGGCCGTGCGCTTCCCGAGCGCGTCGACGCAATCCTGATCACCCACGAGCACACGGATCATTCGAGCGCCGCCGCGCAGCTCGCGCGCCACTGGGATTGCCCTGCGTACCTCACCGAGCCGACGCACCGCGAAATCGTGAAAATGTTCGCGGAGGAGCCGGACAACCCCGGCCCGAAAGCTACCATCGACCGCGTCGAATACATTCGCGCCGGCGAGCGCTTCCAGATCGGCGATATCGAAGTGAATCCCTTTCGCATCCCGCACGACGCTGCCGATCCTGTCGCCTTTTCGTTCCGCACGAACCTGCCCGCCGGGGCGGGCGGCACGAAAGTCGCCATCGCCACCGATCTCGGCTACATGCCCGAACTCGTCAAGCAGCATCTGCGCGAAGCTGATTTTCTGATCCTCGAATCGAATCACGATCTCGAAATGCTCAAGGTCGGGCCGTACCCGTGGCACATCAAGCAGCGCGTGATGAGCCGCACCGGGCACCTCTCGAACAACATCGTCAGCGAATTTCTCGCCGATGCGGAGGTGTTCGACGCCCGCGCGCGACATCTCGTCCTGGCGCATCTTTCCGAGCAGAACAACACGCCCGACCTCGCCCAAATTAGCGCCGAGCAGGCTCTCGCCGCGCGCGCCGCTGACTTCGCCTTTCGCGGCTCGCTCCACATCGCCAGCCAGCGCATCCCCCTCGGCCCCTTCGAGCTGTAAGCGCCATCGCGCCCTTCCCACCGTCATTCTGCCTGCCCTGACGAAGGAAGGGAGCGAAGCGGCGGGACGCAGTTTACGTGTCGCGCTCCTGCGCGACGTCCGGCCGCGGAGTCGAAGAATCCCTCTTTCGCCGTCTCGGCGCCCTCTACGTGAAATGGTTTTGCCTTCCCCGCGAATAGTGTATCTTCTCGTCACCTCCTGGAGGCGCGCATGGACATTGGCCCGATCGTCGCACTCGTAATCGGCGCAATCATCCTCATCTTCGTGCTCAGCATTTTCTTCAAATCCTTTTTCACCATCGAACAGGCCCACGCCGGAGTCGTCCAGCGCCTCGGCAAATTTCTGCGCATCGCGCAGCCCGGCCTGAATTTCAAGATGCCCTACCTCGACGTCGTCGTCGCCAACATCAGCCTGCAGGTCCAGCAGCTCGACGTGAAAGTCGAGACGAAGACCAAGGACAACGTCTTCGTGCAAATCCCCATCGCCATCCAGTACAAAGTCACGCCCGACAAAATCTACGACGCGTTCTACAAGCTCTCCGACCCGGTGAAGCAGATCGAGTCGTTCGTCTACAACGTGATCCTCGGCCACGTCCCCAAGCTCACGCTCGACGAAACCTTCGACCAGCAATCCCAGATCGCCATCGACGTGAAAAATTCGCTCGACGCGTCGATGGCCGAATTCGGCTACTCGATCGTGAAGTCGCTGATCACCGACCTCGTCCCCGACGAAAAAGTGAAGGCCGCGATGAACGACATCAACGCCGCCGCCCGCGAGCGCGAAGCCACCGTCTCGCGCGCGGAAACCGAAAAGCTGCTGCTCGTGAAAAAAGCGGAAGCCGATGCCGAATCGAAGCGCCTGCAGGGCGAAGGCATCGCCAATCAGCGCAAAGCGATCGTCGAGGGCCTGCGCGACTCGATCGAAAAATTCTCCGCGTCGGTCGAAGGCGCGACGCCCCGCGACGCGATGTCCATGGTTTTGCTCACGCAGTATTTCGACACGCTCAAGGAAGTCGCCGGCACCAATCGCAGCAACACGATCCTGATGCCGCACACGCCCAACGCTCTCGCCGAGCTGATGGAGCAGTTCCGCAGCACGCTCATCACCGGCGAACTCGCCTCCAAAGGCGCCAACGGCTCCGCCGCCCCAACGCCCCCTGCTCGCACTTGACGCGAAGGGTTTTGTGGCACAGGCACTCCTGCCTGCCTCGCCGCAGGCGGGTCTGTGCGCCTTCGCATTTGCCTTGTAGCGGCGGCGTTCTGGCGCTGAACCTCGACCAGCGGCGGAGTCGATACGTTAGGCCGGCCGTTCTGGCTGAAGGTTGAACTGTGGCTGTGGGTCCAGGTGGCGGCGACCTTTTAGCGCTGTGTCGATTCGCTCGAGATTTCCTCTTGTATCTTACGGGGTGCCCGAGTTCGAACTGGAACCAAGCAACGATGAGAAATCGTAACTTATACCGAATTGCGCACTCCAAAGTGAGTGGGTAATCAAATCGGTACGATTGGACCAGCTGAACGCAATGGGAAACTTCACATTTTTCCCGACACCTAGGCCGTATTTGACCTGAACAAAACTGATCGGCCCCTTTTTCGTAAAAACCTGACTCGTGGTCGGAGCCAAACCAACGATGTTTATGCCGGAAAGGGGTGCTCCCGGTGTGACTTTTAGGATCGAAGGGCTGACCTGGTCTTGGTAGTAGTAAGTAAGTCCCACGGTCGAGTTACCGAAGAACGATTCCAACCAATTTGCCTTGGTTGTACAGAATGCCGTGTCCAATTCACTTCCTGCCTGGAATGCTCGAAACACTCCGGCTCCCGGCACTTTGGACGGATCGGAATTGTACAAATTCCCGGCTAGATTGATCGTGCCTGTGAAGCGGGTTATTGCGGCGCTAGCGCTGGCATCGGTATTGGATTTTGACTTGCTACAAACTATTTTGCTGCCGAAAGAACGGCTTCCAATCAGTTTTAGGGTCGACGTTGTAGGCTGATTCGTCGGCGTATTGTAGTCGTACTCGAAAGACAGTGCTGTCCCCGCGGCAGCATCAAGCATCGGACCTAACTGCGCTTCGAAAATCGAGGCCGCCGCCATATAATTCTCCGTCGCCGCAATTAATTCGCTCTGGGGCGACTGTCCCGCAAGTCTCCCAGGACCGGCGAAAACTGGAAGCTTGGCATTATTTGAACAATCTACCTGATCGCCATCAAAGAGAATGCCGACAATCTGCAAATAGTATCTGTCGAAGTAGTCTTCCTCCCTTTTAGCTCTTTCGCTTTTGTCACTTGTGTATAGATTCTGCGTTGTGAACTGTTTTTCGATGCAAGATTGCCACGCCGCATACTCATTCCAAACGTCTCGTTGGAGATTCGGCGGGTTTGACGCAGGATCAGCATGATTCGGCGGCCCCATGAAAGCCCGGTCGAGGCGCGCCCGTGCATTCTCTGTTGGCGTTGGGTCCGGCCCTTTCTCCGGCAGCGTGAACTTGCCTCTCAATATGGCATACTTGAAGGAGGCTCCAGAAAATGATAGGCCGCTATTGGCGACGCTGTTTAGAGAAGCCTGTTGCGTCGTTCCTTGCGGAGGAGAAGCACTTCCAGTTGCGGTCTGGGATGAAGTGGACGTATTCGCGGTTACACCTAACCCGAATCGGTTCAGAAATTGAAGTTTTGTACCGCTCACACAACCCCTAATCGTTACGGTCGGCGACCAACAGTACGGCACCACTCCATGGCCGGCCAAGGCCGACGGTATTCCATCAAGCGTCGTTTGCAGGGTAATCGTTTGGTTGCTGGTTGACGATGTTATGCCTCCGTATTCGCTGGCAAGAGATGCGAGGGGGGTGCTGGGTTTTGACACCGCGCTGGTAGTGCCACTTGAACCTGATGTAGAACCCTGTTGGACCGTACTGACGCTTTTTTCTACCGTCTGGAGAGCGGATTGAATGATCTTATTTCTCAATTGTGGAACAATGACCCAAAAACACGGAACTTCATTTGTGATGTCAGCAAAGGTGGCAGCCGAAATCGTTCCAGTGGCGACCTCATCTATATCGTTGCATTCTTTGGGAACTGGGGGCAGCTTCTGCGCGCCAGTTCGGCTCGGCAGGACAAACGTCAATGTGATGACTACTGCCGCGATACCATGCACGGCGCGAGTGGAATGAACCATGGGCTAGATCACCCTAAGCGTAAAGTGTCCCGACGGTGGCTTCGGTATCTGCGCTAGTTCGTTATTCCCGGCACAATTCTCAAAAACATAGGAGGGCCGCATGTCGGACTTCGAAATCACGACCATGACGACGTCGTAGCTGCCCGGAGAAAGCTTGAGAGTAAATCCGGTCGCAGTCAGATTCGTTGGCTGTTCAGGGGCTGGTTCAGGCGGGTTCGTAAACAATTTGAACACCTTCACGCCGCTGGGCAGATCAAAGGCCGTGCTCTTGGCGGGGGTTCGCTTTTCGTCCTCACACAACTGGATATTGACCGGCATATCCCCGGAATTGATCTGAAATTGACACTGTCCGGAAGCATCCGGGCTAATTTTGCAGGGCCCTGGCGGTGGTGCACTACCGCCCGTAGGTTTCACCGTCGTACTGCTCATAGAACTCTCCTCCAGCTCCGATTCACTGCCTAGCCGTCGATCCCGCCTAAATACGACGCATTCTAGCGACAGCCATCCTGATTCGGAAAAACCCTGCCCATCGCGAGTGAAACGCAACCGCTCAGGACCACACCGCCTGTCAACATATTCAGAAAGGTTGATTCATATAACCCTTACTTCCATCAATGTCAAATAAAATTGTAGTAATAGGCCGAATCCGATTTTGAGATAGCATAGCAGTCTCTGGAAGTGTCTGAGGTCAAGTCTCCTGCAGCAGAATTTCTGACCGCATTCTTGGAGTCCAAAAAAGTCCACAGGCTTTTCCGCCCGCAATCACTTGACATCGTGCTAGCGTCGACCGTGAGCGGCGCGCGATGCGCGCGCCGTGCTCGCCGCGCCGTAGTCCACAGGACAAAGGCTGAAGGGCGCAGGCGGGAAAGGAGCAGTCGATGGAGCACGAGTCACGGGACGCAGCTCACCTCTTTAGAGGCGAAGCCTTTCGGCCCCATTGCGATCGAAAATCCGTTCATTTCTACTCGACAATGCTGCCGAATAGAAATCGCTGTATCCCATTGAAAATAAAGATCGGCGACACATTCTACTCGACAATAAATCAGGGTTTTCGCACGCATCGTCTCGCCCCGCGCCGCTCGTTTCTACTAGAAAAGGGTGTCAAGCCTTGCCAGCTCTTTTCGGCCGCAAGTTATTCAAAACAAAGAACCGAGGCCCGAAACAAGTGTCAAGAAAACGAGGAGAGAGCAGTTGCCCGGTGGTATATATTCATGGTATATATCTATAGTAAGATTGGGCTCACACCATGGCCAAGACAGGAACCGCAAAACTTTTTCGCAACGGACGCAGCCAAGCCGTGCGCTTGCCTCGAGAATTTCGGTTCGAGGGCGATGAAGTCCGCATCCGCAGAGTGCCGCAGGGCGTGCTCCTCGAGCCGATGATTCCGGACACGACCACATGGTTCGCCGAACTCGATCGGCTCAACGTCGAACCGTTCATGAAGAGCGGCCGCAAGCAGCCCAAAGCGCCGCGCCGGAGAATCTTCGAGTGAGATACCTTCTCGACACGAACGCGTGTGTCGCGCTTATCAACCAGAAGCCGGCGCATGTCCGTGCGCGCTTCGATCGTGCGCTGGGCAGCGGCGGGGAGATGCTCGTTTCTTGCGTGGCCGTATTCGAACTTTGGTACGGCGTCGCCAAGAGTCACCAGCAAGAGGTCAACGCGCGGCGCGTCGAGACATTCTTCGCGGGCCCTGTGGCTGTGCTGCCGTTTGACGAAGAAGACGCCCGGAGCGCAGGCCGCATCCGCGCGACTCTCGAATCCGCTGGAAAGCCGATCGGCGCGTATGATCTATTGATTGCCGGACAAGCCATCCGCCACAATTTGACCTTGATTACGGCGAACACCCGCGAGTTCGGTCGCGTCAGCGGCCTCGCCTGGGAAGACTGGTCGAAATCATTAACGAATCGGGAGAACTGAATTGATCGCGCGGTACACGCGTTCGGAGATGGGCCGTGTCTGGAGCGAAGAGAACAAGTTCCAGAAGTGGCTCGAAGTGGAGCTGGCGGCGACGGAAACGCTCGCCGAAGCGGACGTCGTCCCGCGCGAGGCTGCGCGCAAATTGCGCGAGCGCGCACGCATCGACGTGCCGCGCATCAACGAGATCGAAGCCAAGGTCCGCCACGACGTGATCGCGTTCACGATCGCCGTGCAGGAAACGGTCGGCGATCCCGAGGCGGCGCGCTGGCTGCACTACGGACTCACGTCAAATGACATCGTGGACACGGCGCAGGCGCTGCTCGTGCGCGAGGCGTCGAAGCTGATCGAAAAGGGCATCGCGCATTTCGGCGAAATTCTCGAAAAGCGCGCGTGGGAGTTCAAGGACACGCCCGAAATCGGCCGGACGCACGGCATTCACGCCGAGCCGATCACGTTTGGATTAAAGATCGCGAACTGGTACTCCGAAAACCGCCGCGACGCCGCGCGGTTCGAAACCGCCGCGCGCGAAATGGCGGTTGGGAAAATTTCTGGCGCCGTTGGCACGTGCACGCACCTCGGCCCGGAAATCGAGCAGAAGGTTTGCCAGCGGCTGGGCCTTGCGACTGCGCCGATCAGCACGCAAGTGATTGGGCGCGACCGCCACGCGCAGTATCTTTCGGCGCTCGCGATCATCGCCGCCACGCTTGAAAACATCGCGCTCGAGATCCGGCATTTGCAGCGCACCGAAGTGCGCGAGGTCGAAGAACCGTTCGGCGGCGAGCAGCGCGGCAGCTCCGCGATGCCGCACAAGCGCAATCCGGTCTCAAGCGAACAAATCTGCGGACTGGCGCGCGTGGTGCGCGCGAATTCAGTGGCCGCGATGGAAAATATCGCGCTCTGGCACGAGCGGGACATCTCGCACAGCTCGGTCGAGCGCGTGATCCTGCCTGATTCGACGATTCTCGTGGACTACATGCTGCACCGCACCGCCGAGATCGTCGCCAACATGAAAGTGTTTCCCGAACGCATGCTCCGCAATCTCAACGCGACGCAGGGTCTGGTTTTCTCGGGACAGCTTTTGCAGGATTTGGTCGAGCATGGCGCGCCTCGAGAAGATTCTTACAAGTGGGTGCAGACGCATGCGATGGCCGCGTGGGAACCCGAGACGAGTTTCAAGGACCGCGTCTCCGCCGATCCGAACATACGCAAATTCCTCGATGAAAAGGCGCTCGCGCATTCGTTTGATTTGCACCGCCAACTGCGGGCTGTGGACGCGATCTTCAAGCGCGTCTTCGGCGCCGGCAAATCCTCGGCCGCTCGATAGAGGCGCCGCTACTACGGCAGAGCGACGGTCATCGTCGCGCTGCTGCGGAATTTCTTGTAGTCGCTGTAGCGGTCGATGAAATTCTGCTTCAGCTTGACGAAGACGATGCGGCCGGCGACGTGGACTTCGGCGTACGA
>Ga0187782_10001462_pt1 | contig 17215 bp, 5 predicted proteins | sample 0715_SJ02_MP15_2_FD_132454 | JGI IMG/M metagenome (GOLD analysis project Ga0187782, IMG submission 132454) | Tropical peat soil microbial communities from peatlands in Department of Meta, Colombia - 0715_SJ02_MP15_20_MG | ecosystem: Environmental > Terrestrial > Soil > Wetlands > Peat | place...
CATCGCGCGACCAGCTCACCATCACCACGGTACGCCGCCGCCGCCGCCATGCCAAAAGGGGCCACTGGGCTCCGTGCCAGAAGGCGAGCACCCAGGGCCGGTCTTGGGCAGCCCCAAGAGCGGGATCGTGCACGACGCGCACGCGCACGGTCGAGAGCCACAGGCGAGCGAGCAGACCGCCGCCCCATCCGGCCAAGGCCAGCGCTGGTCGCGGGCTCACCCTTTGAGCTCCGAGAGCTTCGTACGGGCGCGCTCGAGCGCCGGATCATTTTCGATCGCGCGTTCGAACATCTGCAGCGCCTTCGCTCGGTCCCCCTGCTTGGCACTGATCTCTCCCAGGTAGCAGAAGACCTCCCCCTTGGAGATTCCAGCGTTGGCGTCGAGTCTCTGGAGCAAAAGCGCCCGGAACGTTCTCTGCGCACGTTCGAGGTCGTTCGTCTCGAACGCGAGCACACCGAGATCCCGCAGTACCCCGACGGAGCTCGGATCGATCTTGAACGCCATATCGAGCTGGGTGAGAGCCACGTTCTTGTCGCCGAGCTGCGTGAGAGCGCGGGCCAATCTGTGATGGTAGAGCGCGACCTCCTTCGTGCGACGGCTGCCGAACGATGCGATGACTTTCTCCAGGACTTGCGCCGCGTCACGGCCACGTTGAGCCGCGTTGTACGCGTCGCAGAGCGTCAGCAACAGCTCGCGATCCTGGGGCACCAGCTGCGCTGCGCGTTCGAGAACCGGAATCGCCTGGTCAGGGCGATGCAGACGCGTCAAGTGGATCTGCGCAGCGGTCTTGAGGAGAGTCACCTGTTCGGACGTGGAGTTGGACACCGCCGGCGGCGGCGGCAGTAGGGAGCCCCGAACCGGAGCCGCGGCTCCGGTCGTGGGCTGTGACTCCGCCTTCGCGGACTGCACGTCGTTGTCGTGATTCGACGACGCTTTGACGAGATCTGCATCGCCGACCAGCAGGTCCGCGAGCTCCTGCCACTTGCCGACCCGCTCCCAGCGGACCCGCAGCATCGTCCTGAGGGAGGTGTTGGACTCCTCGAGCTTCAGGCCACGCTGGAGGGCGTCTTCGACCGCCGTCGCGTCTCCAGTCTTTTCCCGCGCCTCTGCCAGACGCAGAGCCCACGTGACTCCGCTGGGCTCGGTCGCGAAATCGAGAAGCCTCGAGAGGGCGGTCGCCGCCCGATCCCAGTCCGCGCGGCTCTCCGCGATGCGCGCCACGGCCTCCAGCGCGGCGCGATGATACGGATTGCGCTGGAGGACCTGCTCGTAGGCCTGCTGCGCTGCGGAGACGTCGCCAAGGCGGCGCTCCTGAACTTCCGCCAACCGGACCAGAAGCGCCAGCTCCGTCGGGACGTCCTGTCGACTCCGCGCGGCTTCGAGCTGCGCTTTCAGAAGCTCGGCCAGCTCTGCGTCGCGCTCGGTCTGCTCGTAGAGCTGCGACAGAAGAAGGACGGCGTCGGCGTGCGTCGGCTCGTCGTCGAGCACCGCGCCGAGCGTTTCGATCGCGTCCTCGGGCGCCTTGAAGCGGTCGGCTTGCAGCCTCGCAAGCTCGAGGCGCAGATCCGTCTTCCGAGATCCGCTCGCTCCGTCGATGAGACGCTGCAGAAGCTTGCCCAGGTCACGGTCGCGGCCGGCTCGGACATAGAGCGCGCGCAGGGCGGTTGCGGCCCTGGAGTCTTCTGGATCGGCGTCGAGGATCTCCTCGTAGAGCGAGGTGGCCCGGGGCACGTCATTCAGCTTTTCGACGAGCGCTTGTGCGGCCTCGTGCTGCAAGCTTCCCGCGGCCTTCGCGTCGTCGACGAGCTCCGAACGTCGAAGCAGCAGCTTCACCACCTCCGCCTCGTCACCGGCCGTGGATCGGAGACGCGTCAACTCCTCGAGGGCCCAGATGTCGCGTTCGTCCTCGCTGATGAGATCTCGAAGAGTCGCCTCCGCGAGCTCCCGATCCCCGACCGGAGTCTCGGCCAGCGCTTTGGCTTCGCGCAGAAGCTCCCGCTTCGTCGCCGCGTCGGTCTCCAGTCGCGCGCGTGTTCGCAGCGTCTGCACGAGATCGCGTTCGCGTCCAGGGGCTCTGCGCAGGTCCTCGAGGGCGCGGAGCACGTCGAGGTTTTCCGGATCGATGGCAAGCGCCTGGGAATAGGCGCTCTCCGCGAGTCGGACGTCGCCCAGCCGGTCTCGGTACCAGCCCGCCAGGCGAACCCACAGGTCCATCCGCGTTGCCGCGGGCAGATCGCTCGCAGCCCCCAGTGAGGCCGCGAGGGTGGCGGTCGCGTCGCTCCATCCGGAGTTCGCCGTGGCGAGCCGCTCGAGCTCGGCCAGAGCCTCCTCCTCGCCCGGATCCGTGGACAGCGCCGCTTGCACGGCGCGCTGGGCGCGCGCCCGATCGCCGACGGTCGTCTCGAGGACGTGCGCAAGCTCGAGGCTTGCCCGGGTGCGTTCGCGCGTCGTTCGCGCCCGTGCGACCCGCCGCTCGTAGAGCCGAGCGACGTCTTCATTGCGCCTGGTCGTGCGGTAGACCGTCTCGAGAGCTTCGAATGCGTCCTCGAAGAGGACGTCATCCTCGAGAAGCGACGCGATCGCCTCCTGGCTCGCGGAGTGTTCCGGTACACGCTCGAGGGCGCGCCTGAAGCTGGCGAGACCCTCTGCCTTCTGGTGGAACGAGTGAAGCTGGAGTTGCCCCAGGCGAAACGAGAGATCCGCCTGCAACCGCGCATCCGATTCGACGGCGATCCGCCGCTCGATCACTTCCGCGAGCCGCTGCTTCTCGTCCAGACGTTCGAGCAAACGATCCAGCGCACTCAGCACGGAGGCATCGTCGCCCAGCCGCTCAGACGCGGCCGCGTACGCGTTGGCCGCGCGGCGCGGATCGTCGAGTTTCTCTTCAGCGGATCGGCCGAGACGAACGAACAGGTCTGCCGCGACGCTTGCTTCGAACACGGTAGCCGCGCGCTCTTGAAGGGCATCGGCGTAGCGCTGCCACCCCGGCGTTCCGGCGCGGTTCGCGAGACGCTCGACTTCGGAGTGGAGCGACGGGTCACCCGGCTCCTCCGCCAGCGCGCGGATGAGCGCGGACTGGGCACGGTCGAGGTCTCCCAGCGACGATTCGGCGATGGTCGCCAGGGCTCGAAGCGTTCGAGTGCGCTCGTCGGTCTCCGTTTGCGCTCGGAGGCGCAGCTCGAGGACTGCGGCGACGTCCGAGTGTCGGCCCGCCTTGTACAAGACGGGCTCGAGCACGTCGGCCGCCTCCAAGCGAAGCTCGTCTCGAGACTCGCCAATCCCGCGAATCGCCGCCACAGACTCTTCGTCGAACGATGCCTGGAGGATGTCGCGATACGTCTCCAAAGCTGACCGTGGATCCTGCAATTCGACGGCGTAAAGGGCGGCGATGCGCTTTTTCAGACCCAGCCGGACGGCTGCGTCCTTGGATCCGTCGGCCTGAAGCTTCAAATTGTCGAGCAGCTCGGGCCAGAGGTGCTCTTGCGTGTAGAGCGCGTCCAGCTTGCGTAGCACCTCCGGCTCGCCGGGTTTGACGGCCAGGGCTTGCGTGAGGCACTCGATCGCTTCGCGGCGGTTCGAAAGATCGGTTTCGTAGCTCGATGCGGCTCCGACGAGCAGCGAAAAGCGCAGCTCGTCCTCGCCCTCGGCGCACAGCTCCACCCGCCGGCGGTAGAGGTCCACCAACCGGGACGCGTCCCGCTTCTGCTCGTAGAGAGCGATGAGTTGATCGACCGTCGACGCGCTCGCCGGCTCGAGCTCGAACGCTCGCTCGAACGCCGCAATCGCTCCGTCGGAGTCGTCCAGCATGTCGCGGCGGGCCTCGCCGATGCGGCGCCAGGTCGTCGCGCGCGATTCGTCGTCGGAGACGAGCTCCGCCTTCCTCGCCAGGACGCGCACCAGGGTCTGCCAATCGCTGAGGAGCGTGGCCAGGGCATCCATCTCCTCGAGGGGTTGCAAGTCCGATTCGTCGAGAAAGAAGAGCCGCTCCCACGCATCGAGCGCGCGACGCGGGTCGTCTCTGCGCCGATCGTGCAGATGCGCCAGGGCCGACAGGAGCTCTCGCTTCGTCGCACCGTCGGACCGAGAGATTGACGTCTCGTACGCCTCGGCAAGATCGTCCCAGCGGCCCGTCGACGCGCCGATTCGATCGAGTTGCTGGCGCGCCTCTCCGTCTTCGGGATCGAGCGTCCACGCCTCGCGGATCGCATCGAACGCCTTGCGTGGGTCCTTGCCGCGCTGCTCCCAAAGCAACGCGTTCTCGCGCCAGATGGCGATGCGCTCGCCGTCGTCTGCTGCAATCCCCAGGCGCTGCTCGTTCAGTGAGATCAGGCGCCGCCAGTCGTCTGCGCGCTCGTAGATGGGGCGCAGGATGTCGATCGCCCGCGGCTTGAATTGCTCGGACCGGAGCAACGCTTCGAGCTCCGCGATCGTTTCCGCGCCGGGGCCTCCGCGCTGCGTCGCCGTGAGGTCGACCACCGTCTGCAGCTCGTCGAGCCCGGCCGCCGTCTCGTCCAACCTGTGAATCAAGAGCTTCGCAAGACTGGTTCGGAAACGCGCCTCGTCCTCGGGAAACGCACTCTGCTCGGCCCGTCTGCGGGTGAACTCCGCCAGGTCGTGCCATCTCGCTCCCCGCTCGTACAGCGTCGACAGCGCGTCGAGAACCGCTGATTCTCCGTCGTCGATCTCGAGGGCCGCGCGGTACGTTTCGACGGCGGCGGCGTCGTCGTGAAGCTCCGTCTCCTGAATGCGTGCGATCGTCTGCAACGCGCGCAGCCGTTCGCGAGGATCGTTCTCGTAGTCGAGAGAATCGCGATACAACCTCACACGTTCGGCGGGCCGATTGGCGCTCTGCAGCAGTCGATCGATCGCGACGAAGCTGGCCTCGTCCTCGGGCTCGAACGCGTGCGCACGCCTGTAGAAGAGGAGCGCCCGGTCGACGTCGTTCTGGGCCTCGAAGAGCTCTCCCGTGCGCCGCGCGAGCTTCGCGGTTGCCGGTTCGTCCGCGGTGATCTTCTGCAGCTCGGCGGCATACGCCTCCGCGAGGCGGCCCTGGGCGTTCGCCACGCGGGCCAGGCGCTCGAGCTCCGACCAAGTCGTCTCGTCGGTCGGTTCCTCGCCAAGGAGTTGAGCGGTCGTCTCGAGCGCAGCCGCGTAATTCTCCTCTTGCTCTTCGTGGAGCTTCGACAGCCGGCGCAGGAGCTGCTTGCGCTCGTGGGGCTCTTGGCTGACCGCCAGACGCGCCTCCAGCGTCGCCATGACACGACGCCAGTCCAGCCTCGCGATGTACACCGGCTCGAGCATCGTCGAAGCGCGGGCTGCGTGCTCGCGCTGCGCCATGAGTCCCTCGAGCGAGGCGATCGTCTGCGGGTGCTTCGCATCGATCGCCAGTGCGGCGGCGTATTCGTCGAAGGCGCGTTCGTATTCGCGAGTCCCTTTTTCGAGCACCTCACCGAGCGCATGGTGGAGCGCCGCGCGTCGCTCGTTCGGCACTCCCGGGGCCACGATCTGGCGCTCGTAGAGAGCGACGAGATCATCCCACCGGCCCTCGCGGGCGTAGAGCCGCTGCAGCGCCTCGATGGCCTCGGCGTCGAGACCCATGTCGAGAATCTGCTCGTAGACCGCAATCGCCGAATGCGCGTCGCCGATCTTCTCGTCGCAGAGGCGGGCTTGCTTGAAAAGGAGCTGGCGGCGAATCGCGTCGTTGTCCGCCAGGTCTGCCCGGCGTTTGACGATTTCCAGGAGCGCGCCGTGCTCGCCCGTTTCCTCGTAGAGCGATTCGAGCGCGACGAGGGCGCGCCGCTCGTCGCCCTGCAGCTCCAGCGCGTGGACGTAGTACTGCTTGGCGAGGACGGGATCCGAAAGGCGCTGTCGGGCCAGGTCCGCTATTCGAAGAGTGACCTCGAGCTCGAGGCTCGCCTCGGCAATATCGTCCACGGCTGACCGCAAAAGTTGCACGAGCTCCGCATACTTGTCGGAAAGCGCCGCCAATCTCTCGACCCGGTCGAGCCACGCCGGCAGCTCGGGCTCGGCGACGGCTTCGCGCAGTCCGCGTGCGGCGTACGAGAACGCCCTGGCGGAAGCTCCGAGGGGGCCCTCTGCGACCTCGACGCTGCGCGCGATGGTCGCAAGCCGATCCACGACCGAGTCCGCGTGCTCAGCCTCGATCTCGAGGACCCGAAGCAGGCGATCGTGCAGACCGTCCTTTTCGTACAAGGGCCGAAGGATCGCGGCGACTTCCTTCTGCGCCGAAGGTTCTTCGAGCATGGCCTCGAGCGCGGCCCTCGCGCGGGCATTGGACGGCTCGATCACCAGCGCCCGCCGGTACGCATCGATTGCCGACGGCGTATCGTCGAGCTTGGCTCGGCGGACGTCCCCGAGGCGAGCCAGAAGCGCCAACTTGTCTCCGGGCGAATCGGCGAGCGCCATGTCCGCCTCGAGCGTCTCCGCGAGCTCCCGCCACCGGTTGCTCTGCTGGTAGAGCGATGCCAACGCCGACAGCGAAGCGCGATCGGCGCCGAACTCGTCGATGACCGCTCGGTACGCGGCAATGGCCTCGTCCGAATCGGACAGCTTGTCCGCAAGCGTCGTCGCGACACGCACGAGAAACTCGCGACGGGCGGGCGCGCTGTCGGTCATCCGTTCGCGCGTTCGCAGCACGTCCACCAGCTCGCGCCAGCTGTGGGTACGGTCGTAAAGACGATCGAGGGCCGTGAGCGCCTGGCTGTCGGTCGGGTCGTCGTCGAGCCGCGTCCTCCACGCGTCGATCGCGCCACGAGGATCGTCGAGGACGTTCTCGCAGAGCTCGCCGAGGCGGCCGCGGAGCTCGCGGCGGGCCGCGGCGTCGCTTTCCAGACCTACCTCTATCCGGAGGATCTCGCAGAGCTGTCGACTGTCGCCACGACTGTAGATGCGCTCGAGGCTCCGGCAAGCGGGCAGTGCGATCGAGGCATCCTCCGGTGCGAGCGTCAGGACCTGACGGTAGATCGCCTCGGCCCGCGATGGCTCGCCGAGATGACTCTCGTAGATGCGCGCGACGTCCATGAAGATATCGGCGCGCGGCATGGGGGCGCTGGCGGCTGCAGCCGTGGCCAGCAGTACCCCGGCCGCGCGTTCGTGGGTCCCGAGCCTCCGGGCGATTTCGAGCATGCGCTGGCGGGCGGGCGCATCGTCGGGGTCCAGAGGCAGCAGCCGCGCAAATGCCTCGAGGGCGCCGGCGTCGTCGCGGAGTCTTTCGTCGCGCAACTGGGCGACGCGCCGCAGCAGGTCACGTCGCTCGGGCACCTCATGGGCAAACTCGAGGTGGATCTCGAGGACTCGGACGAGCTCGGTCACGTCGTCGCGGCTGGTGTACACGGCCTCGAGCACGACCGCCGCCCGCGATCGCAGGTCCGGCACGTCGAGGATCTTCTCGACGAGCTGACGCGCCACCGTTGCCGCCGGGCGCTCGCGCAGCACCACCTCGAGATTGGACAGTGCGCCCGTGGCGTCGCCCATGCGGGTAAACAGCAACGTGCCGAGTCGCTGCTGGAGATCGAGCCGTTCGTCGCCACGAGTGGCTCGGAGGCGTCGCTCCAGCAATTGCGCGAGGCGATCCCAGCGTTGCTCCGCCTCGTAGAGCGCGTCCAGCGACCGCGTCGCCTGTTCGTTCGCCGGGTCGATCTCGAGGATCCGCTCGTAATATTCGATCGCCTTCGGACGGTCGCCGATGATCTCCTCGACGACGAGGGCCACCTCGGCGAGCAGCTCCGCCCGCCGTCGCGGGTCGACGGCCGCCTCCACCGCACGCTCGTACAAGTGTCCGAGCTCGCTCCACTGCTCCCGCATCGTCAGGATCTGCTTGAGGCGCTGGAAGGCTCGCTCATTGCCCGGCTGGCGCGCGAGCATCCGTTCGAGATACGGTCCGGCCCGGTCGGCGTCGTCGAGCTTCTCGTCGAAGAGGGTCGCGACGCGTTCAGCGAGGTCGAGCTCGACGTGCTCGGGCAATCCGCTCGCGCCCTCGGGCGGAACGACCGCCACGATCGCATCGACGAGCCCCTGCACTCGCCCCGTCTTCGCCGCCAGCACCGCCAGCCGGTCCCACAACGCCAGATCCGTCGGATACTCGCTCGCGGCGCGGGCAATCACGTCGAACGCCGCGTCGGGGTTCCCGAGCTTGCGTTCGTGAACGTCGGCGAGCTTGCCATAGAGCGCCACGCGGTCGTCGCGTGCCGCGGTCGTGGCGACCAGCACCTCGAGGACGTCCGCCTGGGGCCGTGAGGCCCCCGTTTCGTCGTATGCGCGCTCGAGGATCGCGGCCGCCTTGGCACGTGTTTCCGGAATGGGCAGCAGCTGCTCGACGACCGACATGGCCCGAGCGTCGTTCGGCGCAAGCTGCAGGGCCCGCTCGCATGCCGACAGAGCCTCCACGTACCGGCGGAGCGGATCGGCATACAGCTTCGCAAGCTCGATCTCGCGCGCGGCACGGTCCGCACCCTCGCGCTGATCGCGATCCATGGCGATCACCTCGGCGGCACCTTCGGCGTCTCCGCGCGCACGAAGGAGTCGCGCGAGAGCCCGCAGGGCACCGCCGTGATGCGGAACGACTTGCAGCGTTCTTCGATACAGCTCGGCCGCACGATCCGGCGCCCCGAAAGCTTCCTCCTCGAGCATCGCCCAGTCGCTCAAGAGCTCGATTTTGAGGGCCGTGTTGGCTCGCTCGACGCGTACGTCGAACAGCCATCTCAGATCGTCTCGCCGGTCGGACTCACGCAAAATGCGGTCGAGCGTCTGCACCGCCGAGTCGTCGGTTTCGTCCTCTTCCACGAGAGCGCGATAGATCTGGACCGCTTCGTCCATGCGACCGAGCTCCGCCGCATAGACCTCGGCGAGCTTCGCCCTCAGGGCCCGCCGCTCTTCCCCTCTGGCCGCGGCCGCGTTGTCCTGGTCCTTTTTCTTTTTCTTCTTCGGCCGCGGCGTCCCGATCGAAGCGTCGAGCGCCTGAAGGCGCGTCGAGATCGCTTCGACGAAGCCGGCCCACTGGCCCGAAAACCTGGCGGCCTGCTCGAACCCTTCCAGCGCACCCTGGCGTTCCGGCGCAAGCTCGTACGTCTTGATGGCCCATTGGAACGAAGTCGGGCGGTCCTGCAACTGCTGACCCGTCACGTGCCCGAGCTTGCCGAGAAGCTCGAGCTTATCCTCCAGACCGGCCGCGTGCCCGAGCAAGATCTCGTAGAGCGCCGGAAGGCGGCCCCACTTTTCGTCCTTCTCGTAAAGCGGAACGAGCGCCGCGGCCGCGCGTGCGTCGTCCGGAACGACCGACAACACCCGTTCGTACGCGCGGAACGCGCGCTCCGGGGCGTGGAGCTCTCCGACGTAAATCTGTGCGCAGCGGAAGCTGAGGTCGACTTTGAGAGCGGGCTCCGTGGCCTTGTCCGCCGCTCCCGACAGGACCTCCGCCAGGCTCTCCCAGTCTCCGTTCTGCGCGTATAGCTCCGTCAGGCCATCGAAGTCCCCGATGCCTAGGTAGCTATCTCGCAGCACTCGCAGCGCTTTCGCATGGCCGGGCTGCAGCGAGAGAACGCGACGCCAGGCGCTCATGGCCATCGGTGAATCGCGCAGCCTCTCCGAGTAGACCGTTCCGAGCTTCTGAAGCACGGCGAGGCGGGCCGCCGGGTCGGTGGTGAGCTGGGACCGCCGCTCGAGCGCCTCGGCCACCGTCGCGAAGTCCTTGTCGCGCTCTGCCTGTTTTTCGAGGGCGTCGAGAGCCGCCGCGGAACGTGGATCTTCGTCGAGCACCCTCTTGTAGAGCGCGGCAGACTGCGGCCCCATGTCCAGCCGTTCGGCGGCCAGCTTCGCCATCTCCATCCAGAGCTCGCGGCGTTCGACGCCCGACGGCATCGCTTCGGCTTGCTCCCCGAGCAGGTCGTAAAGCGCCTTGTACGCCCGTCGCTTGACGTAAAGCTCTCGTAGCCTGCTGACGGCTTCGTTGTCGGATGGCAGGAGCGCTCGCAGCTTCTCGAACGCTTCCATTGCATTTTGGACGTTCGAGAACTGATCGAGCCATCGCCGGCCGATGGCGCGCCAGAGCTCGGCCTTGGCCGAGGTCTCGGTCTCGAGCTCGGCCTGACGCGCCTGGGCGGCAAGCAGATCACGCCACCGCTGAAGGGCTTCGTAGACACGCACGAGCTCACGGACACACGCAAGATCGGTGGGATCGAGCTGCGCGATCTGAGTGAGGATCGAGACGAGCGCAGAGTCGCTCTTGACGTGGCTTCTGTAGATCGAAGCGATGTCCCGCAGGACGATGAGTCGCGACACGGCATCCTCGAGCGGAATGCGCTCGAGCTCTTGGCGCAACAGATCCGTGAGCGCGCTCCAGTTCGCCGTCTGCCGATAAAGTCTCTTGAGCGCGTCACGCGCTTCAACGTTGCGCGGATCTTGACGCAGAAGCGCCCGCCACTGCTCGATCGCCTTTTGGGCGTTGGCCCCTTCTTCGGCGAGCCTCGCGATCTCGGCCACGAGCGCCGAACGCGCGGCACCGTCGGAGAGGGCGCGCTGAGCGTCGGTCAAGATCGCGGCCAGGCGCGGGCCCTCGCCGCGCGCCGAGCACCATTCGCGGAAGAACGTCAGCATTCCCGGATGACCCGGATCGAGCTTGCGAAGCTTCTCGAACCATGGTTCGGCCGCCTCGGGTCGACCCCGCATGCGCCAGTGCACCATGGCGATCTGCAGAGTGGCGCCGAACTCTTCTTCTTTGCCCCGAAGGACCCCGGCCGCCAGCTGTTCCTCGTACATGGCGATGAGGTGGTCCCACATCTGCGACGAAGTGAAGTAGTCGGACAGAAAGCTCGAGGCTTCCGAGTGTCCGGGTGCGAGGTCGAGCACTCGTTCGTAGGCGGCGGCGGCTCGCTCGCGCGACTCGAGCTTCTTCCGGAAGACGCGGCCCAGGCGCACCCAAGCGGAGATCTTCTCGTCGCGTTGCGGAACGTCGGTGGCAAACCGCTCGAGCGCCCGGGCGAGCTCGTCCCATCGCCCTTCGTCGCGAAGCACCCGTTCGAGCAGCATTTCCGCGCGCCGGTTCTTCGGATCGAGCTGAAGCGCGTCTCTCAAGAGCCGCACGATTCGCTCGATGGCTTCCTTGCCCGCGTCTCGCCGGCCGAAGCGGTACGTGGCCTCGGCGGCTCCCACGAGCAGCGAGCTACGGAACGCCGAATCGGCCGTGTGGGAGGCTTCCTGCAGGTAACGATCGACGAGCTCCCGCCACTTGGCTCGCTTCGCCAGGCTTCGTTCCTTCGCCTCCGCGGCGGCCGCGTCGTCGGGGCGGAGCGACAGCAGGCGATCGTAGACGGCGTTGGCTCGGTCGTCGTCCAGGAGCTCTTCGTCCACGACGTGCGCCAGCTCGCTCAAGAGCTCGACTTGTCGTGCCGCCCCTTCGGCGGCGTCCGCTTCGATCTCGAGGAGGCGGGCGACCGCCTCGTATTCCCGACGCGCCTCGTGCGCCCTGCGGGCCGCCTCGAGCAGCTTTCGCAGCTCGTCCGCGACCATTCCCGGGTCGCCGCGCACCTCCCCCCGAAGCTCTTGCCACGCTTCTGCGCTCTCCGGGTCGTCCTGCAACAGACCGAGGGCGGTCTTGATGGTCTTCGCACTCATCCATCACCTTGCGGAGCCTCTCGACGTGGGCGTCGGAGGGTTCTGCTCGAGCTGACACGCTACCGCCCGGCTGGCGAAACCGTGCGAAATATCGCAGGGAAATCGCGCGCCGAAAGCTTTGCCATGCTACGGAGCCCAATCTGCGATAGCAAGGGTCGCAGCGGCTCAAGAGTGACGTGCTCGCGGGCTCGCTGGCGCGAGCTGTCGCGGCCAGGGTTATGGGCCGGGCCCGCCCCGCGCCGGCCCGAGCTCGGGCGTGATCGCCCCCGCTCTGTCATGGTACCTCCCCGCGCGGATGACTTCGTTTGGGCTATCGCTGCGGAACGTCTACGAGACCCTCGCGGTGTCGGCGCCAACGGTGCTGGATGCCCTCCGCGGTCGGGTCACGAAATCGGTGTGCGACGAGAGACTCGATCGCTGGTCGAGAGCTTGTTTGCAGAACGCACGAATCGAGCTCGATGTCGAAGGTCGGCAGCACCTGGCGGGGCGCGAAACGTATCTCGTGATGAGCAATCATCAGTCGCTCTACGACATTCCGGTCATCTTCCAGGTCATCGGACCGAACATTCGGATGATCGCGAAGAAGGAGCTCTTTCGGGTGCCGATTTTCGGGCGCGCTCTGGCCGCATCCGGGTTCATCTCGATCGATCGGAGCGATCGCACAGCGGCGATTCGCAGCTTGCAGCAGGCATCGGATCTCCTGGCCAGCGGGACGCACGTGTGGATCGCTCCGGAAGGAACTCGCAGTCGCACGGGAGAGCTCTTGCCCTTCAAGAAGGGCGCGTTCTATCTCGCCTTCGAGGCGGGGTTGCCGATCTTGCCGGTCACCCTCCAAGGCACCCGGCAGGTCTTGCCGGCCCACGGCTTGCTGTCGCATGCTGGGGCTCGAGTGCGCGTGACCATTCACGCACGTGTCGATCCGAAGCCCTACGCAGCACGTGGGAAGCGCGGCCGGGCGGAGCTCATGGACCTGGTGCGAGTCACCCTGGAAAGCGCTCTGTGACCGTCTCGAGGCCGAGCGTGTCGCGCTGGCCCGCGCCGGAGGCGGCCGGGGCCCCTGGCTCGGGGCTGGCGATCCTGGTGAACGCGAACGCCAAGCGCGGCGGGCGGCGAGTCGCCGCTCAGATTGCCCGCGAGTTGCCGGGCGCCAGCGTGCGTCTGACGAAGTCGACGCACGAGATCGATGCATGGCTGCGCGCTCTCCCCTCCCCTCCGCGCGGCGTGCTCGCGGCTGGCGGCGACGGTACGGCGATCGCCCTCGTGAACGCGTTGGCGCGGGTGACTCCGGAGTCCCTGCCACTGCCGACGATGGGCATACTGCCGCTCGGCACTGGCAATGGTTGGGCCCACGCCCTGGGCGCCCCGAAGCTGCATCGCTGTTTGGAGCTTCTTGCGCGCGAGCGTGGCAGGTTGCCGACTCACCGATCGGGGCTGGTCGATGTCGACGGAACGCTGTGTCACTTCGCCGGCGCGGGGTGGGACGCGATGATTCTCGATGATTATCGCCGGCAGCTCCAGGCGATGGGCGGTCCGGGGCGCGGCTTCTCGAAGAGCATGTACGGCTATGTCTCGGCCGCCCTGCTGCGCACGACACCGAAGGTTCTGCTGGTCGGGAACCCTCGTGTGCTCATCGAGAATCTCGGCGACGAGATGTTCGAGCTCGGTCGCGACGGACGACTGGTGCGGTTGCCGGTCCGATGCGGCGCCGTCATCTACGACGGGACGGCCGGAATCGCGTCGGTCGGAACCTGCCCGGAATTCGGCTACAGGTTCAAGGCGTTTCCGTTCGCCGAGCGGCTGCCCGGCTTCATCAGCGTTCGCGTTTTCGCGCGAAGCGCCATGGGTGCCCTGGCCTCGATTCCCCGGCTGTGGCGGGGAGGCCACCCGATCCCTGGAATGCATGACTGGCTTGCGACGCACGTCCGGATGACGTTCTCTCGACCCGTCCCGTTCCAGGTCGGCGGCGACGCATGGGGATTTCGACGCACCATCGAGTACCGCGCGGCGGCGCGGGCCGTGGGCATGGTCGATTGGCGTCGAATGTGCTGAGCCGTCATCATGCGGCGCTGGCGTTCGACCCGGAGCCTCGCGACTGGTTCGAATACAGACGGTCGAGGGCGTCCTTGTATCGTTCGATCACGTTGCGACGCCGCAGGCTCATCTTGGGAGTGAGAAGCCCGTTGTCCGTGGTGAAGTCATCCGAGAGAAGCTCGAAATTGCGAATCTTCTCGAAGCCCTTGAACGTGGAGGCATATTTTGCGATCTCCGCTCCGAAGAGCGCTCGCACCCGCTCGTTGGCGAGCATCGCGTCGGTCTGGGCGGGAACCGGGACCTGCTGGTCGTCCGCCCACTTTTTCACGGCGGTCGCGTTGGGCACGATCAGGGCGACGTTGTAAGGCCGGTTATCGCCGTAAACGAGCGCGTTCGCGATGTAGGGGCTGAGCTTCAGCTGTTCCTCGAGCGAGGCGGGAATCACGTACTTGCCGTTCTCCAGCTTGTATTGTTCCTTCAGGCGCCCGGTGATCGACAGGAAGCCGTCGGCATCCAGGCAACCGATGTCGCCCGTTCGGAAGCCGCCATCGCTCGTGAACGCCGCGGCCGTGTCATCGGGACGCTTGTAGTAGCCCTTCATCACGTTCGGGCCGTAGACGATGATCTCTCCTTCGACCGCGCTCGACCCGCTCGACGCTCCGCTCGCGTCCTGCAATGGACCCGGATCGATGACGACGCGAACCCCGGGGATCACGGGGCCGACCGTTCCGATCTTGCGCACGCCGGGGTAGTTCGTCGCGACGACGGGGCTCGTTTCGGTGAGCCCGTACCCCTCGAAGACGACGATGCCGAACGCATCGATGAACTCGGCCACCTCCCGCGAAAGAGCCGCACCGCCCGAGGACGCGTACCGGAGCCGTCCGCCCAGCCGCGCACGCACCTTCGTGAAGACGAGCTTGTCCGCGAGCGCGAGCAGTGCGCGCTCGGAGAGCCCGAGCCGGTGCCCTTCGCGCTTCCTGGCGGCCACTCGAAGCGCCGCGGCCACGAGTTTCTGCACGCCCCTTGGCTTGGACGAGAGCTGCTGCTGAACCGCGATGTAGAGCCTGTTGAAGATCCGCGGAACGCTGAACAGGATCGTAGGGCGAACCTCCGCGAGGTTCTCGAGGATCTTGTCGGGCCCTTCGCTGAGCGCCATCGACGCGCCGGCCGAGAGGAGATGATGGAGCTCGGCTGTCTGGCCGAAAACGTGCGCCCACGGGAGAAACGCGAGGGAGCGATCGTCCGCCCCCAGCGCGAGCACCGCATGGATCGCGTTGACGTTCGACGCGATGTTGCGGTGAGTCAGCATCACTCCTTTGGGATTTCCGGTCGTTCCGCTCGTGTAGATGAGGGTCGCCAGATCGTCGGGGGACGGCTGAATGGAGGCGGCCGCGGGTGGTCCATTCACGAGCGCCTCGTACGTCATTGTGCGGGCGTCGAAGACCCCGTTCGAGCTGCCTTCGCGTGCCGCCGCGATCGAGACCATCGTTTTCAGCGAAGGGACCACGTCGAACAAGCCCAGCGCCTTCTCCAGGTTCGCCGCGCCCGCGACGACGAGGGCCTTCGCTTCGCAGTCCGCGACGATGAATTTCCATTCGTCGACGCTCTGCGCCTCGTACATCGGGACGAAGACGATTCCAAGGCCGTAGCAAGCGTACGCGACGACCGCCCATTCGACGCGGTTGTTCGAGACCATCGCAATGCAATCGCCGCGGTTCAGGCCCAGCGCAGCCAGCCCGCTCCGCGCTCGGTCGACCGCCCGGCCGAACTGCTCGTAGGTCGTCCACGACCAAGCGCCGTCGCGTTTCGTTCCGAAGAGCGGACGCGAGGCGTAATTTTTCACAGCGCGATGAAAGATGTCGACGAGCGTCTCGAACTCCGCCCCAGAGCCCATCACTGCGGAAGTTAGCGGTACCGCCGGCGGATTGGCAAGCGCAGCCCCATCGTGCGCGGGCGGCCGCGATGCGGCCTCGCGGGCGATAGCGCGCTATACCGGGCCTTCCCGTGACCTTCAGGTACGTCGTCCACACCTTCGGTTGCCAGATGAACGTGCATGACTCCGGCCGCATGACGGCCGTGCTGCGACATGCGGGAGGGGTGCCGGCGGCGGGGACGGGAGATGCCGACGTCGTCGTCTTCAACACATGTAGCGTCCGGGAAAAGGCGGAGCAGAAGCTCCGCAGCGAGGTGGGCCGGCTTGCCCCGCTCAAACGTTCCCGGCCCGATCTCGTCGTGGTCGTCGCGGGGTGCGTTGCACAGCAGGAAGGAAAGACGCTGCTCGCCCGGATGCCACATGTCGACATCGTCATCGGTCCGGACAACGTGCCGGAGCTGCCGGCGCTCCTCGTGGACCGAATGGCGGGGGCTCCGCCTGCAGCGCATACCGAGTTCGATACGCTCGCTCCGCGCTTTCTCACGGCTCCTCCTCCGGAGCCCGGTCGCCCACCGGTGGTCGGCCTCGTGACGACGATGAAGGGCTGTGACGAGCGATGCAGCTTCTGCATCGTTCCCCACACCCGAGGTCCGGAGCGTTACCGTCCGGCAAGCGAAATCGTGGACGAGGCTCGGCGAATGGTTGCGGAGGGGACGCGCGAAGTTCTCCTGCTCGGACAGACGGTCGACAGCTTCCGGGATCCGGCGCTCGAGCCTCCGGAGGGCGACGACCCGGACGAGACGCAGTTTCCTCAATTGCTCCGTGCGCTGGTTCGCGAGGTGCCGGGACTCGCTCGTCTACGTTACACGAGCCCGCATCCGCGGCACGCCACGGAGTCTCTCGCGCGTGCCCATGCGGACCTCGACGTCCTCGCGCGGCACGTGCACTTGCCCGTTCAGTCCGGAAGCGATCGAGTGTTGCGGCGCATGATCCGCCGCTACACGCGCGCGGAGTACGTCGCTCGGGCCGACCGGCTGGTGCGGGCGCGGAGCGGCATCACGCTCTCCACGGACATCATCGTCGGCTTCCCCGGCGAGACACGCGCTGATTTCGAGGAGACGCTCTCGCTCGTTCGCGAGATGGGCTTCGTGTCCCTGTTCGGCTTCAAGTATTCCCCACGGCCGCACACGGCGGCTTTGCGCCTGGGCGACGACGTGAGCGAGGAAGTCAAAGCGGAGCGGCTTGCGAGGCTCTTCGAGGTCGCCGACGCGATCGGGTCAGCTCATCTGTCGTCGCTCGTCGGTACACGCCAGCAGGTCCTGGTGGAGGGACCAAGCAAGCGCGAGTCGGCCGACGCGATGCGCGTGCAAGGCCGCACGGACCGGAACGAGATCGTTCATATCGAAGCCGCCGAGGCCGCTTCGCTCGTCGGGGAGATCGTCGAGGTGGTCGTCGCACGAGCCAATCGACATTCGCTCGTCGGAGTGCCCTCGGACCTCCCCCCGCCTCGCCTGCGGCCTCGCGGGCAAGTGCGGCGTTTGCCCCTCTACGGGTAGACTTCGCCCATGGTGCGTCGTGACGCGACGGAGAGGCTGACCTCGCAAGAGGCGAAGAGCTCCGTCGCTCGCTGCGCGTCTCCAACCGGTGCAAGTCCGGTCCCGGTAAGCGCCAGAGCGCCGGGTA
>Ga0187782_10001464_pt1 | contig 17210 bp, 10 predicted proteins | sample 0715_SJ02_MP15_2_FD_132454 | JGI IMG/M metagenome (GOLD analysis project Ga0187782, IMG submission 132454) | Tropical peat soil microbial communities from peatlands in Department of Meta, Colombia - 0715_SJ02_MP15_20_MG | ecosystem: Environmental > Terrestrial > Soil > Wetlands > Peat | place...
ATTTATCGCACGCGGCGGGGACGCGCACGCGGCGGGGACGCGCACGCGGCGGGGACGCGCACGCGGCGGGGACGCGCACGCGGCGGGGACGCGCACGCGGCGGGGACGCGCACGCGGCGGGGACGCGCACGCGGGGATCGACGCCGGGGCGCCGGGGTCACGGCGGGCGCGGTCCGACGCCCCATTGACAGCGTGGGAGGCCAGGGATACGGGAGCGACGCTAGCCCCTGGAGGGCTCGAGCCGCGCCCGGAGCGCGGAGACCTGCGGATGAATCCTTCGATGAAATCGGATCGATCGGTGCGACGCCTTGCTTCCTTCGTGACGGCGGCTCTTGCAGCCGCAGCTGCGGCCGCGAGCTGCCACAGCGCTTCTTCCGGGGCTCTCTCGGCGAACTGCTCGCTGAACAGCGATTGCAACTCGCCGCTCCTCTGCGTCTTCTCGCGCTGCCACAACGCCTGCGAGTCGGCCGTCGACTGCCCCTCGGGCGAGCGGTGTGTACCGAGTGGAACCGCAGGGCTGAACGTCTGCCAACTTCCGCTCGAGCAATCGTGTAGCGGGTCCACCTGCCCGAGCGGCGAGGTGTGCGTCACTTCCGACGACCAGTGTCGCCAGTCGTGCTCCGGCCCGGACGCCGGCACCGGGGGCTGCGTCGCCGGAGGTACCTGCGAGACCGTGGCCAGCGTGAGCGCTTGCTTCGAGGTTGCCGTTCCCTCGGACGAGCCGGAGCTCATCGAGGCGGGGGTGGTCGCTCCCGATGGAGCCCCTCTCGAGTTTTTGGCCGACGGGGCGCCGGTTGTGCAGGCGGACGCCGAGCCGCTGGATGGGACCCTCCCGGACGGAGCCCCCGGTTCCCCGGGAGATGGGGGCTCGACGGACGGCGTGGCGCGAGCCGATCAAGAGGCCGCGGCAAGCGCGTGTCCGAGCGCCCAGACGGAATTCGGCAACACCGCCCAGGGCGACTCCAATCCGAATTTCACCTCGGGAGTCGGGGTCCGCACGGCAACCTCGCTTCTCATCTTCAGCGGCTACTCCGCGATCTCGGACGCCGGCGACGGCGGAGCGAGCAACGCGGTGTACGTGCAGGCGTTCGACCCGACGACCGCGAACAGTCTGGGCTCTTCGCAGCCGCTCTTCGCCGCACCGCCCGGCTCGGGCTTGGTGGTGGACAGCGCGGCGATCGCTCCCACCGGGGAAATCGCCCTCGCCTTCAGCTACGGCGGCCCGTTCCACTACTCGACCGGGAACAGTCAGGTGCAGGCTGAGCTCTACGGAGCGTTCCTGGCCGCTTCATCGGACGCCGGCCCCGCGGGGGTCGTCCTCCAGCAGAACCCCACCCTCATCGAGAGCGGAGCGATTGTGGGCCAACCACACGTCACCTGGTCGGTAGCGCTCGGCGCGTTCGTGTTCTCCTGGGAGTACAACCCCAATGGGAACTGGCTCATCGGAACGAAGAACTTCCACCCGAACGGAGCGTCGGTCGGCGGTACCGACCCGATCCCCACCGACAACGCAAACGCATACGTCCAGGCCGGCTACCTGGAAGAAGAACAAGGCAGCGTGGCTTCGACACCCGACACGGTCGGCGTGACCTTTCAAAATGTCGCGAACAACTGGCCGTATCTCACGCTTCTCGATCTCAGCGGCAATCCGATCGGAAGCTCCATCCTAGTCGCGCAGGTCAACCATGACTGGTCGACGGTCGGAGCCACCGCCCAGGGGTTCGTGTACGTCTACGACGACGGCAACGACGTCTCCGAGCAGTATCTACCGGTCTCCGCCGATGCCGGTGTCGCGGAAGCCGGCGATGCGGGGTTTGCCGGCTTCAGCTTCACGGGCGGCATTCACGCGCAGGACGGACACGCCATCAACGATGACGTCGGCGGTGCCGGCGGCGTAGGGATTGGCCTCGTTTACTTGGATGGCGTCAGCTTCGCGTACGTCAACTCCGACGGGATTACCCACATCGGCCCCGCATCAGTGATCTCGTATACGTACGAGGACGGCGACCTGATGAACGTGACGAACTTCGGGGGAAGCTTCGGACTATCGATCTACAGCACCATGACGCAATCTACCCAGATGGCGGCCTCGGGTTGTCCACAATGAACAGATTTTTCTCACAAAAACGGTCGTTAGCCATGGCTAGCACTCGGGTGGGGGACCGGGGAGCGGCTCCGGCGCTTCCGGGACGGTCGCGTGTGCCGTGCATTTTCTCCGCAAACTCGCCTGCTCTCGAACTTGGCGCGACACTTTCTCATCGAAGAAGCGTTCTCGATGCGCGACCGGCACGCGGAATCGCTTCTCCATCGCACCAGCGCATGTTTTTCCGTCCGTTCCGCCCGCATCCGGCAGCCACCAGCCTGGTCGAGCCCGCCGCGCCGTCCGTCGACTCCTTCGCGCCGGACGACGCGGGGGTCCGCGGCGTGGAGGTCTGCGCGCTCAGTCGCTATTCGCAGGCGCCGTTGAACGACCGGCGCGTACGCGCCGCCTTCGCCATCCTCGTTGCGCGATGCGCAAAGGCTCCCCGATCGCCCGTCGCCGCGGCAGGCGCGCCGATGTTCCGTCAGGGCTGAACGGCCGGAAGACTTGCCGGGTTACCGGTGTTGATGCACGTCGGATGGCCGAATCCACCGGCGCTGATGCCCGTTCCGCCGTTCGGGTTCGGCGTGATGTCGAAGATGATGTTGTCCGGATGAGCGGAGTCTCCGGACACCCCCGCCACTCCGGCCAGGTGATCCAGTCCGAGCGCGTGCCGGACCCGCCATGCGATGAAATGATCCGCGCAGGCCGTGTCGCCGCTCACTCCGACTCCGCCCACGACCACCTGCCCGGCGGCGTAGAGGCCGAGACCACCGCCGAACACGTTGACGCCGCCGATTCGCTGACCAACCATCGGATCGTTCGCCGTCCCCTCGAGCGCCGGATTGCCGAGATAGGCCACCGTGGGGTCGATCGGGTTGGAGTGCTGCAGGCCGAACAGGCTGCCCCCAGGCTGGACCGCCGAGTACAGGTTGGCACTCGACAGCGCCAGGCCATTGGGCTGTCCCGAACCGTTGCTGAACGACGAGCTGTCGAGACAAAAGGCATTGCCCGTATTCGCCTTCTGAGCGGCGATGTCCCTGCTACCGGGCCACTGAGCGGCGCGATTCACGCCGGAGAACGCCACGGCACAGACGAAGCCGTCGCGATTGACGATCGTCGCCCACATCTGATTGTTTAGACCGCTCGTCTCGGTCACCGTCGCGCTTTCGAGAGCGGCCGCCAGCTCGGCCTGGGTGGGAAGTCCCGAACACTGGGGAACCGGAATGGCGGCCGCCACGGATGCGGCTTGGGCGGTAGCCTTTCGCGACACGAGAAAGCCGGCTCCGAGGAGGACGACGGCTGCGGGTACGGCAATGTGTAGGACCTGTTTCATGGGCGGACCCCTCCATGGTTCGGGATACTCGGGAAAACCGGGTATTCGGCTCCCCCTCGATTCCGATTCGCGCGCGCGCGAACTATGTGCTTGCCGCTACTTCGTATTGAAGCAGGCGTCCATAGTCATTTTTTGCGCGCTCTGCTGAATTCGAAATTCGGATTGTAGCCGCTTGCGCCGGCGCCGGATGCCCGTCCGTCGCCCCACGCGCGGAGCGGGGGCCGTCTTCGCGTGAGCCGTCGCCGCGACGACAACGAACCGTCACAATCAGGAGAACTCGACCACCGTCCGGATCGACTGCCCCTCGTGCATCAGATCGAACGCCTCGTTGAGTCGCGCGAGCGGCAGCTTCTGGGTAATGAGCGAGTCGATATCGATCTTCTTCTCCATGTACCAGTCGACGATCTTCGGAACGTCCGTGCGCCCACGCGCGCCGCCGAAGGCCGTTCCCTTCCAGACGCGGCCGGTCACCAGCTGGAATGGGCGCGTCGCGATCTCCTGGCCTGCGCCGGCGACGCCGATGATCACGCTCACCCCCCAGCCGCGGTGGCAGCACTCCAGCGCCTGGCGCATCAGATCGACTCTTCCCACGCACTCGAAACTGTAGTCGGCGCCGCCTCCCGTGAGCTCGACCAGGTGCGCGACCAGGTCGCCGCGAACTTCCTTCGGATTGACGAAGTGGCTCATCCCGAACCGGCGGCCGAGCGCCGCGCGCGCGGCGTTGACGTCCACACCCACGATCTTGTCCGCTCCCACCATTCGAGCACCCTGCACGACGTTGAGGCCGATGCCCCCGAGGCCGAACACGACGACGTTGGCGCCCGCCTCGACCTTCGCCGTGTTGATCACGGCGCCGATCCCCGTCGTCACGCCGCAGCCGATGTAACAGATCTTGTCGAACGGAGCGTCCTCACGCACCTTGGCCACGGCGATCTCGGGCAGCACCGTGTGGTGCGCGAACGTCGAGCAACCCATGTAATGGTGAATCTTGGCGCCCCCGATGGAGAAGCGGCTCGTACCATCGGGCATGACCCCTTTGCCCTGTGTGGCGCGAATCGCCGTGCACAGATTGGTCTTGCGGCTCAGACACGACTTGCAGGCGCGGCACTCGGGCGTGTAGAGCGGGATGACGTGATCGCCGCGCCTCAGCGTGGTGACACCCGCGCCGACCTCGACGACGATTCCCGCGCCCTCGTGACCGAAGATGACGGGGAAGAGGCCCTCCGGATCCGCGCCGCTGCGGGTGAATTCGTCGGTGTGGCAAACGCCCGTGGCTTTGATCTCGATCATGACCTCGCCGGGATGGGGGCCTTCGAGCTCCACGTCTTCGATGACCAGCGGCTTGCCGGCTTCGTAGGCGACAGCGGCTTTCGTTCGCATGCGAACGACGATACACGCACGAGCTTCGGTCGCTCAATGGATCGGGGGTCCGACCGGCCTCGAGAGCAGGTGGCCCGCCGCCCGCATCACAGCCGTTCCTGCTCAGAGAGACAATTTCATGGTCATTGCAGAACCTCGCACGCGCAACCCTTACGGCCGAGAAGCAATGCGTGCAGGCTTCGCAAGTCGCGGGCCAGATCGCGCGGCGGAAGAAGCGCCGGCAAAAACGCCCCTTTGTCATGCTCCGGCGAAGCCGGGGCATAGCATCTCGGTCATGGCCTCGAAGTTTTTGACTCCCTGTGCACGCAGAGTCGCGTCACCACGAGACACAAGCTCGCTCCCTTCCTGCCCCCCGACCAATTGACCGAGCCGCCGACGCACCGCAGCGGCGTGCAGGGCAATCTCGCTGTCGTCGAGAATCGCGACGGCCGAACGCAAGAGGGTCTGCGCCTCATCTTCGCTACCATCCATGCGCACCAGGGCCGCGTCGATCATCGCGGCCCAGGCCGGGGCGTACGCCATGCGCGTTCGCCGGAGGGAGCGAGCAGCGGACCGGGCGACCGCGCGCGCCCGACGATCGTCGCCGGGGCTCCGGCACAGAACGGCGATCGCGGAGCAACCGCGCTCGTAGTGGTGCTCCGCACGCCCCACGTGGGCGCGCAGCATGTCGGCGCGCTCGAGCGCGGACCACTGCTCCTGAACGAGCGTGAACGCACGTGCCGCGTTCCCCTCGAAGCGCAGGAGGCGCTGCTCGGCGAGCAGCAGGGCCGCGTCGGGCCGCTGGTAGGTGCTCTGGACGCCCCGAAGACGCCTCGCACGATCGAGGCGCATCCGTGCCTGATCCGGACCGTCCACCGCGAGCCACGAGGGCAGCGCGTGAGCGGTCGAGAGCATCGCTCCTTCCCATATGTCTCCGCGACGCACGGCCTCCTCGGCGAGCGCGCCGGCGGTGGCGGCGACTTCCCGAACTTCGCCGAGATGATAGGCTGCGATCTGATCGAACACCCGCCCGAGCGCGAGCTCGAAGGCGACGGCACGGCAGCGCGTCTGCAGCACCTCGAGGGCCTCGGCCAGGTGACGGCGCGCCAGACGGAAACGCCCGAGGCGCATCAGCACCGCTCCCCGGGCCAGAAGGGCGAAGCCGAGCGGCTCGGGATCGGCGGCGCGCCTTGCCATGCCTTCGGCGCGAACCGCCAGAGCGCTCGACCGGGCCTCCGCGCCGATGCCGTCACCGCTGACGACGAACGCCTCGTAACTCAGGCCGCGGGCGGCGTGCACCTCGCAGCCAGCATCGAGAGAGAGCCGCAAATAGCGCGCGACCATGTCGACGACCATGAAAGGATCGTTGCCGTTCAGGCATTGAATCACGGTCCAGAGGACGTCGAGCACACGGGCGACGCCGGCTGGAACAGGACCGCGACGCCGACGCAACGCGAGGCCCCGCAGCCAGAGGCGCACCCTCGAGAACACGGCGCGCACCTTCGCGCGCCGCGCCGATGACGGGACACCCAGTCCGACCGATGCAAGGACCTCGACGAGGAGTCCGCGTCCTTCGTCGACGTGGCCGGCCGTCATCAGGTGATACGCCGCCTTGCGTTTGAGCTCGAGAGCCCCCGCTTCCCCCGAGTCGTTCGCCAGCTCGCGATAGACGCGCGCGGCCTCGGGCCCACGGCCAGCGCCCACGAGCGCATCGGCGCATTTGATGCGCATGCCTCGGCGCGAATCAGGATTGGAATCGCCGAGTTCGACGGCCTTCTCGTACAGGCGAGACGCCCGCTCGAAAGCCGACGTACTCATCGCCCGGTCGGCGCCAATCTCCGCGGCACGCGCCGCCCGGTGCCGATCGCCGGCGCCTTCGTAACAGCGCGCGAGGAGCTCCGGATCGGCGTCGGGGCTCGGCTCGAGGACACGGACGAGCGCCCCGTACAGCTCGATCCGGCGCGACGCGGGGAGCGCCAGAGTGACGCTCTCTCGCACGCGATCGTGGTAGCACTCGACGCGACGCACTCCGCCGCCGCTGCGTGTACCGCGCACGAGCTGCTCGGCGCGCAGTAGATCGAGCGCGGCGTGGCCGTCTCGTTCGCAAGCGGCTTCGATCACGATCGCCCCCGGCAGGGGTTGTCCGACCAGGGCGACGATCTCGAGAATCGAACGGGCCGTCGCGGGCAGCTGCGCAACGTGGTCCGCCAGCGCATCCCCGAACGAGAGGTTGGCGAGACAAGACGGTCCACGGCGGCGCGCGAAACGTGCGAGCTCACCGACGAAAAAAGGGCTGCCGCCGGCCTCGCGGCTGACGCGGTCCGCCAGCCCCTGCTCGTCCGCTCCCGTGCCGAGGTGCCGCTCGGCCAGCGCCCTGGCCGCCTCCGCCGGAAGAGGCCCCACACGCAGCTCGCGCACGTCGCGCGTCGGATTCTCGCGAACGCGATCGAGCAGCTCGCCGACCAGTGGATGCTCCACGGCGCTCTCGACCCGGTAGCAGCCGATCGACAGGACCGACAGGGCCTCCGGTTGGCCAAAGAGGTACTCGAGAAGGACCAGCGTGTCGCGGTCGATCCACTGCAGGTCGTCGATGTAGAGCACGACCGGCCGCCGCTCTCGCAACGCCAAGATGAGCTCGCGCAGCGCGGCGAATCCAAGGCTTTGAAGCTCGTGCGGATCTCGGATTTCGTGTCTGGGCGCCTGTGCAACCGCGGCGACGCGTTCGAGGACCGGGAAGAGCCTGGACAGCGCATGCACCTGGCGGGGCAGCAGCAGCGCGGCGTCGCCGTCCGGCAGCTTGCGCAAATACCGACTCAGCTCGTCGATGAGCGCGTCGAAGCCCTTGTACGGAACGTTCTCGCGCTCGTAGCAACGGCCCGCAAGCACGATCGCGTGGCCCTGGGCGCGCAGCTCCGCCAAGAACGTCTCGACGAGCATGCTCTTGCCGGCGCCCGACTCGCCGGAGACGAGCACGGTGACGGGCGTGCCCGTCAGCGTCGCCCCGTAAGCGTCACGCAACGCACGCAACTCGTCGTCTCGACCGAGCAGCGCCGACGCCGCGACGCGACCGCTGCCGACCGCGCTGCTCGCCTCATACCGCTCGGACAAAGGAAACTGCAAGCACAGGGACTCGACGTGCGGACGGGACGACGGATCACGCGCAAGCAGCGCCGCGCACAGGGCGTCGAGATCGATAGGTGCGGTCGGACTCACGGTCCGGGCCCTGGGCGCCTCGTCGTGAAGCTTTGCGGAGATCATCTGTCGCGGGTGCCCGGTGAAGGGCAGCCTTCCCGTCAGGGATTCGAACAGCATCGACCCGATCGCATAGACGTCGCTCGCCTGGGTCGCGACGTCCCCGGCGACCTGCTCGGGCGCCATGTATGCCGGCGTGCCTGCCAAGCGTATCTCGGTGATGGTCTGCCCGACCCCGCCGATCTCCTTGGCGACTGCCAGCCCGAAGTCGAGCACCACGACGGTGCCCTGGTCGGTGACGAGCACGTTGCTCGGCTTGAGGTCGCGGTGCACTTTGCCTGCTTCGTGGATGGCCCGCGCGGCCGCAAGCAACTGGGGGAACGCGGCCCGCAACCGAACCTCGTCGAGCGCGCGTGTTCGGCTGTCGCCGGCGTCGACCTCGAGGCTCGGTCGCACCCACTCGTCGAACGCCTTGCCTTCGACGAGGTCCATCGTGAAAAACCACTGCTCTTCTTCCCTGAACAGCTCGTGCAAGCGCACCAGGTTGGGGTGACGCACGTCGGCGAGAAGCCGAAACTCGTTTTTCAGCTGATAGACGCCTCCCGGATCGAGGCGACTGAGCGTCTTGAGCGCAACGCGCGAATTGCGCTCTCGGTCGAATGCTTCGTAGACGATGCCCATGCCCCCTTCCCCCAGGCGGCGCAGCACCGAGAGTCGGCCGCCGCACAGCGTCGCGCCGGCAACCAGGGGCGCTTGTCGGGCGGGCGCTTCAGGCAGCATCGCCGGCCAACATAATGCACCCGCCCACAGCGGCCTCGAGCATAGTAACCCCGGCTTTCACCGGTGCTGGAATCAGGGCGCGGAAAATACGGCCGCAGCTCCGACGGGACAACGAGTTTCGGTGTCCGCGCGGCGCTCGTGCTGGTCGAGCGCGTAGATCGCCGCGCGCGCGCGATTGAGGCTTCCGATTCCGACGAGCCCATTCTGGTTGGCCGGGCTGAACGCCAAGGCATCGACCTCGGCTTCCAGGGCTCGGCCCGCCGGCAAATCGAGGTCCTGTTTCAGCAGCGTGAGGTCTCCCAACGTGACGAACGGCGTTTTCCACTCGACCGTCGCATCCTCGATGGGCGTCTCATGCTTGCTCGCGAAGAACTGCACACGGAAATGGTAGCCGAGCTCGTCGCAGGCGAGCCGAATCCGCAGGTCGTCGCGCAGGAAGCGGCTCGTCCGTTTCACGGGGCCCATTCGCGTGGGCGCCACCTTCGGCTCCAGCTTGAACTTCAACGCATAGGGCCCCATGCGGAAGGGCGTCCGCCCGTAAAATTGCTGGGCCGCAAGGGTGTCCACGCGAGGGACCTCGAGCTTGGTGGCGCGCAGGATTCGAAGGGTCTCGAAAAGACCGAAGCGTCTGAAGAGCGCCAGCTTGGTGCGACGATCGGCCGCGGCTTCGACGACGGCGACTTGCTGCTCCGGATTGCGCGCGAACGACGCCGGCGCGTTGGTCATCAGCAGGTCTTGCACCCGGCGCTCCGGCATGCAGATGCGGATCGCCACGCCACGCAGGTCCTTCGTTTCGTCGGAGCCGACCAGCCCCGCTGCATTGGAGAACCGCACGCGCACGTCGCTATAGAAGCCGCCCGGCGTGAAGACGCCGGACCGTAGCTCGGGCGGAAGGCCCGAGGCGAACCCCGCGGCCGCAAGCTGACCGGGGTCGACGTCGGAGAGAATTCGAAAGGTCGCGGAAGGTGCAGCGATGGCCTTGGCGTGCAGAGCGCGCATGATCCGCCCGTTCCGGGCGGCCAGACGATGCTGGGCCGCGACGATCCGGCTGGCCCACCCGGGGATCATCCGCTCCTCGGCTTCCTGGGTCCCGCCGAGGTACTCCTCGGCCCAGCCCGTCCCCGGCGCAAGCACCGCCGGGTGGGCGTGCGGGGTCGGCCCGCTCGTGGTCCCCGTCGGGTGGATGCTCATGACCGCGGTCGCTCGTCCGCGGTCACGCGAATGCGCGCAGCGGATGGCGCTCGAGAGTGAGCTCCCCCGTGTCCCACGGTTCGAACGCATTGTCGACGAATCCGAGACCGGTGGCCCCGAGATCCGGAAAGTGTCGCAGGAGCACGGACTTGAAATCTGCGGCATCGATCCATTGCAACCCCTCCTTCGTGTACGTCTCCTCGCGATAGCTTTCGGTGAAGAACCGATCGGCCTGAAGGCGCCGACTGGCGTTGAGGATGAAGACCTGAAAAAGCGTCTCGCCGAATCCGAAGCCCGTCGGCCGGTGGCTTTCCGCGCGCGTCCCGACGTGCATGTCGACGAGCTCGACGTCGTCGTCGTACATGGTGCGGAGAGCGCAGACCTGGACCGGGTCGGTCGTGAGGTCCTCGAACGTGCGGATCGGTTTGAGACCGAGCTGGCGACGAAGCTCGTTGTAACGAGGCACGCCCCGCTCTCGCGCGCGCAGGATGTCGACGGCCCCCAGGTCGAGAACGTGAGAGCCCGGAATGCTGACCTGCTGCAGCGTGCCTGGATAGTTGTTGAGCACCAGCTGGCCGGGATGCTGATTCCCGAGCGAGAAGAAGAGATCCTCCAGCTCGTAGCGCGTCGTGATCTCCCGCGCGCTCCGGTGACGCGTGTGCGCGAGCGGCACCTCCTCCAGAAGGAGGTTGGTCCTGCGCGAGCGAATGACCAAGGTGTCGGGGAGGAGCTCGTGCATCCTGTAGATCTCCGTGAACTCCTCGCTCAGACCGTATGGCTTTCCGTGCCTGCAGGTGAGATTGCCGACGAGGCCGCCGATCTCCGGATGACGGATCTTGCCCCAGCGAAGGACCTTGCGATCCTTGCGCCGAAAGAAGGTTTCCAGCGCCCCATACCAGTTGGTGTGCATGGCAAAGTTCAACGACCGATTCGGCAGAATCGCCGGCGTCCACTCGATCGTGTGGATCTTGGCGATGACCGCGGCGTTCACGAGGCGCGCAACGTTGTAGAGTCGGGAGTCGTCCCACACGGGATGATGCCTCTTCAACATGTCGCAGATGGCATTGTGCTCGTAGACGAAAAGCAGGTGCATGAGAGCGAGCCCGAACCACCAGTTCCGGTTGAAGCCCGACTGCTCGATGCGACCGGTCGGGTGCAAAGGCAGCTGATTCCAGTAGAGGAGCAGCTTCCCATCATTGAACGCCCTCAGGGAGTCGGCCGTGCGCTGGTCGCTTCCGTAGATCTGGGAGGCATCCCACCAGCTCGTCGATTCGTTGATCGCAGTGGGTGGCGAGCCCCTGTCCCCAGGCGAACGCGTAGGATCGCCTTCCGTCTTGGGAACGCACAGCTTGATCTGGTGGTAAAGCGTGCGGGCGGGGTGGCCGTCCGGTACCGGCAGCTCGTAGAAGCCGTCGGGGTCGATCGTGTGATGGTCGATCGTGTGACTGACGGTATGGTGGCTGACCCAGTCGTGCACCATAAACTGGATCCAGCATGCCGCCAGCATGTTCAAGAAAGGGACCTCTTTGATTCCATCCGGCCCGCGCGAGAGCAGAACATGGCTGATCTCGACCGGGTTCGGCGTCAGAAGGCGCGCGCCCGTCTCGGGCCAGGATGCACGGCGAGAGACATTTCGCGGGAAGCGGACGTTGGCCGCGCCTTCCTTCGGATTGCTCAGGTTGTTCCACGAGCCGTCCGCGGTGCGAAAGTGCCTGACTCCGGAAGGCGGAACGAGACCGTGCGACTGGAAGGCGGTGAGGACGCCGTCAGGGTAGGGATCGACGAGATTGTTGGTCTCGAGGAGGTTGCGCATGTGAACGAGGGTCGCGAAGGCCGGCAGGGATCGCTTTCGATACCAGGTCGTCCAGACCGGGTCGTCGGGACCCGTTCTCCGAAGCAATGCGGTGAGAACATCCATGGCGACGGTGCACACGGCTCCCGCCGCTGCGCCGAATGCCTCTCCAGCCCGCGCACGGATCTGCTCGCCTAGTGTGAGAATCGTCGCGTCGAATGGATCGGGGGGAATCGCACCGGGCGGGACGTGGGGCGCGGCAAGCAGCGCAGCCCGGTCGAATGGCACGACCGGCGGATAGCGCGGGTCACACACGTCGGATTCGATATTGGCCCGGGCCTGGTCGCGCTTCGCCTTCCACTCGTCGCTCGCTGGACCGAGGCTCAGCGCGTGGTCCAGGGACGCCCTGGCGTCGGGATACCGCTGCGCGAGGAGGTACGCGGTTCCCAGCAGGGCATGATTGTCGGCGGTGTCGTCGACGGCCACGAGTCGTCTCGAGAGGACGACCGCCTCGTGGAACTCGTGCTGCTCCATCCGTTCGATGACCGCCTGACGCAAGGATGCAGGCGAAGTGGGTGCCATGAATGGACCTCCTCGAAGAGGGCACCAGCCCTCAAGGTGAACCCAGCGTCCCTTGGGTCGCGCACGGCGTCGTGAGATCGGGGCTCAGGATCCCCGTAATCGTGGCGCTCCCGTTCGCCGTGTTGATGCGGATTCGCCCCGCACCGCCACCCCCTGCGCCGAATCCGTCGCCGCTGTCGGGCAGCGCGCCGCTCCTGCCGTCGATGACGGGCCCCGCGCTGCCGCTCCCTCCGATGCCCTCGAACCCCGGAGCCGGCTGGGCGTTCGCCGTGGAGTCGGCGCCGGAGCCGGCCGCGGGACTGCCCTCTGCTTCGCCTCCCCCGCCCCCGTTGGCCGCAAGCGCGCCACTCACCGTGACGACGGGGGCTTCGAGCAGGATGGCCCCTCCACTGCCCGCCCCGCCCGCGTAGTTGTAGCCGCCGCCTCCTCCTCCCCCTGCGTTGATCGAGCCGTAGATGCCAATCGTGATTTGCTGTCCGGCCCCGATCTGGATCGCGCCTCCGCCCGGCCCGCTCAACTCTTGCTCGGCGCCTCCCGCGGAGCCGCCGATCAAGGGGACAAGCTCGGCGTTGCCGTAGGTCGGCCCGCCGCTCGCCCCGGGAGAGGACGATGCGGCGCCGCTTCCTCCAACGCCACAGTACGACCCGCCCCCGCACCCGCTGTTGGGAAACGCCGAGCCGAAGAGACACGGCTGCCCCGCACCAGGCCCTCCGTTGGCGCCGTAGAAGCCTCCAGGCCCCGGGGTGTCGGCGGGGGAACCGCCGACGGGAAGGTCACCCGTGCCATCGACGAGGATCTGGCCTTGGACGTCGACCGAAGTCAGGGCCACGATGACCACCGGAAGCGGCCCGGTGAAGCGCAATGCCGCGGACTGGACGACCGCGAGGCTATCGAAGACGTAGAGTGAGGCAAAGGTCCCGTCACCCAGCTGGATCGTGCTGGGCGCGGGAAGAAGACTCGAGTCGTTCCCACTCTCGGCCAAGGTGAGGGCCGGCGCATCGGCCAGTATGCCTGCCTCGCTGCTGGCGTCGCCGGGGGAGCTGCCCCCGTCGACGGCGGCGGTGATTTGAGACCAGCCGACGTTCGAAGGGATGAATCCGAGCGGCCCGGCGTCCGGGTTCGGCATGAACGACGCCGCGACGTCCGCACCCGAGGCCGCGTCCGGGGCAACGGTGGCATCCCCTGCCTCGCTCATCCCACTTGCGTCGCCCGAGACGACCCCCGCGTCGCTGGAAATGCCGGCGGCGGCCAGCTCGTCCGAGTCGAGGGGATCATGCGGATCGAAACAGGCGTCCGCACTGCCCGCGACCGAGGCGCAGACCTGCCCCTCGAGGCAATTCTCGCTCGGCCCGCACGGCGCTCGACACTGCTCGTCGGTCCCACATACTTCGTCGTTCTCGCACGTCGAGCCGCCGCTGCACGTCGCCTCGGCGGCCAGCTGACAAACGTCGACCGAGGTGCCCGCGTCGGCCCCGGCCGGCACGCACCGCTCGTCGGACGGACAGTCCGCCGAGTTTCTGCACGCCGTGTGGCACCGCGAGAACACGCAAATGAGCGGCGAGTTGCAGTCGCTGTTGAGAAAACATGCCTGCGACAGGGTCGCGAGCTGCTTGCTGCTGCATCCTGGGGCCGCGGCCAAGGCGGCAGCCAAGAGAGTGCCGACGAGGCAGAGCCCCGTACGCAGCCGACCTTTGTTCATCGAAGACTCCCGCACGCTCGAAGGTGAAGCCTCACGTCTCGGCCAGGCGCCCGCCCGCGTCAAGTGCACGAGCGCGATGGAGTCAAGATCCCGCGCCCACGGCCGGGTGACGCGCGGGTAAAATCAACGTGACGTCCCGGGGGGAGCAGACTTTTTTCTCGCGGGATCACGAAGGTTCGGCGACGTAGCGACGAACAGCGAGCCATTTGATCGAAGCGCGTGCACATCGCACATCTTGTGAGACACTCGGGCCCCTCCGATGCAACGCCCGCAAACGCCGGAACCGAGCCACAGCGCGAACGCCGTCCGCCGCAAAACGGTCGACCGGGTCGGCAAGTACGACCTCATCGCGGTCCTCGCGCGCGGGGGCATGGGAGACGTCTACCTCGGCGTCTTGCAGGGGCCGGTCGGCTTCAGCAAGCTCCTCGTGATCAAGGAGCTGCGGCGCGACGTCCAGGAGGACGAGGCGCACATCTCGATGTTCCTGGACGAGGCTCGCCTCGCCGCGCGCCTGAACCACCCGAACATCGTCCAGACGATCGAGGTGGGCGCCGACGGCCAGCGGCGTTTCATCGCCATGGAATACCTCGAGGGGCAGCCGCTCAATCGGGTGCTCCACCGCGCGCGCAAACGGGGCACTCCGCTGCCGCCTCCAATGCACTTCCGCATCGTCTGCGATGCTCTGACCGCGCTCGAGTATGCCCACTCCTTCACCGAATTCGACGGTACTCCACTCGGAGTCGTGCACCGAGACGTCAGCCCGCAGAACGTGTTCGTCACGTACGAGGGGCACGTCAAGCTCATCGACTTCGGCGTGGCGCGGACGTCGGTCGCATCGCAACAAACGAGGCCCGGAAGCCTCAAGGGCAAGCTCAAATACATGTCCCCGGAGCAGGCGGCGAGCCGATTTGTCGATCGGCGCACCGACATCTTCGCCACGGGCATCATGCTCTGGGAAGGCATCCTGGGCGCGGGGCCGTGGGAAGGCCTGGCGGATCTGGACATCCTCAAGAACTTGATGAGCGGACGGGTGCCGCGGCTGAGCCAAGTGCGTCCGGACCTCGATCCCGACTTGACGGAGATCGTGGATCGGGCCACGAGCCCCGACCCTGGGGACCGTTATCCAACCGCGCACGCCATGCGCGACGAGCTCGAGCACTACGTCGCTGTCCACGGGCTGTCTCTCGGGCGGGAGCTTCCGGCATTCGTCTCGATGCTCTTCCGGGAGGACCGGCGCAAGCTCCTCGCCTTGATCGATGCGCAGCTCCGCATTCTGAGCGAGAGCAGCCCCGTCGAGCTTTTGAGCATCAGCGGAATGCGTCGCATGTCGATCGGGTCGACCGAAAGCGGCGGACCGCAAAGGCGAACGGTCACCGGCAGCCTCGCATTCGACGGCGCGCCCGCATCGGTTGCATCCGCGACACCGCCCCCCAGGGGGCGGATCGCGCCGGCGGTCTGGATGATCGTCGCCGCCATCGGCTCCGCAGTGGCATTCGGAGCCGTGGTCGTGCGCTTCTCGATGCAAGTGCCGTCCGTGAGGGCCCCGGCCTCGGCGACCTCCGGGCTGTTGGCAACCTCGAGGACCTTGGCGACCCCGGCGCTCCCGGTCCTGCCCGCATCCCCGCCGACTCCTCCCGCGGCTGCGCGGCCCCCGACCCGCCGCCCGGCGCACGTTTCGGTCCGGGCGTCCCCTGCGTGGGCGGAGCTCTACATCGATGGCTTTCGCGTGGGGAATCCTTACCTCGCCGACTGGGCGCCGGACGGAGCCATCCACCACGTGAACGCCACGGCGCCTGGCTACTTCGACCAAAGCTCCGCTGTGAGCCTCGACCGCGACATCGTGATCGACCTGTCTTTGGAGCGCGCGCCCACTCCGAGGCCGCCGCCGGCCAGCCCGCCGCCGCGGACACCGGCGGCGCCGCCGCCCGCATCCCAGGCGACGACCCCGTCCCAGGCCGTTCCCGATGGAAAGGCGGGGGCCGAACCCGATGCACTGCCGCCTCGGTCGACGCCTCGATTCGAGGCGAAACCGGCACGAGAGCTCGACACGAACAACCCCTACCCTTGACCCCAGCGCTCGATCGCATTGCGGCGCGCGCTTGCGGCCGCGGAGGGTCGGAAAGATCTCGTGTTGAGACTTCACGGCGACCGGTGCGGTGCCGTTTCCGTTCGTATGGGCGATCCCGCGGTTGCCGAGGTCACCGGGTCCTCGGCGGCCCCCGCAGGTAGGAGTCAATGCGAGCTTCTCTCCGAGCTCGCTCGAATGGACCACTACGTGCTGTCCGTCGATCGGGCGTGCGGCCTGCTGGTCGCTCGTCGGACGGCGGCTCCGTACCAGCGAATCGGAGACATCGAGACCTGTTTTCTCCGCGTGGAGCAGGCGCTCGCAATGCTGACGCGCCGGCGTTACCGGCTGCTCGTCGATGCGCGGCTCGGCCCGTCACGCAACGATCCGGCGTTCGAGTCGGTCATGGCACAGCACCGGGGCAAGCTCTTGTTCGGTTTCCAGCGCAACGCCGCGCTCATGGCGACCGCCGCAGGACGCCTGCAGGTCCGTCGCTACGCCAGGGCCGACGGGCGCGAAGTCTTCGTGACCGACAGCGCCGAAGCGGCGTTCGAGTACCTGCGCGTCCCTTACCACACCATCTAGAGCGCATTCTCTCCCGAGACGTAGGAACGCCAGCCGCCGAACGCCGAGATGTCGTTCGCGCCCGCGATCGCGTGCGCCTCGCACAGAAAGCCGTGAACGCGCTCTCCGTTCTCCAGCTCGATCGTTCCGATCGCCAGAGGCGATGAGACTCCGCCGAGGAACGAACCGACCGTCTCGCTGGGCAGCGCCCAAACCTCGACCTCGATGGATGCGCCCTCTCGATCGGCCACGCGCACCAGGCCCGGTTTGGCCGGCCGCGTGTTCGGCAACGCGTACAGGCGGTAGGACGGCGCCGTGCGGGTCATACGCAGCAGCAGCGCGCCCCGTTCGGTGAGCTGATGATTCAGTGGCATCCCGGACAGATGGGCGCCGACGACGGCGATCGCCAACCGATCCGCGCGCGGCGCCTCGGCCCTGCGCGTCCCTTCCAGATCGCCGCCCGCCGGTGCCTCGGGCGGCTCGGTGAGGTCGATCCACGGCCAGCCCGTCGCGCCGAGCGGACCGCCGACGCGCCGGTGGAAGGCGGACGCCGTCGCGAGAAGCTCGGCG
>Ga0187782_10001465_pt1 | contig 17203 bp, 17 predicted proteins | sample 0715_SJ02_MP15_2_FD_132454 | JGI IMG/M metagenome (GOLD analysis project Ga0187782, IMG submission 132454) | Tropical peat soil microbial communities from peatlands in Department of Meta, Colombia - 0715_SJ02_MP15_20_MG | ecosystem: Environmental > Terrestrial > Soil > Wetlands > Peat | place...
CGTCCTCGGGGGCGCTCGAAACGCTCCGGGCCGCGACCAGCTCCGGCGCGAACGTGATGCCGTCGGTGCTGGGCGCGGTGCGGGCCGGCTGCACGCTCGGCGAGATCTCGGACGTGTGGAGGTCCTGCTTCGGAGAGCAGCCCGCTTCGCGGGCCTTCTAAGGGGTGGCCATGAAACTGGACCACGTGGGAATCGTCGTCGCGAACGTCGCCGAAGGCGTCGAGCGGTGGGGGCCGATCCTGGGAGCGCCCCTCTCCGGCCCCGAGGACGTGCCGGGGAGCCAGGTCGTGGTCGCGTTCCTTCCGGCGGGAGAGTCGCACATCGAACTGGTCGAGCCGTCCGGCGCCTCGTCGCCGGTGTCGAAGTTCCTCGCGACCCGAGGAGGGGGCCTTCACCACATCGCCTTCGCCGTTCCCGACGTCGACGTCGCGCTCCGGGAGGTGACGGCCCGCGGTGGTCGCCTGATCGACGAACACTCGCGCCCCGGCGCCCGGGGACGTCGCGTCGGGTTCGCCCACCCGTCCGCGTTCGGAGGGGTCCTCGTGGAGTTCGTGGCGGAGTCGCCGTGAGCGCGATCGTCTCGGCCGACCTCTTCGGGGTCTACGACAGTCGTGGCCGTCTCACGGTCGAAGCGAGCGTCGCGCTCGCCTCGGGGAGCTCGGGCCGCGCGGGCGCTCCGAGCGGGGCGAGCACGGGAGCGCACGAGGTCCTCGCCTTCCCGAAAGGGGGGGTCCCGGAAGCCCTCGCGACGTTCCGAGCGCGGGTCGCCTCCCGATTGGTCGGCCTCGACGCCGCGGACCAGGCGGCCGTCGATGCCGCGCTCCACGAAGTCGACGGGACCCCGAACTTCGCCTCGATCGGAGGGAACACGGCGACCGCCGTATCGGTGGCGGTCGCGATCGCCACCGGTGCGGAATCCGGGCGACCGCTCTGGAGAGTCCTCGCGCGGCCCGGCGTGGACGGCCGGTCGTTCCCGGCGATCGTCGGGAATTGCATGAACGGAGGGGTCCACGCGATCGGAGGACCGGACATCCAGGAGTTCATCGCGTTCGCCGATTGCTCCCGGCCGGAGGATTCGATCCGGGCGGCGGTCCGGGTGCATGGCCTCGTCGGAGAGGAGCTTCATCGACGCTCCCCCAAGTCGGCGTTGGGACGTGGAGACGAGGGGGGGTGGGTCGCCGCGGTCTCCAACCTTGAGGCGCTCGAGATTCTCGCGAACGCCTGCGCCCGCGCGCGCGACGAGCTCCATCTCGAGGTGCATCCGGGTCTCGACCTCGCGGCGAGCGAGTTCTTCCACGACGGGAAGTACCGCTACCGCGAACAGACCCTGGACACCGAGGGACAGCTCGGATTCGTCTCGAAGCTCGTCGACCGCTTCGACCTTCGATACGTGGAGGACCCGTTCGACCAGGAAGCGTTCGACGCGTTCGCCTCCTTCACGAAGGCGGTCGGGAAGCGCACCCGGGTCGTGGGCGACGACCTCTACGTCACGAACCGAGAGCGGTTCCAACAGGGCCTCGACCGAGGCTCCTCCAACGCGATCCTGATCAAAGTGAACCAGGTCGGAACGCTCTCCGACACCTTCGCGACCGTCGACCTCGCCCGACGCCGCGAGGTCGCGACCGTCACCTCGCACCGATCCGGCGAGGTCCCCGAGGGGTGGCTCGCGCACGTCGCCCTCGGGACGGGCGCGCGAGGGCTGAAGTGCGGGATTTTGGGCGGCGAACGGGTGGCAAAGCTAAATGAACTCCTGCGGCTCGGCCGCGCCACCGGAACCTGACGAGATGCCCGACGAAGAGACCCTGACCCAGGAGACACCGACCGCGAGCGAGGGCCAGGACATCCAGCCCGGCGAGCTCCTGATCCCCGAGGATACGTACCTCACCTCGGGGGTCCACATCGGCACCCAACAGAAGTCGGCGTCGATGCGCCGATTCGTTTTCAAGGTCCGATTCGACGGACTCCACGTCCTCGACGTCCGGGAGACCGACCGTCGGATCCGACTCGCCGCGAAGTTCCTCGCGCGGTTCCCGGCCGACCGGATCCTGGTCGTCTCGCAACGCCAGTACGGTCAGAAGCCGGTCCGGGTGTTCGCGAAGACGGTCGGCGCGGTCTCCTTCGCGGAGCGGTTCGTTCCGGGATGCCTCACGAACCCGAACCTCGAGGAGTACTTCGAACCGAAGGTCCTCCTCGTCACCGACCCCGCGACCGACCAGCAGGCGCTCAGCGAGGCGGTCTCGATCGGGATCCCCGTCGTCGGGCTGTGCGATGTGAACAACGAGACCCGCGACGTCGACCTCGTGATCCCGGCGAACAACAAGGGTCGGGTCGCGCTCGCGACGGTCTACTGGCTGCTCGCTCGCGAGGTGCTGAAGGCCCGCGCCGGTGGGGCCGAGGTCGAGTACACGCCCACGATCGAGGACTTCCAGGCGGCGCTCTAGCGCCTCCTCGCGGGTCGGGCGTCGACGGCTGCCACCTTCGTCCTTTTATCGGCACCCTGCCTTCTTGAGACGTGGGGCCGCCGAAGGCCGGACTTCTCGAACTCCTCTCCCAGCACGGCGTGCCGGAGAAAGGCGCCCGCGTCTATCTCGCGGCGTGCCGCGCGGGGGCGATGACGGCGAGCGAGCTCGCCCGCGTCTCGGCCATGAACCGGGTCGAGGCCTACCGTTTCATCAAGCAGCTCACCGGAGAGGGACTTCTACGGGCCACCGGGGGCCGGCCGCAGCGGTTCGAGGCGTTGCCCCCGGACGACCTCATCGACCGGTGGATCCACCGGGCGTCCGAGCGCCTCCAGCAGCTCGAGCGGGACCGGAACCGGATCCTCGCCGAGTGGGAGGAAGGCCGTCACGAGGTCGACGAGCACGACCCCCGGAAGTTCGCGGTCCTGGAGGGGAAGGAGTCGATCCGTCGTTTCCTACTGAAGCGCATCGGTGCCGCGGAGCATCAGATCCTCGTGAGCGCGAGCGGGAGAGCGCTCTCCCGGTTCGTCGACCTGGGCCTCGACCGCGCGTTCCGGGAAGCGAACTCCCGCGGGGCGAAGGTGCGGGTCGTTACCGAGGTCCAGCCGACGAACCTCGTGGAGGCGAAGCATTTCGCCGGTTTCTCCGAGCTCCGTCACTCGAGCAACCCGGTCGCGAACCGGGCCATCGTTTTCGACCGCTTTGGGGCGCTCGTCTACGTCTCGAGCGAGGACGGTCTCGGTCGCTCGGGCGAGGAACAGGTCGCGCTCTGGTCGTCCGCGCCCATGTTCATCCGGCTCGCGTGCGATTACCACCGCCGGCTCTGGACCCCGGCCACCCGGGCGGAGGCTCGATTCGTGGAACTCGAGAACCCGCCCGAGGTGGTGCTCCCGGTCGTCGCTGGCCGGGAGACGGTACCGTTCCAACGACTCAAAGAAGTGGCGAAGCTCGGGATGCGCGCGTCGGGAGTCCGCGAGTTCCAGCTCCATTTCCCGGAGCTGATCGAAACGATTGCCCGGCAGCTGGGACGCGAGATCGCGAGCAAGATCGAGGGGAACTCGCCGACCGAGGTCGCCCGGTCCCTCGGCCTCTATTACGAGACGCACACGATGGGTCACCTCGCGACCGTCCGGGAGCGACCGCTCACCTTGCGCGTCACCGGGTGCTTCGCGTGCACGAGCGACTCTCCCGAGATCGGCCGGGTGATGTGTCCTCAGCTGCTTCGGACCGTCCTCGAGACCCGGCTCGGTCAACATTGGGAGGTCTCGAAGCCCGACCCGACGAAGCACGCGAGCCGCGGTTGCGTGTTCACGGCGACACCGGCCTAGTCCGGTACGGGTTCGGAGGCTGCCGTCGCACGCGGTCGGTCGAGGACCGCGACGAGAGGTTTATGCCGCCGACGGAATCCGCTCCCGTGACTTCGATCACACGGTCCCAGGTTCTCACCGGCGTGCTCGTCGTGGGGGCCTTCGTACTGATCGGCGCGGGATTCGCCGCGTTCAACCTGTGCGGGGGCGGCGATTCGCTCGTATTCTTCGGAGTCGCGGTCGCATTCCTCGGTGCCGCACTGTTCCGAACCGGCGCCTGGGCCACGGTGATCCCGATCGCGATCGCGACCCTCACCCTCGTGGGCGCGGGCTGGTACGGCGCCACCGTCGCGGGATGTTCCCTTTAGGGCGACAATCTTGGTCCCAAGGCCGTGCTACGCCGCCGCACGGTGTAGCACCTGTAGCAAACAAAAGATACATGGAACGGACGAACCTATAAATACGAGCCATCGTTTTGGTTGCCGTACAAGCTATGAAGACCACCTCTACCGCCCCCTCTGGCCGTCGCCCTCGTCCCGTCAGCGTGAAGGCTCCTGCCCGGTCCGTCGTCGAACCGACGGACGCTCTCCCGGCTCCTCCCGACGCGGACGCCTGTCCGAACTGCGGCTCCTCGCACCTGATCCGGGACGAGATCCGCGGCGAGATCGTCTGCGCGGACTGTGGCCTCGTGGTCGACCAGAGCGCGCTCGTGAGCGACCGCGGTCAGCGCGGGTCGAAGGAGGATACGGGCCGCGAGGCGCGCGGCTGGGGTCCCGTCATCTCCCCGCTCATGCCCGACAAGGGTCTCTTCAGTGAGATCGGCGTACCGACCCGGGATTTCCAGGGGAACTCGCTCTCCCGGAACACCTCGCTGAAGTTCTACCATCTGCGCAAGCTGAACCACCGGCTGCGCGCCGCCCGTACCCACCAGCGCAACCTCGTGGTGGCGCTGGGGGAGCTCAACCGACTTGCCGGAGTCCTCGGCCTCTCGCGGGAGGTCAAGGAGTCGGCGACCTACATCTATCGCCGAGCGCTCGAGCACAAGGCGACGCGCGGCAAGAAGATCGTCGCGCTCGTCGCGGCGAGCGTCTACGCGGCGTGCCGGCAATGCCATGTTCCGCGGACGATGAAGGAGATCATCGCCCATTCGAAGGCGACCAAGATCGAGGTCGGCCGGGCGTACACGCTGCTCGCGCGCGAGCTCAAGCTCGGTTTGAAGCCGGTCGAGCCGCGGGATTACCTCGTACGGTTTACGCAGGACCTGAACCTCTCGAAGGAGGTCCGACAGAAGGTCCTCTCACTCCTCGAGCAGGTCGAGCAGGTCTACTCGACGAGCGGAGTTCTCCCGAACGGAATCCTCGCGACGATCATCTACATCGCCTCCAACCTGATGGGCGAGCCCCGCAGCCAGGACCGGATCGCCGCGGTGGCGAACGTGACCCCCGTCACGATCCGCAACCACTACAAGGAGCTCCTCGAGCTCCTGGGTCTCCCGAAGAACCTCACCAACCCTCAGGCTCGCGGCAGCCTGCCGCCCGACGCCGGCCTTCCGGACGACAAGGTCGCCCTGGACGCGCCGGCCGCGGGCCACTAGGCGACCCGGCGGGCCGGGGGGATGCCCCCGGAAACCACATGAACTCGCGGGCGGCTCGTGGGCCGTGCCTTCGGTTCCGGCGCTGAGCTACTCGTCGTTCCGCACGTACGAAGAGTGCCCCCTGCGCTGGCGCTTCCTCTACGTGGACAAGTTCCCCGAGGCGCCGCGGGGGTACTTCACCTTCGGGCGGGTCGTCCACTCGGTGCTCGAAGAGCTCGTGGCGCCGCTCGTCGTCCCGACGGCTCGACGCGCGGGCGAGAGCGACCGGCAGCGCACCCTGGACGAGTGGCACGCGCGCACCGGCCCGCCGAGCACCCCCCGCTGGATGACCCGGGAGGAGCTGCTCGCGGCGTACGACAGAGCCTGGTCGGGCGAGGGATACGTCTCCGCCGAGGAGGAGTCGCGCTACCGTGCGCTGGGCCGCGAGATCCTGTTGCGGTACTACGACTTCTTGGTCCAGGAGCGCCCCGCTCCGGTGGCGGTCGAGGAGCACCTCGAGGCCCGGTGGGACGGCATTCCGGTGCACGGCTACATCGACCGGATCGACCGAACGCCCTCCGGCGGCCTCGAGATCGTGGACTACAAGACCTCGCGCGACCTTTCGAGCGACGACGCGCGGGACTCCGACCAACTGAGCCTGTACCAGGTCCTGGTCGAGAACAACTACTCGGAGCCGGTGCACGGTCTCACGCTCTACCATCTGCGATCGCTCACGCCCCTTCGGGTGGCCCCCCGCGAGCCGGCCACCCTCGCGGGGTTGCACGACCGACTGGGGACCGTGATGGACGGGATCCGGGCCGAGGCGTTCGAGCCGACGCCGGGACGTCACTGCAGCCGGTGCGATTTCCGGGACCGATGCCCCGAGTTCCGGGCGGTCCCGGCGGCGGACGAGGCACGGCTCCGAAGCCTCGTGGACCGGTTCGAAGCGCTTCGGGCCGAGGAACATCGCCTAGAAACCGACCTTCAACGGACGGCCGAGGAGCTCCACCGGGCCGCGGAAGAGCTCGGCGTCCACCGCGTCCCGGGAAGCCATTCGGTCGCGGTCCGTCGACGGGACGAAGCGTGGCAGTACTCCCTCGACCACGTCCGGCCTCTCCTCGAGCGCTCGGGCCTCGCCGAACGGGTATCGGCCGGAACCCCCGAGGAGGTCCGTCGTCTCGTGCGGGACCCCACGGTCGACCCGGAGGTCCGACGCAAGGTGGCGGAGACCGGGGCGCGCCGCGTGAAATGGTACTGGGAGCTCGAGGAAGGCCCCTCCTAGCCCCCGCCACCGGACGTTCGCGCAAAGGCTATGACCCGTTCCCAGTACTCCTCCGTATGGGGATTCCCCTCGCTTCCGAGGCTCGCCTCGCGTCCCTTGCGGGACGGAAGCCCACGATTGCGACCCTGTGTTCGCATTCGTCGCTTCAGATCTTCCACGGCGCTCGCGCCCGAGGTCTCCCGACCCTCGGCATTTCGGTGGGTCCGCCTCCGCGGTTCTACGACGCGTTCCCGCTCGCGCGCCCCGACCGTTTCCTTTCGGTGCCCCGCGCGAAGGACCTCCCGGCGGCCGCCGGCCAGCTCCGGAAGGAAGGAGCGGTCCTGATCCCGACCGGTTCCTTCGTGGAGTACGTCGGCGCGGACACGTTTGCGACTATGGACGTTCCCGTCTTCGGGAACCGCGCCGTGCTCGGCTGGGAGTCGGACCGAAGGAAGGAGCGGGAGTGGCTCGACCTGGCCGGGGTCCCGATGCCTCGGCGGTACGACGACCCCTCCGAGGTCGACGGGCCGGCGATCGTGAAGTACTACGGTGCGAAGGGTGGGAAGGGATTTTTCCTCGCGAAGAACCGCGAGGCGCTCAACGACTTCGTGCCCGCCGGCCCGCACGTGATCCAGGAGTATGTGCTCGGAACGCGCTACTACATGCACTTCTTCTATTCGCCGCTCTCCGACCGCGGGTACCGGGTCGGCCACGGCTCGCTCGAGCTCCTCGGCATGGACCGCCGGGACGAAGCGAACATCGACGAGCTCTACAAGCTCGGCGCGCAGGAGGAGCTCCTCAAAGCCGGCATTCGCCCTACGTTCGTCGTGACGGGCAACGTTCCGGTGATCCTGCGGGAGTCGCTCCTTCCCCGCGCGTTCGACGTCGCGGCGCGGATCGTCGAGAAGTCGATCGAGCTGTTCGGGGGAATGGTCGGTCCGTTCTGTGTGGAGGGGATCATGACCGAGGAGCTCGAGTTCAAGGTCTTCGAGATCTCCACTCGGATCGTCGCCGGGACGAATCTGTTCATTTCGGGTAGCCCGTACTCCGATTTCGTCGAACCGGGCCTCTCCACTGGGAAGCGGATCGCGCAGGAGATCGAGCGGGGCCAGGCCGAACACCGACTCGCCGAGGTCCTGAGCTAGCCTCGTGAAAGCTCGTCAATAAGGACTCGACCGGCCTCGAGGAGCGTCCCATGGTCTCCGCGATCTCGTCCGTCCGTCTCGGGAAGACGTACCCGAAGGCGAAAGCCGGAGCGCGCGCCCTGAGCGACCTCTCCCTCGAAATCCCGACGGGACGAGTCTACGGGCTCATCGGTCGGAACGGGGCCGGCAAGACGACCTTCATCCGGATCGCGGCGACGCAGCTCGCGGCGACGGAAGGGACGGTCTACGTCCTGGGGCACGACATCCGTACCGAGGAGCGGACGATCCGTGCTCGGATCGCCTGCGTGCCGCAGGAATCCCGGCCGCTGTACTTTCTCAACGTCGAGGAGGTCGTCTACCTCTACCTCAAGCTGAGAGGACTCGACCCGAAGGACGCTCGCCGACGGACCCGCGACGCGCTCGACGAGCTGTCGCTCACCGAGTACCGTCGCTCGCTGGTCTCCCGACTTTCCGGGGGTCTCCGCCGGCGGGCGATGTGCGCGATGGTGCTCGCGTCGGACGCCGACGTGCTGTTCCTCGACGAACCGACCACCGGCCTCGACCCGCTCGCGCGCCGACAGGTCTGGGAGGCGATCCGCCGGGCGAGCCGCGAGAACCGGACCATCCTGCTCACCACCCACTACCTGGACGAGGCGGAAGCGCTCTCCTCCCGCCTCGCGCTCATCGAAGCGGGTCAGCTCCGGCTCGAAGGCTCGCCCGCCGACCTGCGCGCTCGGGTCCGCTACCCCTACCGGGTCACGATCGAGGGCGCCTTCCCGCGCGAGGAGCTCGAGTCGTACGGCAAGGTCTCGGAGATCGAAGGAGGGTACCTGCTCTTTACGCGCGAGGCCGAGGCGCGGGAGGTGGCGCGGCTCGCTCTCGAGCGAGGGCTGCGGGTCTCGATGGGCCCGGTGAGCCTCGAGGACATCTTCCTCGACGTCGTCGGGAAGTCGATCGAGGAGGATGCCCCGCTCCCCGACAACGAAGAGGACACAACGGAGGTGTCCGCATGAGCGAACGCAATCGCCTGCGCTCGATCTTCACCCTCGTCCAGCTGAACGGCATCATACCGATCCGCACGACCCCACTCTACATCGTGAACCTGCTCGCCTCGCCGCTCTCGTTCCTGTTCTTCATCTACATCGTCTCGCACGGCACCTACGTCGCCTACGGGATCACCGGCGGCATGGTGCTGACGATGCTGACCGTGGGGACGAGCGTGCAGAGCGACCTCACCCACTACCGACACGACCTCAAGTTCCAGGACGTGGTCGTCGCGTCGCCAGTCGAAGCGCCGATCTACGTGGCCGGGATGGCGCTGAGTGAGCTCGTCTACTCGCTGCCCGCCCTCGGGGTCTTCGTCGTCCTCTTCTTCCTCTGGGGATACGCGTCCGTCACCAGCCTCGCGGTCCTCGCCGGGGTCCTCGTTCTGGTATGGTCGTTCGCGAGCGCGCTGGGCTTCACCCTCGCGACGTACTTCCAGGACGTTCGCGAGACGTTCATCTTCAGTCCGATGATCTCCCTTCTGTTCACCGTCCTCCCTCCCGTCTACTACCCGATCTCCGCGCTTCCGGGATGGGCCCAGGTCGCCTCGCGCATCTCGCCGACCACCTACGCGGCGGGCCTCGTCCAGGGGTCGGTGGGGCTCCAACCGCTGTCGCTCTCGGTTGCGCTACTCGATTGGGGGGTCCTCATCGGGTTCACCGTCGCCCTCTTCGTCATCGCCGCGGTCAAGGCGCGCTGGAAGGAGCCGTAAGCGGCCCGACGGCCGTCCGGCGCGCGCCGGAGAGCGGCCGACGCGCGAGTCCTTATGTACCGGCCGACTGGTGGAGCCGCGATGCTTTCGTTTGCGGACAGTCGCAACTTCGACTTGCCCGATGAACGCCTCTCCCGTTGCCTCTTCTGCGGAAAGGACCTCGTCCTTCTCCCCGACGACCGGCGCGGCGGTGCGTGCTTCGATTGCCTCGCCCTTTCGGTCCGTCCTCCGGCGCCTTGCCCGAACTGCGGGGTCTTGATCCCTGGCGAAGAACGCGCGGTCGGATGCGCGAACTGCCGATGGTATCCTCTGCGCGATTGAAACGCCGACGTCGGCTCCGCTAAGCTTATCGGGGGACTCCGGTCCGTCGCGAAGGGCGTGCCGAGGTGGCTCAGTCCGGTACGGCGCGAGTCTGGAAAGCTCGTGGCGGAATACGCCTCGGGAGTTCAAACGCCACGGACGGTCGTTCCGTCGCGGCGGAGATTCTCCCCCTCGGCGCTCTCCCCACGTCCTCTTCCCGGTCGCGGCGGAGGTCTCCCGCTCGATGACCGTCCCGGGTCGCGACCAGACCCCCGCTCTCCTCCAGGTCGAAGCGATCCTTTCCCGGATCTCGGGACGCCAGGCGCTCCAAGAGGTCTGCCGCTTCCTCCGGCGGTCGTTCCCGCATTACCCCTGGGTCGGGGTCTATCGGCTGGAGGGGGAAACGCTCGTCCTAGATGCCTGGGACGGCGCGCAGGCGACCGAGCACACCCGCATCCCGGTCGGTCGAGGGATCTGCGGTCAGGCGGTGCGGGAGGACCGCACGGTCATCGTGGACGACGTGCGGGCGGACCCGAACTACCTCGCCTGCTTCCTCGAGACGCGGGCCGAGGTCGTCGTCCCGATCCGGCTCGAGGGACGGGTGGTCGGGGAGATCGACATCGACGGCAACGCCGTCAGGGCGTTCGACGCGTCCGACCGGCAGTTCCTCGAGAGCGTCGCCGCGCGGCTCGGGCCCGCGGTCGACCTCTCGGGCGCCGCCTTGCCGACCGCGTAAGGTTCTCCCCGATCGTGGCGAGCGCCTCGGCGAGCGCCGAGCGGCGGTCGAAGGCGCGAAGGCGCGGAGGGCGGGAAGCTCCCGGCCAACGCTCGGCCTCCCGAGCGATCGCGGTGAGCGCGCGACGTACCTCGTCCACGACCGGGAGGTCCGCGGCCTGGCTCGTCCGGGAGAGCGGGTTCAGGTCGACCGAGATGACGCGTTTCCCGAGCGCTTGGAGCGCTTCGGTCCGGTCCCCGTCCTCGAGCGGGACGAGACAGACGTCCGCATCGAAGATCCCGTCCCGGTCGACCTTCGCCCGGTCGGAGGGGAGCCGTGGGATGGTCGCGCTCGGGCGAAGCCCGAGCACCCGTCCCACTCCCGCCGCCCGGAGCGCTTCGGCGACGAGCCGCACGCGTCGGCCGGTCCGGTGGAAGAGATTCACCTCGACATCGAGGCCGGGTACCGCACGGGCGAGGCGAGCGACCTCGCGGGACGCAAGCGCGGCCACGTTGCCGTTCACGCTCACGACCGCGTGCCTCGCCGCGAGGAGCCACTCCGCAGCCGCCCGCTCCGCTTTCCGAGCCCCCGGGGTCGTCCGCTCGCCGAGGAAGTAGTCGAACGCCTCTCCTCGGCCGTGGGCGATCAACCCCTCTGGAACGACCAACCCGGCTCGCCCGGCGTCCGCAAGATGGGCTCGCACCGTGAGGCTCGCGTACCGGGGGTGGCGGGGGGAGATCCGCATCGCGCCCGAAGGATCAGTGCTGGTCGGCCGGCGGGTCGGCGGTCGCCGCCTCGGACGCACCGAGCCGGCTCTCGAGCGCCGCGATCCGCTCCTCGAGCGGTGCGAGCCCCTCGTCGATCGCCTTCGTCAGCGTCAGCTTGAGACTCTCCTCGAGCGCGACCAGGTCTCGGCCCAGGTCGATAATCCGCCGGGCGTTCTCGTTGAGGAGGAGCCGGCTCTGGGTCGCGACCCGATAGGTGTCGGAGAGGTCCTTCGTGAGCTGGTGCGAGGACTGGGCGAAGGTCTCGATGGAGGCGCCGACCGGTTTCCATTTCTCGTCGAGGTTCGAGGTGAGGCTCGCGGAGATCTTCTCCGACGCCTTCTCGACGCCGGAGGTCACCTCGCGGGAGACGCGCTCGGCGAGCGAGGTCTCCATGCCTTCGAGTTGCGTCTTGACCGCCTGGGTCGACTCCTGGCTGCCGGTCTCCATCCGCTGGAGCCGGTCCTCGACCGCCTGGAGGCGGGCCGTCAGGTTGGAGTAGACCGTACCGACCAGGCTGTCGAAGTGCGCCTGCTCGAGCTCCTGGCCCCGGAGCAGGAGGTGCAAGACCCAGTGCTCGCGTCCCTTCGTCTCCGCGAGGGGTCCGCGGTCGAGTCGGTCCCGGACCTCGCGGTCGTCGATGAGCGTCTGGAGCTCCTTCAGGACCTCCACCCGGATGAACGAGCTCGATCCCGAGGTGCCCGCGGGGCGACCGGCCATCGCTCGAGGATGGGTCTCCCGGTGCTATATAGGTTGGCCGGCGGGAACCGGTTCCCCGTCCGCGCCGGGCGTGGAGCGCGCTCGGGGATCGAAACCCGGGGGGGTCCGGCGTCGAGCCGTCCTACTCTAGGAACTCGCGGCCCAGCAGCTCCCGCGCGACCAGCAAGCGGCGGATTTCGGACGTCCCGGCGCCAATCTCGAGAAGCTTCGCGTCGCGCGCCAGGCGTTCGAGGGGGAGGTCCCGCATGTACCCGTAGCCGCCGTGAACCTGGATCGCGTCGAGCGCGACGCGGGTCGACGCTTCGGAGGCGAACGTGAGCGCGGTCGCACTGGCCCGGTGGGACCGCATGTCGGCGTGTACGGCGGAGAGCGCCGCGTACATGAGCCACCGGGACGCCTCGAGGTCCGAGTACATCGCCGCGATCTTCGCTTGCACGAGCTGGAACCGTCCGATCTTCTGTCCGAACTGCTCGCGCTCTCGAGCGTACGCGATCGAGCGGTCGAGACACTCCGCCATGATCCCGACCGGGATCGCGCTCAGGACCGCGCGCTCGACGTTGAGGCCGCTCATCATGATCCGGACCCCGTCGTTCTCGTGTCCGAGAAGCTGCTCCCGCGGGACCTCCACGTCCTGGAAGGCGAGCTCGCCCGTCGGGGAGCCTCGCATGCCCATCTTGTCGAGGCTCCGCGTGACCGAAAAGCCCGGGGCATCCCGACGTACGAGGAAGGCGCTGATCCCCCGCGCTCCTTTCTCCGGGGCGGTCTTCGCGTAGACCAGCATCGAGTCGGCGACCGGCCCGTTCGTGATGAACTGCTTCGTTCCGTTGAGGACGTAGTGCGAGCCGTGGCGTTCGGCGCGGGTCCGGATCGAGACCGCGTCCGACCCCGCGTTCGGTTCGGTGAGCGCGAGCGCGCCGATCTCGGTTCCGGCGACGATCGGCGGCAGAAAGGCCGACCGCTGCTCGTCGTCGCCGTTGCGCGCGGCATTGTCGGCGAAGAGGTTCGAGTGGGCGCCCACGCTGAGCGCGAGCGCGGGGCTCACGCGAGCGATCTCTTCGAGCACGAGGGCCTGGGCAACGTAGGAGAGGCCGAGGCCGCCGAACTGTTCCGGGATCGTCAGCCCGAGGAACCCGTGGTCGCCGAGCTCCGAGAAGAGGTCCCGAGGGAAGTAGTCCTCCCGGTCCATTCGGTCCGCGACGGGGGCGATCGACTTCCGGGCAAAGCGGCGGGCCGCCTCTCGAAGGTCAAGGTCCTCCCGAGAGAGCGCGAGGTCCATAGGCGGGCGACGGCTCCTGAGGCATAACGGTTGTCGGCCGAGCTACGGGCCGATACCAGGGGCCTCCTTGCGGAGGATCCCGATATGGAGCCGCCAGACGGGGCGGCGATTGGGGAAATCGGACCGGTAGTGCGCCCCGCGACTCTCGGTCCGGACGAGCGCAGCGCGAGCCACGATCGACGCCGTGAGCACCGCGTTCGCAACGGGGCCCGCAAGGTCCTTCGCTCGACCGGGCTCCGTCGAACCACCGAGCTGCGACAGCTCCTCGATCGCGGCCCGGAGTCCCGCCCCGGTTCGCACGATCCCGACGTCGTCCCAGAGGAGGTCGCGGACCCGGTCGACCGCGCCCGGGACGTCCTCCCTCCCCGAACCCGCGGGCCAGTCAATCCGGACCGTACGCGCCGGCGCCGGGATGCGACCGGCGACCGGGTGGACCAGCTGACGGGCCACGCGCTCGCCGAAGACGAGCCCTTCCAGAAGCGAATTGCTCGCCAGTCGATTCGCCCCGTGGACACCGGTGGAGGCGACCTCCCCGCAGGCGTACAACCCCCGAAGGGTGGTCCGACCTTCCAGGTCGGTCGTCACCCCACCGATCATGTAGTGGGCGACGGGCGTCACGGGTATCCAATCGCGCGACGGGTCGAGCCCGTACGTGGCGAGGAATCGGCAGACCGAAGGGAACCGTGCGAAGAGGCGGTCGCGCGGGATCCCGGTCGCGTCGAGGTAGACGCACGGATGCCCGGTGCGGTGGATCTCCCGGTCGATCGCCCGAGAGACGACGTCGCGAGGCGCGAGCTCGGCGTCCCGGTGTTGGCCGACCAGGAACCGCTCGCCCGCCTCGTTGCGCAGGACCGCCCCCTCGCCGCGGACCGCTTCCGTGATCAGGAACCGAGGAGCACCCTCGCGCCAGAAGACCGTGGGATGGAATTGGATGAACTCCATATCGGTCAACAGGGCCCCGGCCCGGAACGCGATCGCGACGCCTTCCCCGGTCGCGACCGAGGGGTTCGAGCTCTGCCGGTAAAGGCTCCCGGTGCCGCCGGTCGCGAGGACGACCGGCCCGGAGTCGAGCTCTTCCGCGCCCCGACCCGCTTCGGAGGAGACGAACGCGACCACGCCGTGGTGCGCCGTCGACCGGAGCCCCCGAAGGGCCGTCCGTTCCCGGACTTCGATGCCGGCATCGAGGACTCGGCGTTTCAGGGTCTCCTCGATCGAAAGACCGGTCGCGTCCCCGCCGGCGTGCAGGATCCGCGCGCGAGAGTGGGCGGCTTCGCGTCCCAGGGAGATCTGGCCCTCGACCGTGTCGAACGGAACCCCGTACCGTACGAGGTCCGCGATCCGGGCCGGCGCCTCGAACGTCAGGGCCCGGGCCGCCGGAAGGTCGACGAGGCCCGCCCCCGCCCGGATCGTGTCCTGGAGGTGGAGAGCGGGAGAGTCGTCCGGACCGATGGCAGCGGCGATTCCCCCCTGGGCGTAACGCGTGGTCGCTTCGTCGAGCCGCGATTTCGTGACGAGCGTCGGTCGGAGTCCGAGCTCACGAAGGCGCAGGGCGACGTAGAGCCCGGCGATCCCCGTCCCCACGACGAGCGGACGACCGGCCGGAGTCGGCACGGGTACGCGACCGGTTGACGTGGTATAGCGACTTCGTGAAGCCCGTCGGCGTCGTATACCCCGTCGACCTCCGCCGGTGGTGTCCCCGAGAGGGTCCCCGGCGCCGATCGCGTGGGAAGGCACGGTCTCGGTCCAGGGCGACCCGGACCTCGAGGCCGAGGTGCTCGCCCGGTTCGACCACCTGAGCGGAGTTCGACCCGTGGGAGTCACCGAGCTTCTCGCGGCCCGTCGGTCGTACTACCGACTCACGGCCCCGCCGGTCCCCGTTCCGGCCGACCGTCAGGCCCGACTCGACCGGGGACGCGCCGTCCATCGTTCCCTCGGCTCCCGACTCGCGAGCGAAGGGACGCTCGAAGCGCGGGTTCGGCGAGGGGGTCTCGTGGGCCGGATCGACATCCTCGCGGACGTGCCGGTCGAGGTGAAGACGTCGACCGCCCTCGCGGAGCCCTCGGCGCTCGTTCTCGAGCGGCCGGACCACATCGAGCAGCTCGCCATGTACTGCGCCCTTCTCGACCGTCCCGTCGGCCGTCTGCTCACCGTGGTAGGCAGCGACCTCGAAGTCCCCCGGGTCCAGGCCGTCGATATGGCGTTTGGATCTCCCGAGAGGATCTTCCGTGAAATGGGACATCGGGCGGAACGGCTGCGCTCCGCGTTGGGAGAACACTCTCCGGACTCCCTTCCGCGATGTCCCTGGTTCGGGCGAGGTTGCGAATACGAGGGCGCGGGGGTCTGCTCGTGCACCGGCGCGGAGGGACCCGCAGCTCCGCTCCTCGCCGAGATGGTCCGGGGGCCGACCCCGAGGCGGGACGTGGAAGAGCGAGTACTCTCCGCGCTCGCCGAGCGACCTCCCGAGGAGGGTCTCGGAGTCGAGCGATTCCGGGAGGTCCTCTATCCGCGCCGCGCGTACTTCGACCGGACGCGGGAGTCGCCGGAGGCCCCGCCCGGATCGGGCCCACCCTCGCTCGAGCCGGACCTCTATCGGCGTCTGAGCGAAGCCCTCGAGAGCGGTCCCGCGGGCGAGGTCGCTCGGCTTCCGACCCGCACGACCGCACCGGCCGAGGAGGTCGTCGGTTTCCGGGGCCGTCCGATGTTGCTCCGGACCTCTCGAGCCCGGAACCGACTTCGCCCGTCGGAGCTCCCGACCCGGTTCCCGCAATATGCCCTCGACCTCGGATTGCGGTGCGCGACCACCGGTACGGACTCCGGGGTCGTGGTCCTGGGCTTCGAACGCGCCGCGACGGATCGCGAGCGGGTCGAGGTTCTCGAGGTCCGATTTGCCTCGTTGACGCCGTTCTCCCGCCTCTATCGAGAGCGAACTCAGGGGCTGGACCGGGCCCTCGAGGACCACCACCCGGAAGCTCTTGTCGCCTGTCCGGAGTGGATGAGCGCGGATTGTCCCTACCGAGCGGAATGCGGCTGCGGGCCGTCGGGAACGCGCGAGACCCGGTAGATCGTCGAGCTCAGGGTCGGTTCGAGACCGAATCGATGGTAGAGCCGTCGCGCCGGTTCGTTCGCGGCGGTGACCCAGAGGTGGACCCGCTCGTAGCCGAGCGCCCAGAGCGCGCGAAGCCCCCAGCGGAAGAGGAAGCTTCCGTAGCCCCGCTTTCGAAATTCCGGGTCGACCAGAAAGTTCACGAAGAGTGCCTTGCGCGCGGACCGCTCGGCGGAAAGGATCGCCCCCGCGAGGCGCGGAGGGTCCGGGAACAGCAGCACGGTCGACGCCTCGTCGAGGAGGCGCCCAAGGCTCCCGTCGACCATCGCTTCCGTGACCCGCCGGTACTCCTCGGGTCGGTCCCCGATGAGGAGGGCGTCCACGGTCCCGGCGACCGCACGGAAATCGAGGTCGGCGAGCGCGTCGACCGTGACGGCCCGAATCGGCGTGAGCCGAAGACCGTCGGGCACGGGACCCGGCGGTTCACCGTCCGCGGGCCGGAGCGGGCGTTCCATCGCTACTCGCTCGATGACGGTCGACCCCGCCCGCTTTCCGAGCCGGGCGAGCAGCTCTCGTTCCTGCTCGGCCGCGAGACCGGTGAACCCGATGTTGACCGACCGAACCTCGTCCCCCAGATGGTCGAGTAGGATTTCGGTCAGTCGCTCACCCCGGTCCACGCTCCCGGGTCCCTCCTCGACGTGGACGTGGCCGTACGCTTCGCTCGCGCTCGTCGAGTAGAAGGAGAGCCCGGCGCCTTGCTTCGGGGGGTAGTACCACCCGGCCGTCCTCCCGGAGCGCAGCCCCTCCGCGGTCCGCTCGACCCAGTCTCCGGCGGGCGACTCGTCCCGAGCCAGCAGGGCCTTTCGAACGTCGTAGACCAGTTC
>Ga0187782_10001466_pt1 | contig 17197 bp, 16 predicted proteins | sample 0715_SJ02_MP15_2_FD_132454 | JGI IMG/M metagenome (GOLD analysis project Ga0187782, IMG submission 132454) | Tropical peat soil microbial communities from peatlands in Department of Meta, Colombia - 0715_SJ02_MP15_20_MG | ecosystem: Environmental > Terrestrial > Soil > Wetlands > Peat | place...
CGGTTGCGGAGGGATTCCGATGGCATTGGGACGCGTCAAGTGGTTCAACGACGAGAAAGGGTGGGGCTTCATCAAGCAGGACACGGGCCCCGACGTTTTCGTTCACTACTCGCAGATCCAGGGAGAGGGCCGGCGGCGGCTGTACGAGGACGAGCTCGTCGAGTTCGAGATCAAAGAAGGTCCCAAGGGGCTGCAGGCCATCAATGTGATCCGCCAGAACGGCGCCAGCGTACTGCTCGCGTGAGGGACGCTGCCGACGGAAAGGCTCGTCGCGATGCCCTACGAGTGAATGGGGACGGCACCGAGGGCGAACGTACCAGTTCGCGGATCGAACACCCGCGCATGCACGCGGGTGACTCCGTCCTCGTCCATCTCGTAGACGTTGTAGCCTGCCATTCGATCCGCCGAATCGTGATGCAGCGACGCGCTTGTGGCGCCGACGTGCAGCAAGGTGCCCGATGAAGTGGTGATCGTGCGTTGCGTCCGCCTGTGCAAGTGACCGTGAAGCACGAGACCGCGGGATACGCGCCGGAGCACCGAAAGCAGAGCCGCCGAGTCACGAAGGCCCTCGGCATGGTGCTTCATTCGGGACCAGGACACGACGGCTGGATGATGCAACGCCACGATCACGGTTCTCCGCGAGACCTCCGGATGCGCGAGGACGCGATCGAGGGCGTCGAGCTGGGCGACTCCGAGCTCGCCTGCGGCGATGAACGGCGGCCTGGGGACGGCGCTGGACAATGAGACGATGGCCGCGCAGCCTCGGAGGCGCACGACGGGGAAGCGCGCTCCGGAGACGTCCACCCCGATCTCGGGGAGATCGCTGGAAAGCCAGCGACCGAAGTAGCGTTCGAAGCGCCGCGAATTGAGCGCCCCGCGCGTGTAGAGATCGTGATTGCCGGGCACGAGGCTGACGCTCGACGGATCGAGCCCCAGGTCTCTCTCGAGAACTTCGCGAACCAGCTCGAACTCCGACTCGAGAGCGAGGTTCGTGAGGTCGCCCGTGATGACGACGTGATCGAACTCGTGGGCGGCAACGTCGCGAGCGATGGCTCGAACGGTGGAAGAACGATGCACCGCCCCCCGTTTCAGGCGGAGGTTCGCCCATCCGGTCAGTCGCTTGTTCAAAAAGCGCGCCCACTGCACCCCGTCGAGGGCGAGCAGGTGCAAGTCGGAGAAGTGGGCAATCTTCATCGAACGTCCGCCGCGCACCGAAATCCGATCCAGGCCGGTCGCAGCGCCGCCGTGGCGGTCCGCGCCGCCGCACGCAGCCACATCGGTGCGTCCTCGAACGAGCCGCCCCGAACGACGTGAAATCCTCCGCCGGAGGAGTTCGGCTTGGGGTCGACGACGGGATCGCCCGAATAGCCGACGGGTCGCCCACCCAGATCCAGCTCGAGCACGTCGGCTACCCATTCGGCGGCGTTACCGGCCATGTCCAGCACTCCGAGTGGAGTCGCGCCGTCGGGGAATGAACCTACCGGGGCGAGGCCGACGAAGCCGTCCGTCGCGTCGGTGTCGTCTTGAGCCCAAGCGCCGTGGTTGGCCAGTTGCGGATTGTACAGATTGCCCCAGGGAAATTCCCGATCCTCGACCCCGCGGGCAGCGTACTCCCACTCCGCTTCGGTCGGCAGGCGTCCCTGAGCCCATCGACAGAACGCCGCAGCATCCTCCCACCGCACGTGAGTGACGGGAAGCTCGGGTCGATCGAACCGCCTGTCACCCGGCATCAGGTCGGGGGGAGAGCACGGACCTGCGGAGACGCAGCGCCCATAGTCGGCGACGGTGACCTCGGTGCGATCGAGATCGAAGGTCGAGATCGTGACCGCGTGCGGCAGCCCTTCGGCGTGGACGAATGCCTGAATTTCAGGGTCCCCGCACTGAATGCCGAAGATCTCCTTTTCGCACAGCGCAGTCGCCCGACTCACGGCCGCATCGGTCGATCCCATCGTGAACGTGCCGCCGGGAATCCGCACGCGTCCGCGAGCCGGCTCCCGCAACGCGCGGACTCCCCTTGCATCCGCAACTTTGGCGGCCGCGTCCAGCCCGGCCCACCATGCGTCCGCCTTCATCGGTCGATGAGCCACCGCATCGTGCGTCGAGACGGCGACCGCCCACCCTGCGAGACACGCCGCCGCGCGGCCGGCTTTCCGGCAACTGGCCATCGTCACCCGGTGAGCACGCGAAGGGGGTGCTCGACCAGCCGGCGCAGCTCCGCGAGGAACGCGGCACCCACGGCTCCGTCGACGACACGATGATCGCAGGAGAGGGTCATTGTCATTCGACGGCCGACGACGACGGCGCCCCCGGAAACCGCGGGCACTTCCCGCACCTGTCCCACCGCCAGGATGGCTCCCTCCGGCGGATTGATGACGGCTGCAAACTCGTCGATTCCGAACATGCCGAGGTTGGAAATGGAGAACGTACCGTCCGCCATTTCCTCGGGCTTGAGCTTGCGCGCCCGCGCGCGCGCCGCCAGATCGCGCACCTCGCCCGCGATGGCGACGACGCTCTTTTGATCGGCGTGCCTGACCACGGGCGTCACCAGACCGTCGGGAATGGCGACGGCGACCGAGATGTCGACTCTCTTGTGGAGCAGGATTGCTTCGGACGAAAAACTGGCATTGCACTCGGGCACCCGGACCAGCGCAACGGCGCATGCCTTGATGAGCAGATCGTTGAAGGACACCTTGAGCGTCTGCCCTTCGCCGTTGACCGCGGGCGCCTGAGCCGCGAGCTCGGCGTTGATCTGCTCGCGCAGCTTCACGAGCTCGGTGGCATCGACGTCGATCGACAGATAAAAATGGGGAACGGTCGTCTTCGATTCCGTGAGCCTCCGCGCGATCGCCTTGCGCATTGGGCTGAGGCGCCGCACTTCCACGGTCCCGTCGACGGCCTCCGGCACCGTCACGGGAGCTTGCGCAGCGCGGACGATCGCAGCCGAGGCTCGGGCCCGCATGCCTTCGAGATCGGACGGAACGATGCGTCCGCCGGGGCCGGTTCCATGGGCGCCCTGCAGGTCGATCCCCATCTCACGAGCCGTCTTGCGCACGTAGGGCGACGCGAGCACGCGTCGGCCCCCGGATCGTTCGCCGTCCTGCGATGACACTTCGGCGGGCGCGGCCAAGTACGACGTACGCTCGAGAACGTTTCCGACCGGGGGCTTCCGTTGAGCGGGAGGCGCGACGGTCTCGGGCGGCGGTTGCGTTGGCGTCGGCTGCGCGGCGGGCGGCGGTGGTGCAGCGGCGACGGATGGCTGCCGTTCCGGCGGGGCGGCGGCGGTGCTTGCCGAGCCGGCTTGACGCGCAAGGGCCGTAACGTCTTCCCCCGCGTTGCCGACGATGGCGACCGGCTGGCCCAGTTTCACCTGGGCCCCGGCGGCCACCAGGATCTTGAGGAGCGTCCCCTTGTCGAAGGACCGAAACTCCATCGTCGCCTTGTCGGTTTCGACCTCCGCCAGCAGATCGTCGACGGCGACGGCTTCGCCCTCTTTCTTGTGCCAGGCCGACAGGACGCCCTCTTCCATCGTGGGCGACAGCTTGGGCATCTCCAGAATCTTGGCCATCACGATCTCCGTCAAGCGCGCCCGCGCGAGAGCAGTCTTTTCACAGTCGCAACGACGCGATCCGGTTGCGGCATGCATGCAAGCTCGAGCCGCGCGCTGTAGGGCATCGGCGCGTCCAGCGTCGTGACTCGCAGCACGGGCGCATCGAGCGCGTCGAAAGCAAGCCGTTGGATGCGGTCAGCAACCTCAGCGCCGACGCCGCCGTATGGCCATCCCTCGTGGACCACAACGGCGCGGTGCGTGCGCTCGACGCTCGCGATGACGGTGTCCTCGTCGAGCGGCCTCAGGCTGCGCAGGTCGATGACCTCCGCCGAGATCGAATCCTTTTCGAGCGCCGTGGCGGCCTCGAGGGCCACGTGCGTCATGCGCGAGTACGCGATCAGAGTGACGTCCGTACCGGGACGCGCCACCTGGGCCTTGCCGAGTGCAACCAGATGCTCGCCGTCCGGAACATCGCCGCGCACGGCATAGAGCGTTTCCGATTCCATCACGAGCACGGGGTCGTCGTCTCGAATGGCGGACTTGAGAAGCCCCTTGGCGTCCGCCGGGAATGCCGGGGCGATGACCTTCAGCCCAGGCACGTGCGCATAGAAGTGCTCCATGGCGTGGCTGTGCTGACTACCGACCTGCCGAGCGCTTGCATTGGGGCCGCGAAATACGATCGGGCACTCGAATTGCCCCCCCGACATCTGCCGGAGCTTTGCCGCATTGTTCAAGATTTGATCGAAGGCGACCGTGCTGAAGTTCCACGTCATAAACTCGACGATCGGCCTGAGGCCGACCATCGCAGCACCGATCCCGACCCCCGCGAAGCCCCCCTCCGCGATCGGTGTATCGATGACCCGGTTCGGCCCGAACTTGTCGAGCATCCCCTCGCTCACCTTGTAGGCGCCCTGATAATGACCAACCTCTTCTCCTATGAGAAAGACGCGCTCGTCGCGCTCCATTTCCTCGATCATGGCCTCACGGAGGGCTTCGCGGAATCTCGCTGTATGCGGCATCGGTGCTTATGCTGTGGGTTGCTGATCGAGTCGAGGGGTTGGAGGGTGCTTGCGCCAGCCTGGATGTCGGGGCCGACAGTCGGCGGCATCGAGCGGACGATTCATCAAGCGAGATTCAGTACGCAAACGGACCGCTGTAGGTCGTCGATTCCAGGAGGTCGAGACCGGGCTCGGGGCTGTCGCTGGCGAACTTCAGGGCATCGGCCACTTCCGCCTCGACGGACTTCTCGAGAGCATCGAGGCGTGAATCTCCGTAGCCCTGCTCGAGAAGGGAGTCGCGGGCGCGCAGCAGCGAGTCGCGCTTCTTGTGCTCGTCGAGCTCGGCCTGCGTCCGGTACTTCGCCGGATCGCTCATCGAGTGGCCTCGGAAGCGGTAGGTTCGCACTTCGACCAGGGTGGGAGAACCCTGCTGCCGGGCGCGCTGGACCGCTGCGCCGATGCGCTCTTCGACTTCGAGAACGTCGTCGCCGAAGAATCGATCCCGATCCATCCCGTAGGCGAGCGCCTTGAGCGATACGTCCTCGACGGACATCGAGCGCAAGAGCGGAGTGCCCATCGAGTATTCGTTGTTCTCGCAGATGAAAACGATGGGCAGCTTCCAGAGCGCCGCCAAGCTCAGTCCTTCGTGAAAGCCCCCGATGCTCACGGCGCCATCGCCGAAGAAGCAGAGCGTGACTCGCCCGTCGTTACGGTACTTGCTCGCGAACGCCACGCCTGTCGCGAGGGGTATATGGCCCCCGACGATGCCGTAGCCGCCGAGCATGTGATGCTCGCGGTCGAACATGTGCATTGATCCGCCAAGTCCCTTGGAGCATCCGGTCACTTTGCCGTACAGCTCGGCGAGCAGAGCGCGCGCGCTCATGCCTTTGGCCAGGGCGACGCCGTGATCTCGGTACGTCGTGACGACGTAGTCGTCGGGTCGGAGCGCAGCAATCGCGCCCACGCCCACGGCCTCCTGTCCGATGTAAAGATGCAGAAATCCGCCGATTTTTCCCTCGGCGTAGCCGCGAGCGCTTTCTTCCTCGACGCGGCGAATGAGCAACATCTCACGGTACAGTTTTGCCAGGTGCTCTAGATCCGCCTTGGGGCGGGATTGGAGCGGCGGGGAGCGGGTCTCGGTCATCAGGGGCAAGGGGTTGTCGGCCTGCATCGGCGGAGCTCCGAGTCTAGTGCGCCCCGCCCCGGTGTCGCCAGCAAGAAACCTGCGCCACGGCCAACGGTCATGGGCGGTCGCGGTTCCCCGCGGAGCCGCGATCCGCGGCACCCGAAGAGCCACGATCATTCGCTTCGGAGGGGCCGTGGTCTCCGGCGGCGGATGGTCGCGACGACGGTCCGCCTGCTTCTTCGCGCGTGGACGTCTTGGGAGGGCCGGGGAAAGGGAGTGGAGCGCCGCTCGAGGATGCCGACCAAGCCGTCGCACGACGACCGGCCGGCGCGACGTCGGTCACGGCGAGCGCCTGGGCAAATGCGGTGGCGACGCTCCTGAGCGACACTCCTCCGCTTCGTGGCTGTCGCCCCAACAGCACGAGCGCAAAAATCACTCCCACGGCGACGATCGCGGCGACATTCTGCCAGCGCCGGGCCGTCTTCGGAACCATCGACGATTGCGAAGTCGGAGTGAGAACCGGCCCCTGGGCCGCTTCGAGGGAAGCGACCAACGCCGCCACGAAGACGTCGCACGAAGCGAAGCGCGCTTGCGGATCTCTCGCCAGGGCGCGCTCGAAAATAGCGTCGAGACGCGGACAGGAGCGTAGATCGGGGGCGACCCCGGTCGCGGGGACCGGTTGGTTCGCTTTGACGACCACTGCGGCGGTGCTGGCGTCCTGCCCGCCAAGCGGCGCCATGCCGGTGAGCGCCTCGAAGAGAATCGCCGCCAGCGAGAATTGGTCGCTTTCCGGGCGACTGGGGTGGCCCGAGAGAACTTCGGGCGCCTCGGTTCCGGCCACCGACGCCGGATGCGTGAGGGCGGCATGGTTCGCCCCAGCGAAATCGGACAGTTTCGGTCCCCACGGCGAGACGAGGATATTTTCGGGCTTGAGGTTCCCATGGATCACGCCGCTGTCGTGCGCGTGCGAAAGGGCGGAACCGAGAGACCGAGCGAGTTGGGTGACCTCGCTGCGGGAAAGGCGCCCCTGTGCGAGCCGCTCGCGAAGCGAGCCCCCGGGCATCAGCTCGAGCACCACGAACGCCCCCACGCGTTCGTCGTCTCCCGTATCGTGCACGACGACGATGCCGGGGTGGCGGAGCGACGCCTGGGTCCGCGCGCCTTCTTTCAGCAGCCGGGCGGAGTCGGCGACCGCCGCCGCATCGAGCGACAGATCGTCGTGGAGCGCCTTGATGGCGACCTGACGCCCGAGCGACGGATCGCGCGCCAAGAAAACGCGTCCGGTCCTGCCTTGACCCAGCTGCAACGCGACCTCGTACCGTCCGACGCGCTCGGGCACGCCGCCGACCCGGTCCGTCATGGGACGGGGTTGAAGCAGGCCACCTTGTGCCCACTTCCTCGTGGCAGCTCGTCGAACGCGGGGGTGGCCACGTTGCACGTTCCCGGGACGAAGCGCGTGCAGCGAGGATGGAATGGACACCCCGGCGGCGGATCGACGGGGGAGGGCACTTCCCCTTTCAACACCAGGCGCACGCGCTTGTGCTGGGGATCCGGTTGGGGGGCCGAGGAGAGGAGGGCTCGCGTATAGGGATGCAAGGGGCGCTCGTAAAGCGACGCCGCGGGGGCTTGTTCGACGATCTTGCCGAGGTACATCACCGCGACTCGATGGCTCACGTGCTCGACGAGCTTCAAATCGTGGGAGACGAAGAGATACGCGATGCCCAGGGACTCCTGCAGCTCGACGAGGAGATTGACGATCTGCGCCTGGATCGAGACGTCGAGCGCGCTCACCGGCTCGTCGCAAACGATGAACTCCGGCTCCACCGCCAGCGCGCGCGCGATGCCGACGCGCTGTCGCTGGCCACCGGAAAATTCGTGGGGATAGCGATCCATCGCGTCAGCGCGCAGGCCGACGCGATCGAGCAGCTCGGCGATCCTGGCCTGTTCGTCCGCGCGGGTCTTCGCGAGCTTGTGGATCCGAATCGCCTCGCCGACGATCTCGCGCACCGTCATTCGTGGGTTCAAGCTCGAATACGGGTCCTGGAAGATGATCTGCATGCGTCGGCGCAGCGGGCGAAGGTCGCGCTGCGACCTCGAAGTGATGTCCTGTCCGTCGAACACCACTCGGCCGAACGTCGGCTCGACCAGGCGCAGCACGAGCCGCCCGAGCGTGCTCTTGCCGCATCCGCTCTCGCCGACCAGCCCCATCGTCTCGCCCTGACGAACACGGATGGACACGCCGTCGACGGCTCGCACGAAGCGTTCGCCTTTGCCGAACCAGCCAGAACGAAGCGGAAAGTACTTGGAAACACCCTGTGTCGCGACGATCGTGCGCCCGCGGGGCGTGGGCTCGACCTCGGTCGTTTCCCCGGAGGCGCCGGCGGAGACGCTCGTCATGGCGAGACCTCGGTCGCGCGCCAGCAGCGCGACGTTCGGTTTGGGGCGACGGGCGCTAGCGCCGGCTCCTCGGCCGAGCATTTCTCGACTCGCATCGGGCATCGATCGGTGAACCGGCACCCACCCGGCAAGCTTCGCAGGTCGGGAACGATCCCCTCGATGGCCCGCAACCGCCGGGCCGGGCCGGGCCCGGGAATGCTTTCGAGCAGGCCTCGGGTGTAGGGGTGGGCGGGGGCAGCGAAGATCTCCGTCACCGGCGCGCTCTCGACGACGCGCCCCGCATACATCACGACGACGTGTCGAGCCGTCTGGGCGACGACCGCCAGGTCGTGGGTGATGAGCACGATGCTCATCGAGAGACGCGCCTGCAGATCGGTCAGCAAGTCGAGGATCTGCGCCTGAACCGTGACGTCGAGCGCGGTGGTCGGCTCGTCGGCGATGAGGACCTTCGGCTCGCACGCGAGCGCCATTGCGATCATGGCGCGCTGCCGCTGCCCGCCGGAGAGCTGATGCGGAAATAGATCGATGGTCGTGTCCGGTTCGGGTAGCCCGACCAGCCGCAGCAGCTCGAGAGAGCGATCGCGTGCTGCGCGACGCGACACTCTCCTGTGGAGGCGGACGGCTTCGATGATTTGCCAGCCGATGGTGTAGACGGGGTTCAGGCTGGTCATCGGCTCCTGGAAGATCATCGAGACGAGGTTTCCTCGAACCTCGCGCATCGCGCGCTCGGAGAGCTGGAGCAGGTCGCGTCCCGCAAGCTCGATGACGCCCGACTCGATGCGCCCGGGCGGCGAGACGAGCCGAAGGATCGAAAGAGCAGTGACGCTCTTGCCGCAACCGCTCTCACCGACCACCGCCACTGTGGCAGCCGGCGGAACATCGAACGACACGTCGTCCACCGCGCGAAGCGGACCGCGGTCCGTGCGGAAGGTGGTGACCAGCCCGCGGACGCGAAGAAGCGCGTCGTCCATCCAGGCCAAGAGATAGCACCGATGATATGGTGCGCGCGATGGCGCGAGATGCGCTGCGGGAGGTTCGACGGCGCGCGGTCGCCGTTCCTCGAGACCCCCGTCGGCTGGCGATCGGCACGTTCGCAGCGACGTCAATCGTTGCCGTGTCGCTGGGGTCCGCGTCGTGCGTGCGGCCGCCGCAGATGTGTACGGCCGACGCGGACTGCCGCACGCTGTCGTGCGTGGCCGGGCGGTGCATCGGCCGAGGCGCCACCCCCTCGATCGCGAACGCCCATCGGATCCTCTATCCCGCCGTGGACATCGCCTACCTTCGCCGGGGCGACACGGCCGACGAGGACGTCGCAATCGCGACGCTCGGGTCAAACGACAGCGCGCTCCTGCTCTTGCGGTTCGCCGTCCAGCTGCCGCCGGAAACGGCGGTGCTCGAGGCGTATCTGCTGCTCGAGCGGGCGACCGAGGTCGATGACGATCCGACGCCGCTGGCTCTGCACGCCGCTCGGATCGTGGAGCCCTGGGATTCCGGCTCGGTTTCGTGGGGGCGGCAACCGCGGTTCGAAGACTCGGGCGCGCCGGTCACTCGTGTGCACGCCGGCTCAGGACCCCTGGTCCGTATGGACGTGCGGACCATCGTTCAGCGATGGCGGCGCCGCGCCGCCGCAGAGTTCGGCCTTGCGGTCGTCGCAGACGGAAGAAGCGAGACCGGAATCTCCATTGCGCTGGCGCCCACGTTCGATTCCACACGCGCCAGGGAACGGCTCGATCCGCCGCTGGCCGACGTGGACGGTTCGCCCCCGATGCCCACGGAAGGATCCGGCTCGGCGGGCCGCTCGCGCTGGCGTGAGCCTCGGTCGCGTGGCACTGCTCTTGCCGGTCCCCAGCTCGAGCTCTACGTGCAGTGAAGCAACGGGCACAATGGCTCGAGCGGCCGTGCCCCGGTGGAAGCGAACATGATCGAAATGACGACGAGGACGCTTCGCAGCCCATCCGTTGACAGCGCCAGGATGCTTCGCTGGAGAGGGGTCGTCCTGCTGTCCGGAGCTCTCGCTTTTGGCCTCGCCGGGTGCGACAGGGGCGAGGCGAGGGCGGGTGTCGCCGGGAACGATCACCGGCCGACCAGCGCCGCTGCGACGGGGTGTGCCGGCCATGCAGTGTGCGCCGAAGGTTTCTCCATCGACGCGGTGCCTCCGCAAGGCTGCACGGCGGGCGCTCAGTGCGCGATCACGCTTCAGCTCGTCGCGAGGGGCGACTTCCACATCAACGACGAGTACCCGTACCGGTACAGCGCGGACGAAGAACCGGGTGTTCGATTCGACGGGACCGATAGAGCGGGGCGCAACGTCTTTTCCAAGCCGGCGGGCGACTGGCAGAAGTCGAGCGCAAAAAGCGGAGAGATGAAGGTCCGTTTCACGCCGACGGAAAAAGGTTCGAAAGCGATCACGGGCACGTTCAAGCTCAGCGTTTGCTCGGCGGAAACCTGTCTTTTGGAGCAACGCCAGGTATCGGCGTCCTTCGTCGCCAACTAGGGCGCCCCTTCTTGCCGCCGATCCGTCTTGCCGCGGATCCGTCCCATGGTCCGCGGTGCTAGCATTCATGGGTCATGAGCGAGGCGCGCAACGCGACGTCGCAGGTCGAGACCATCGCCAGGCACGTCGAAGAGCGTTTTCGCGCCGGCCGAAGGGTTCTCGCGTTCTCCGAGTTCCTCGACCTTTTCGACACCGACCCCGTCCGGTATTCGCGCGACGCCAGCCGGTATCTGCGAGATGTCTTCGACCACTACGGCAAGAGCACCGTCCGGCATCCCTGGGGTGAATTCACCCGCTTCAAGGTGTTCGATCTGGCGTGGGAATCGACCCTCTCGGGAGAACCGAGGGCGCTTCCGCGAGGCGCTCTCATCGGTCAGGAGCACGTGCAAGAGGAGATCTACCGCGCGCTCTCGAATTTCGTTCGCGAAGGTCGCCCCAATCGCCTGATGCTGCTCCACGGTCCGAACGGATCCGCAAAATCGACGATAGCGGCCTGCATCATGGCTGGACTCGAGCACTATTCGACGCTCGACGAGGGAGCGCTCTACTGCTTTCACTGGGTGTTCCCCTCGCAAAAGCACATTCGAGGTTCCCTCGGTTTCGGGCAGGCGAAGGGAAGCGGCTCGGAGTCCTACGCCCACCTCACGGATGGCGACCTCGACGCCAAGCTGCTCGTCGACGTCCGCGACCACCCCCTCTTTCTCATACCGGTACCGGAGCGGCGTCTGCTCCTGGAGACCGCCCATCGGCGAGTCGGCGCCTCCGAGCCCCCGAACGACTGGATTCTGCGGGGACAGCTGTCTCACAAGAGCCAGCAGGTGTTCGAGGCGCTTTTGGCCTCGTACGGCGGGTCGTACGCCGAGGTCCTCAAGCACGTTCAGGTGGAGCGCTACTTCATCTCGCGGCGCTACCGCGTCGGTGCGGTCACGGTGGGTCCTCAGCTGAGCGTCGATGCCGCCGAGCGACAGATCACGATGGATCGATCCCTCCAGTCGCTACCGGCGTCCCTGCAGGCGGTCACGCTGTTCGAGACCCGGGGCGAGCTGGTGGACGCGGCCGGCGGCGTGCTCGAGTTCAGCGATTTGCTCAAGAGGCCACTCGACGCGTTCAAGTATCTGCAGCTCTCCGTGGAGACGGGAGAGGTCGCGCTCACGTCACAGAACGTCCAGCTCAACTGCGTGATGATGGGAAGCGCCAACGAGCTTCACCTCGACGCATTCCGCGAGCACCCCGAGTTCGCGTCCTTCCGAGGTCGTCTCGAGCTGACGCGCGTCCCGTACCTCAAGAGCTACGAGCAGGAGAAGCTCATTTACGACACTCACGTGGCTCCCCAGGTGCGTCGCCACGTGGCGCCCCATGCAACCGAGACCGCCGGGCTGTTCGCAGTCTTGACGCGCATGCGCAAGCCCAATCCCGACCGCTATCCGCGTGCCGTGGGAGCCATCGTGTCGACGCTGTCGGCGGTCGAGAAGGCCGACCTTTACGCGTTGGGCAAGGCGCCCGAGCGGCTGGACGCAGACAGTCAGAAGCTTCTCCGGGGGGCTGTCAAAGATATCTGGTCCGAGAGCGATACCTATCCGATCTACGAAGGACGCGTCGGGGCGAGTCCGCGGGAGATGCGAATCGCGCTGCTCGATGCGGCTCAATCACCCGTCTTCCAGTGCCTCAATCCGGTGGCCGTGATCGAGGAAATCGACGCGCTCTGCCAGCGAAAGAACGAGTTCGATTGGTTGCAGCAAGACCCGATCAGCGGCGGCTACCACGACGTGAAAGTGTTTCGTGACACGCTCAACTCGCGTCTCCTTGCCGTGTGGGAGTACGAGCTGTACGTCGCGAGCGGCCTGGTTCAAGAGGAGCAGTACGCAGGGCTTTTCGAGAGATACGTCCAGCACGTGAGCGTCTGGGTGAAAAAGGAGCGGCTCTTCAACCGGGTGACTCAGAAGTACGAGGACCCCGACGAGAAGATGATGAGCGAGGTCGAGCGGTTGCTCGATTTCAAGGGCGAGTCGCAGGACTGGCGACGCCAGCTGATCAGTGCGATCGCCGCGTGGGCTCTGGATCACCCGGGACAGAAAGTCGACGCCGCGAGCGTTTTCCCGCAGCACATCCGACGCATGCGCGAAGCGATCTTCGCCGACAAGCGCCAGGCGGTGGCTCGTCTTGCACGCGACCTGGTCGTTCTGGTGCGCGACGACGGGGTGGGGCTCGACGACCAGCGCCGCCACGAAGCGGAGGCGACGATGGCCAGAGTCTGCGCGCGCTTTGGCTATTGCCGGTTCTGCGCCTCGGACGCCGCGAGCATGCTGGTGCGCAAGCGCTTTCACGACCTCGTCGTCTGACGGCGTGACGCGCGAATCGCCCCGCTAACCCGCCATCTTCGCGCGCGCCGTCTTGACTCCGAAGAGCGCATTCGCGTCGGGGTCGAGGATCGGACCGAGCAGCAAGCTCGCGAGGATCGCCGCGAGCCGCAGCGCGAGCGTGTCGGCAGGGCCCTGGCGTTCGACGAGCCAAATGCCGCCGCAGCGGCGGGCCAGACGCGCGAGCCCGCTCGTGCCCGAACGAGCCTCGGCGGCGTCGGCTTGCGCGAGGTCGGCGGCGATCCTTGCCCGCCGACGCGCCGACCGAATGCCTGCAGGCGCGCCTTGTGGGGCGATCACCAGCCTGGCGCACAGCGTCAACCGATCGACCTCGGCCGACGGACACGACGCCGCTGGGAAGTTCTCGTCCAGTGGCGTTGTGTGGGTCTGAGGCCCATCGGCCAGGCCAAGCCCGGTCGCGAAAAAGCGCACCGCGTGCGCATTCCAGGCGTCGATGTCGATGGGCGCGTCGGCGGACTGAGCGAAGACGCGAAGCTCGGACACTGCCCGAGCGTTAGCAGCACCGAGACCCCCGGGCTACGCTTCCATCGTAGTCCGCCATGCTCCCGCTCGTCGATGCGCATTGCCACCTCGACGAGCATCACTTCAGCGAGGGTGCCGATGCGGTCATCGTGCGCGCGCGCGCCGCGGGGGTCATCGGCTTCGTCGTGGTCGGCCTTGCGTCGCCGGACGAGAGCGACCCGCTGAAGACCGCCCGGTTCGCGGTGGAGCTCGCCCGACGGTATCCAGATTGCGTGGCGGCATGCGTCGGTTTGCATCCGCACGACGCGCGCGGCTGGAGCGGAGTCCTTCATGAAGGTCTTCGCGCGCTCGCGCAGCAGCCGGAAGTGGTCGCGGTCGGAGAGATCGGCCTCGATTATCATTACGACCATTCGCCGCGCGAAGAGCAGCAAGCCGTCTTCGCGAGGTTGATCGGGTTGGCGCGAGAGGTGCACAAACCCATTGTCGTCCACACGCGGGCCGCCGCCGCGGATACCATCGCCGTGCTGGCAGAGCACGGAGCGCGGCACGTCGGGGGCATCATTCATTGCTTCAGCGAAGACGTCGCGTTCGCCAAGCGCGCGCTGGACCTCGATTTCGACCTCTCGTTCTCGGGCGTCGTGACGTTCAAGAACGCCGCTGCGGTCCAGCAAGTGGCGTCGTGGGCGCCGGAGGAGCGAATTCTCGTCGAGACGGACAGCCCCTATCTCGCCCCGGTGCCGCTGCGAGGCAAGCGATGCGAGCCGGCTTTCGTCGTGCACACGCTCCGCTGCGTTGCAGCGCTGCGCGGTGTGTCTCCGGAAGTGCTCGCGCGTGTCGCCGTCGAGAACACGCAGCGCCGCTTCGGCAAGACCTTCGTACCTGCTCCCGCGTGATGGCGTCCCCGTCGACCGCGCTCCCCTATCGTCTGACGTTGCTCGCATCGCTCGCCGTCCATCTGCTCGCGGCGGCTGCCCTCTCGGGCGCAGGGAGCCGCTCGAGCGCGAGGACCCGCTCCGATCTTTACACCGACCGGTCGAGCGCCGGCGCCGCGGGACGCGATACGCCGGCGACGGTGGACGGTGTCGCGGTCGAAGAAACGTCGATCGACTCGTTCACCGCAGTCCCTCAACGTGCCTCCGGCGATGTGGTCGCACATCTCGACGATGGTATGGCAGGGCGCGGAGGAGACCCGAGCGCACGTGTGCCGGCGCTGAACCTGGCCGATGCGGACGAGCGGATGCGCGAGTCTCCGGATCTGCTCAATCGACTCGACCGCGACCAAATCCAGCGGCTGCGCGCCTCGCGCGCCCGGGCGTCCTGGGACGACCGTCGCGCGACGACTCACCCGGCCGAGCTTGCCTTGGTCGCGGCGGGTCCGGGGCCCATTCACGAACGCTCTCCGTCCTCACCGGCCGCGCCCGATCTCGGAGCGAAGGATCCCGTACGAGCCCGACGAGAGGGCTCCGCGTCCGCGGGTTTCGCGTTTGCGCACGCGGAGGACATCGAGGGCGACCCTGGCGGCGCCGAGGGCGATCGGATTGGTTCGCGGATGAACCGGGAGGGCGCCGGGCTACGTCATGCACCGGCGGGCATGGATCAGTGGGCGGGGGCTCCGGTCGGCGACGCCCGTCCCTCGGTCGTCCAAGCGCGCGTCGCGGTGCCCGCCAGCGAACGCGCCCGCACGAGCGACGACGTGGACAGCGACCAGGAGGTGGCGACGATCGTCCGCTCGCTCGTTCACGCAAGCACGGTGGGCGGTACGCCCGGGGACAAGGAAGGCGGCACCGGCGGCGGAGCAGCCGCCGCCGCGGGAGGGATTCGCGGCGCAGGTTCGCGGGCTCGTTCCCTGGGCGAGGACGGCGTCGTCGACTACTGGACCGAAGACGCCACGCTACTCCCGTACTTCAGGCAGATCCATCGGCGCGTCGATCCGCTGTGGGCAAACGCGTTTCCGAAGAGCGCCCTCTTCGAATTGAGGCAGGGAATCGTGATCCTCGAATTCACGATCGACGCCGGTGGTCGAGTTGTCGTCGAGTGGCCTCCGGAGCGCTCCAGCGGCATCGACGAGTTCGACCGAAACTGTGCCGAGGCCATCCGGCGTGCGGCGCCATTCCCCCCCATTCCGCGCGAGCTCGGGGTGCAAACGCTCCGGATCCGAGCGCCGTTCGTTGCCAGCAATCCGATCGTCAAATAGGCGCCCACGCCGTGAGCCGCAGAAATCGTTTCCCACCCGGGCGCTTGCGGAGAGCCCGCTGCTGGGAGAATTCGTGCCGGAGGAGGGAATCGAACCCCCGACCTAGCGCGTATGAAACGCCCGCTCTAACCATCTGAGCTACTCCGGCATGCCGCGGCTGCCAGGAGGGCAAGCGGCGGCGGAAAGGGGGGCGGAGTATGAGCGGCCGCGCTGGTCGTGTAAAGCCGCCCTTCACGCGCGACCGCGAAGGCGGTCGAATTTGGGGGGCGCGAGACCGGCGCCGATCAGTACTCGCCGAAGAGGTCTTGAATCCGTGACTCGAGCGCGATTGCGATCTTGTACAAGGACGAGATGGATGCGCTCGACTCCGCACGCTCGATCTGCGAGAGGAGCGACACGCTCAGGCCCGTGCGACGCGACATCTGCTTGAGCGTGAGATCCTTCTCCTTGCGAAGGTTGCGGATCGTGTCGCCGATGACCTTGTGCAGCTGCTCCTCGGGCGTCCGGGCCAGGCCCTTCTTGCGCATGACGCGCGAGATGACCTCCCGAAACTCGTCGACGTTGAAAGGCTTCTTGATGTAATCGACCGCGTCGAGCTTCATCGAAGCGACCGCACTCTCCAGGTTGGGATAGCCGGTGAATATGACGACGGCGATGTCCGTGTCGAGCTTGCGCACGCGACGCAAGACCTCGATGCCGTCGAGCTTCGGCATCATCAGATCCAGGATGATGAGGTGGTAGCCGCCGTGACGGACTTCTTCTTCTACGCCGGTGGGGTCACTCAGCGCTTTGACCTGGAAGCCATCGCGCTCGAGTAGCGTCTGCATGTACTCGCAGATCGCCTTGTCGTCGTCGACGATGAGGATCTTTACCGCCGGAAGCTCTGGTGGGATGCTTCGCGGCCCGTCGTCGAGGTTCGGCTGGCTGGTTGCGGCGTCGGCATTATCCATTGTTTCTCATCGGCCCCTGAGCCCCGCGGGAGAGAACATCCTCTCCGGAATCCGGGCCGCCCCTGTTACAGTAATGCTTAACACGCGAGACAGCCTCGGCCAAGGTTGTCTGACCGTTTCCATTGTAATTAGAGCTACATAGAATGATTTCAGCTTCACTGTTCGACTGCCCGATCGACTCTTGCTGAAAACGCGTTGACGACGTGGCAAGCGCCCGCCATAAGGGCGACCCGCCGTGTGTGCTGGCCGTTCGCGACCGTGCCGCTGCGGGTTCCGGGGCGTAGCGCAGCCTGGTAGCGCACTCGGTTCGGGACCGAGGAGTCGGAGGTTCAAATCCTCTCGCCCCGACTGAAATATATGTAATAGATGCGGATATTTGCGACTGCTCCTTCAGGTGATCCCAAAAGATTTTGTCTAGCGCTGGTGACTCCCGCGCGCGGCTCATCCGACGACGACATTTCGTGCACTCTGGGGGTCCGGGGTGGACGAGAATCGCCCGGTCGCACGGCCTCAAGAGGATCCAATTCTTCGGTTCCGGCGACCGGATGGTTTTCAGTGATGGCGGTCGATCGGTACGTGCGGTGTAATGGGCTCCGCAGCATGCCTACATTGCCTCTCAAGTTCGATGGCGCGGGGCTCGTCCCCGCCATC
>Ga0187782_10001467_pt1 | contig 17193 bp, 18 predicted proteins | sample 0715_SJ02_MP15_2_FD_132454 | JGI IMG/M metagenome (GOLD analysis project Ga0187782, IMG submission 132454) | Tropical peat soil microbial communities from peatlands in Department of Meta, Colombia - 0715_SJ02_MP15_20_MG | ecosystem: Environmental > Terrestrial > Soil > Wetlands > Peat | place...
ATGTCGGCGACGACCGAGACCTTCGACGTCGACAACCCGAAGCACCTGGCGGTCGCCGGCGAGATCGCCGCCGCCATGGCTCCGCTCGAACGGCTCCCTTGGCCGTCGCAGCCCTGATCGGCTCGCGACTGCGTGGCTCACATCGCCGGCCACACGCCGGGCGGCGTCGTGGCGCCCGGGCCAAGCGAGCGCTGCATCATGAGCGAATCGGTCCACTTGCCGAATTTGTAACCGATCTGCGGCAGCAGGCCGACCTGTTGGAAGCCGAAAGCCTCGTGCAGCTGGATGGAGGCGCGATTGGAGGCGTCGATGTAGCCGATCATCTGGCGAAAGCCGGCCGCGGCGCAGGCGTCGATGAGCGCCGACAACAGCAAGCGGCCGACGCCGGCGTGCAGATGGTCCGGGTGCACATAGATCGAATGCTTCACCACGTACCGATAGGCCGGGCGCTTGCGGAACGGCACCGCATAGGCGTAGCCGACGACGGCGCCGGCGATCTCGGCGACGAGATGCGGCAGCTTGTGCTTGCCCATGTTCTTGCGCCGCCGCTTGAGATCCTCGACGTCGGGCGCCTCGATGCCGACGTGCTGCGACGGCTCCACGCCGTTGCGGATGTGATGCAGGTAGATCGCGAGCATCGCCGCGACGTCGCCGTCGCGTGAGTTGCGCACGAGCACGTTTTCGGCGCGGCGGGGCGGCGACGCCTCGGTATCCCCCATCGTCATGCGTTCTCCTGCGCGACATAGGTGTAGAAACGCACGACGCCGTTCCTGTCCGTCTCCCGGTAGAGGCCCTGGATCTCGGCCTCGAATCCGGGAAAGAGGTTTGCGCTGCGCTCGAAGGCCCTAAGGTAGTCGATCATCGGCTTGGCCTTCTCGTTCAATCGCTCCCCCGGCACGATCGTCGCAATTCCGGGCGGATAGATCACGAACAGGGTCGTGGCGATCCGGCCTTCGATCGCGTCGATCGGCAGATAGTCGACCTCGTTGCGCACGAGCAGCCGCGACGCGGCGCGCGGCGTCATGACCATGTCCGGCAGATGCTCGGCGCGAAACTGCGCCTTTTGCAGCGCGCTGACGGCGGAGTCGCGATAGTAGGCGTGCATCTCGGCGCACAGATCCCGCAGCCGCACGCCCTTATAACGCTGCGGGCGCTTGGCCACGAACTCAGGCATAGCCTCATGCAGCGGCGCGTTCTCATCATGCAGGCGCTTGAAGGCGACGAGCGCCGAGACGAGCGTTCCCGCCTTGCTTGCCTCGACGCCAGGCGTCAGCAGGAACAGCAGCGAGTTGAGGTCGTTCTTCTCGGGCACCACGCGATTCTCGCGCAGATATTGGGCGACGACGGGCGCGGGCACGCCATGCGCCTCATAGGCGCCGCTCTTGCGGTCGAAGCCAGGCGTGAGCAAAGTGAGCTTCGCCGGGTCGGTGATCGCAAAGCCTTTTTGCGCGTCGGCGAAGCCGTGCCAGGATGCGCCCGGGGCGATCTCCCAGAACTGCGCGTTGCGCACGAGCAGCTCGGTCGAGACGGTCTCCCAGGCGACCTCGTGAACCGCGCCGTCGAGCGCGGCGTCGGGAAGCGCGACGCGATCCGGCACGAAGGGATCGAAGAACCAGCGGCGCCCCGGGTCGCGCTCCTTCTCCTCGAACTCGCGGCGCACCGCGCGCAGCTTCTTGCGCAGCTCGACGCCGAGTCGGAGCGTGTCGTCCCACAGAACCTCGCCGGACTTGCCCTTCATCATCTGCGCGCCGACGTCGAGCGAGGCGAACAGCGGATAGAAGGGCGAGGTGGAGGCGTGCTGCATGAATCCCTCGTTGAACCGGCGGTGCTCGACGCGCCGCTTCTGACCGGCGATGTGGCGGTCGCGCACGTGGATCTGCGAAGCCTGCGAGAAGCTCGCGAGCTGCTTGTGAGTCGACTGCGTGGCGACGATCCCGGGTGAACGCTCGTTCAGATTTTTGAGCCCCATCGCGAAGCGACGCTCATAGAGCGGATGGAATTTCATGAAGCCGGCCCAGGCCTCGTCGAAAAGGATGTAGTCGCAGAGATGGCCGATCCTGGCGACGATGGTCTCGGCGTCATAGATCGTGCCGTCATAGGTGCATTGCTCGATGACCGCGGCGCGGAACGGCCGCTCCTTCTTCCAGGCGCTCTTGTCCTTGACGAGCGGATTGTCGCGGATGCGGGCGCGGAGCGCTTCCTCGTCGAGCGCGTCGAGGCTGATCGGGCCGATGAGGCCGTAGGCGTTGCGATCGGTCGGCAGGAAGATCGGCACGCCGCCCCCGAGCAGCAGCGCGCCATGATGCGCGGCCTTGTGGTTGTTGCGATCGAACAGGACGAGATCGTCCTCGGCGACGACATTGCCGAGCACGATCTTGTTCGAGGCCGATGTGCCGTTGAGCACGAAGTAGGTCTTCTCGGCGCCGAAGATCGCCGCCGCCTCCTGTTGCGCCTTCAGCGCCGGTCCCTCATGCGTGAGCAGGTCGCCGAGCTCCAGCACCGAATTGTCGAGGTCGTCGCGAAAGATCGCTTCGCCCAGATGCTCCATGAAGATGCGCCCGATCGGGCTGCGGCTGTAAAAAATCCCGCCATTGTGGCCGGGGCAGGTCCAGAGCTGGTTGCCTTCCTCGGCATAGTCGACGAGCGCGCCAAAGAACGGGGTCTTCAGCGTCTCGGCATATTGCTTGAGGCGACTCACGAGATTTTTTGCGATGAACTGCGGCGTCTCCTCGGCGAGGAACACGTAGCCGTCGATGAAGTCGAGCACCTCGACAGGGATGTCCTCAAATCGCTTGCGGCGCACGAGGATCACGATCGGCATGTCTAAGCCGCGCGAGCGCATCAGGTTGATGAGCGATGCGGCCTTGCCCTCCAGTCCCTTCTTGCCCCAATCGACGACCATGCAGCCGATGGCGGCGTCGGTCTGAACGGCGAGAGCCGCGTCCTCCAGGCGCCTGGCCTTCACGACCTGGAAGCCCATGCGCTGGATCTGCTCGATGATCTCATTGACCCGCAGGCCCTCGAGGTCGTCAACGTCAAAGACCGGCGCGGAGAACAGGAAGGTGAAGCGTTGGAAGTAGTTCATGGGGGCGTCCTGGGAGGGCGTCGGATTAGGCGCGCAAGCCATGGCGGCGCCGCGCTTCTTGTCAACCGGTATCAGAGGAAATGTGCGACTATTTTGAGTCCGCGCTTCCCGCGCCGCTCAGAGCCGGAAGCTCATAGTAGATCTCTCCGAGCGTCATCTCGAACGCGAGAGCCTCGAGCTCCAGGAACTGCTCTGCGCGCGTCAGCACGACGATCCGCCATCCGTCCTCGGTTCGCCGGTAATGTTCGACGCGCATCTGATCCGAATAGACCAGGACGACATGTTGCACAGTCGACAATGTCTTGTAGAAGAACAATTTACGCCCGCGATCATGCTCGAAGGTCGAGGGTGAAAGAATTTCAACGACGATGACCGGGTCGGTGATGTAAGTCCTATTCTCGACGGGACCGCAACGGACGACGACATCAGGCTTGTATTTGTCATGCGCGTTCGAGTCGTGGCCGGCCTGCACGCGAATGCTGTCGAGATAGGTCCGGCAGCCCCGGCGGTCCATTTGCGGCTTCAGGGCGGCGCCGATGTTCGCGGCGATCTGCGCATGCGTCTCCGTGGGATTGGACATCATGACGATCTCGCCGTCGACGAGGTCGTAATCAGAGGCGTCGCTGATCTTTTCGACGAACTGATCGAATTCGGCGATCGTGATCTTGTGGACTCTTTCCGCGATCAGCGTCATTCTGCCGCTTCCGCCAAAGCCCGGGAGAAGGACCCGCGCCAGTTTCGTCCACGAGCATAACGCGACGCCCGCCACAGCTGTCAACACCGGCGCCGAAGCAGGCAGGGAGTCTCTGTCGCGAGTTTGTAACATCTTCGTCATAGTGCGGCGCGAAGATTCTCGAACGGCGGCGGCGACATGCATGGCGGCGAAGTCCCAAGAGACGTGAAGGAGGAGCTCCGCGGTCTGCTCGCGCAGGTCGCCGCCTTGCGCGAAAACGTGGACAACGAGGGCGCGTCGATTCTTTCCGAATGGGGCGGCGACGCGCTCGGCGACTATGCGTCGCAGGCCCGAAATCTCGCGGACTATCTTGCGTTGCGCCGGCGCGATTTGAGCACGCTGCAGCGCAGCCTCGCGGCTTTCGGCCTCTCCTCGCTCGGCCGTAGCGAGGCGAAGGTCGCGGCGGCGCTCGATGCGCTCGTCGCCACTCTGCGGCGGCTCAACGGCGAGACCGATGCGCCCTATCCCGGGCCGATCGCGATGCAGGCGGGCGAGGAGGCCCTGCTGACCGCGAGCGACGCCGTTTTTGGCCCAAAGAGCAGACGTCCGTTGACCCGCATCATGGCGACGCTGCCAAGCGAGGCCGCCTGGGACCCTTCGCTCGCCGGTCGGCTCATCGACGCCGGGATGGATTGCGCCCGGATCAACTGCGCCCATGACGACCCGTCGAGCTGGGGACGCATGATCGATAACTTGCGCGCCGCCGCGAAGGCGCGAGGCGCCGCATGCCGCGTCCTGATGGACGTCGCCGGCCCAAAATGCCGCATCGAGACGCTGCGCGCGGCCCCGAAATATCGCGTGAAGGTCGGCGACCGCCTCTCGCTGGCGACGAGCGTGGACCCCTTGTCGAAGGGCGGCGTGGCGATTCAGCCGAGCTTTCCGCAGGTTGTGGACGCGCTCGAGATCGGCGCGCCGGTCTGGATCAACGACGGCAAGATCGGCGCCCGCGTCGTCGCCAAGGGGAAGGACGAAGCGGAAATCGAGGTATTTTGCGCGCGCGCCAAGGGCCATCGCCTCAAGCCCGAGAAGGGACTGAACTTTCCCGAGACCGAATTGAACGTCTCGCCTCTGACCGAGAAGGACCTGCGCGATCTCGATTTCATCGCCGCGCGCGCCGATCTCGTCGGCTTTTCCTTCGTGCAGACGCCGCAGGACGTGGAGCTGCTGCAGGATCATCTCGCGCGCTGGCGCGGCGGCGCGCCGCCGCAGCCGCTCGTGTTGAAGATCGAAACGCCCCTCGCAGTCAAAAACCTGCCGCGGCTCATCGTGCAATCGGCGCGGCGCCATCCGACCGCAGTGATGATCGCGCGCGGCGACCTCGCGGTCGAGCTCGGCTTCCCGCGCTTGAGCGAGATACAGGAGGAGCTGCTGTGGCTTTGCGAAGCCGCGCATGTTCCGGTGATCTGGGCGACGCAGGTCCTCGACCAATTCGTCCGCGAGGGCGTGCTGAACCGGGCGGAGACGACCGACGCGGCGATGGCGCAGCGCGCGGAATGCGTGATGCTGAACAAAGGCCCGCGCCTCGCGGAGGGCGTCGCGCTGCTCGGCGACATCCTCGCGCGCATGGATCGGCACTACGCCAAGAAATTCGCTCGCTACACGCAGCTGAAAGCTTGGAGCCGGTAGAGGCGCGATGCAGGCGAGCGTTTTTCGCTCGCTCTCACACCTTCTCCGCCGCCGCTGCGACAGCCGCAGCCTGCGCCTCGGCGAGCGCATGGTCCTCCTTGCCGACCTTATGCGCAGACGGACGCTCTGCGATGCGGTCGATATAGGCGGCGATGTCGTCTGTCTTCGGGACGATGCCGAACAGCGTCGTCCAGCGCAGCGCCGTCCCCCACAGGAGATCGGCTGCGGTCAGGCGCTCGCCGAAAAGATAGGGCCCCTTCGCGATCTGCCCGCGCACGAGGTTGAGCAGAGTGTCGAATTCGCCATAGGGGCTCAGGGCGCGAATGCCGGGCTCGGTCTTGCGGGCCCGGTCGACGACCGCAGGCTCGAAGGCGGAGCCGTAGATCGCGATCCAGCGCAGATAGGGGCCGCGCAGCGGATCGCCGATCGCGGGGGCGAGGCCCTTTTGCGGAAAAGCGTCGGCCAGATAGACGTAGATCGCCACCTGCTCGGTCACGATGGCCTCGCCGTGCCGGATCGCCGGCACCTTGCCGAGCGGGTTGATGGCGAGATACTCGGGCGTGCGATGCTCGCCGAGCTTGGTGTTCAGCACGTGCAGCTCATAGGGCGCGCCGAGCTCCTCGAGCAGGATCCGCGCGCCGGAGGAACGCGTCTGCGGAGCGTGAAACAGCGTAAGTTTGGCGGTGTCGGTCATGAGAACTCCTTCTTCCCGATCCGCGCAGCTTGGCGCGACTTTCGCGTCAAAACCATGACGAGCCTTCCCAAGCCGCGCCCGAGGCCTTAAACAGCCGCGCATGATCTGGCTCGTCTTCGCCGTCCTGACCGGACTCTCGCTGCTCGCCGTGCTGTTGCCGCTCGCGCGCGCCGGCGCGCCCGCGGAAGCCGCCGAGACCGACAGGGCCTTCTATCGCGAGCAGCTCGCCGAGATCGCCCGCGAGCGCGAAGAGGGCAGGCTCGCCCCGGAAGACGCCGAGATCGCCCGGACCGAGGCCGCGCGCCGCCTGCTGCGCGCGAGCGAAAACCAGGGGACCGTCCCGAAGAGCACGCGCAGGGCGCGGCTCGCCGCAGCCCTTGGGACGCTGATCCTCGCCCCGGCCCTCGCCATCCCTCTCTACCTCTTCGTCGGCGCCGACGGTCTCCCCGACATGCCGCTCGCGCGGCGCAAGGCCGTCGCGCCACCGCAGGCGGATCTGGCGGCGGCCGTAGCCAAGGTCGAGGAGCATCTCGCCGAACACCCCGACGATGGACGCGGCTGGGAGGTGCTCGCGCCCGTCTATATGCGCGCCGGACGCTATGAGGAGGGCGCGCAGGCGCTGAGCGAGGCGCTACGGCTGCTCGGGCCCACGCCTGCGCGCTACGCCGCGCTCGGCGAGGCGCGGGTGTTCGCCGCCGAGGGCGAGGTGACCCCCGCGGCGCAACGCGAATTTGAGGCGGCGCTGAAGCTCGACCCCGCTGACCTCGTCTCGCGTTACTACCTCGGCCTCGCCGCGGCGCAGGAGGGCGACGAAGACAAGGCCCGCGAGATCTGGGCCAAGCTGCTCGCGGAAGCCCCCGCCAATGCGCCCTATCGCGCCCTCGTGCAAGGACAGATCGGCAAGCTCAGGGGCGCGGCGCCCGCTGGAAGCGCCGCGGAGGCCGTTGCGGCGGCGCCGCCCCCCGAGCAGCAGGCGATGATCGCCGCCATGGTGGAGCGCCTCGCGGCTCGCCTCGCGCAAAATGGCGATGACGTCGAAGGCTGGCTCAAGCTCCTGCGCGCCTACAGTGTGATGGCGGAGAAGGACAAGGCGCTGACGGCGCTCGCGGACGCGCGCAACGCGCTGCGCGACAAGCCGACGGAACTCGCTCGAGTCGAGGCGCTCGCGAGCGAGCTCGGCATCGGAAAGGAGGGCGCGCCATGACGCGCAAGGGGAAGCGGCTCGCGCTGATCGCTGGCGCGCTCGCCGTTTTCGGCGTGGCGGTTGGACTGATCCTCTATGCGCTGCGCGACAATATCGTGTTCTTCTATACGCCGAGCGAATTCGCGCAAAAGCATCCCGCCGTCGGCGCGCGGCTGCGTTTGGGCGGCCTTGTCAAGCAGAGCTCGGTCCAGCGCGGCGCCGGCAACCGCGTCGACTTCGTCGTGACCGACAATCAGAATGACTTGCCCGTCGTCTATGTGGGCCTGCTGCCCGACCTTTTCCGCGAAGGACAGGGCGTCGTGGCCGAAGGAAAGCTCGGCGCGGACGGCGTTTTCCACGCCGACAACGTGCTTGCGAAGCACGACGAGCGCTACATGCCGCGCGAGGTGGCCGACGCTTTGAAGAAACAGGGCGTGTGGCAGGGCGGGAACTAAGAGGCGGCAGTCCGCAATAGGCAGTCGGCAGTCGCAAGTCGACCGACTGCCGACCGCCTCTCCATTCGGGAAACACGCATGACCAGCATCGTCGATCGCATCGCCGCCGAGCTCGCCGCAAAACCCTGGCAGGTGGAGGCGGCGGTCGGCCTGCTCGACGGGGGCTCGACAGTGCCTTTCATCGCCCGCTACCGCAAGGAGGCGACCGGCCAGCTCGACGACGCGCAGCTGCGCAGGCTCGAGGAGCGGCTGCACTATCTGCGCGAGCTGGAGGAGCGCCGCAAGGCCATCCTCGAGCAGGTCGAAGCGCAGGGCAAGCTCACCGAGGCGCTGCGCGGCGCAATCCTCGACGCCGACAACAAGGCGCGGCTCGAAGACATCTACCTTCCTTATAAGCCCAAGCGCCGCACCAAGGCGCAGATCGCGATCGAGTCCGGCCTCGCCCCGCTTGCAGACCTGCTGCTCTCCCAGCCGCAGCTGGAGCCGAAGGCGCAGGCCGAGCCCTTCGTCAATCCCGAGAAGAATGTCGCCGGCGTCGAGGCCGCGTTGGAGGGCGCGCGCGCGATCCTCGTCGAGCGTTTCGCCGAAGACGCCGATCTCATCGGATCGCTGCGCGACGCCTTCTGGGCGCAAGGGGCGCTGAAATCCAAGGTGCGCGACGGCAAGGAGACGACGGGCGCGAAGTTCGCCGATTACTTCGACTTCAGCGAGCCTTTTGCAAAGTTGCCCTCGCACCGGATCCTCGCGATGTTTCGCGGCGAGAAGGAGGAGGTTCTGGACCTCGAGACCATCGCCGAGAAGGAGCCGGGCATCGGCGGCTATGAGGGGCGCATCGCGCGCCGCTACAATATCGAGGACCGGGGACGCCCCGGCGACAAATGGCTGCAGGAGACAGTGCGCTGGGCCTGGCGCACGAAGATCGAGCTGCATCTTGGCGTCGACGCGCGGGCGAAGCTGTTCCGGCTCGCGGAGGACGAGGCGATCCGGGTGTTCGCCGGCAATTTGCGCGACCTCCTGCTCGCCGCTCCCGCCGGCGCGCGCGCCACGCTTGGCCTCGACCCGGGATTTCGCACCGGCGTCAAGGTCGCCGTCGTCGACAGGACCGGCAAGATCGTCGCCACGACCGCCGTCTATCCGCACGAGCCGCAGCGGCGCTGGGACGAGGCCCTCGCGACCCTCGGCAAGCTCGCGCGCGAGCATTCAGTCGAGCTGATCGCCATCGGCAACGGCACGGCCTCGCGCGAGACGGATAAGCTCGCCGCCGAGCTGATCGCCAAGAACCCGGCTCTGAAGCTCGCCAAGATCGTGGTTTCCGAAGCAGGCGCCTCGGTCTATTCGGCCTCGGAATACGCGTCGCGGGAGCTGCCCGATCTCGACGTGACGCTGCGCGGCGCGGCCTCGATCGCGCGCCGGCTGCAAGACCCGCTCGCCGAGCTCGTCAAGATCGATCCGAAGTCGATCGGCGTCGGGCAATATCAGCACGACCTGTCGGAGACGAAGCTTTCGCGCTCGCTCGACGCCGTGGTGGAGGATTGCGTCAACGCCGTCGGCGTCGACGTGAACACGGCCTCCGCGCCGCTGCTTGCGCGCGTCTCCGGTTTGAGCGCATCGCTCGCCCAAAACATCGTCGCGCATCGCGACGCCAAGGGGCCGTTCCGCGGCCGCGAGGCTCTGAAGGAGGTGCCGAGGCTCGGGCCGAAGGCCTTCGAGCAGAGCGCGGGATTTCTGCGCATCCTTGACGGCGACGACCCGCTCGACCGTTCCGGCGTGCATCCCGAAGCCTATCCGCTGGTCAGGCGGATCCTCGCGGCGACGAACAAGGACATCAAGGCGCTGATCGGCGATTCGACGACCTTGCGCGCGCTGAAGCCTTCGCAGTTCGCCGACGCGAGTTTCGGCGTCCCGACGGTGACCGACGTGCTCGCAGAGTTGGAGAAGCCCGGTCGCGACCCTCGCCCGGCCTTCAAGACGGCGACCTTCCAGGAGGGCGTCGAGAAGATCACCGATCTGAAGCCGGGCATGATTCTCGAAGGCGTCGTGACCAATGTCGCGGCCTTCGGCGCCTTCGTCGACATCGGCGTGCATCAGGATGGGCTCGTCCACATCTCGGCGATGTCGAAAACTTTCGTGAAAGACCCGCGCAGCGTCGCCAAGCCCGGCGACGTCGTGCGCGTCAAGGTCCTGGAGGTCGACGTTCAGCGCAAGCGCATCGGCCTCTCGATGCGCCTCGACGACGCGGCGGCGCCGGGGGCGGCTTCGGGTCCGCGCGACCACCGCGGACCGGCGCCGCGGCGCGAGGGCGCCGGCAAGCCCGCGCCGGCGGCCGGCGGCGCGCTCGCCGACGCGCTGCTGGCGGCGATGCGAGGCAAGGGCGCGCGGTGAGCAAACTTGGACCAATTCATCTGTTGGGCGCTATGGCGTCGAGCAAGGTCTTCAAATCGATTCCTTGCCGCAGCAGTCCATGCTCCAGCTTCCAGACGGCGACGGCCTTCGGAACATGGAAGTGTTTTGTGAGAGCAGATGCAATAGCCTCAAGCCCCTCCAGATTGCGAGGCCTTCCAGCCCGAGTCCAGGCCTCCGCCGCCGCCACATAGGGCAGCAACAATTCTCCGGCGAAAGACTTCGCACGTCGTTCAATGCCGGGCGGCATCTTGCTGTTCAGGACTTCAACTGCGCTGAGCGCATGTCCGCGATCGAGGAGCAAATGGCACAGCTCGTGCGCGAGCGTCACGCGCGCGGCCCAATTCCTCTCAATTTGGGCGCCGCGGCGACAGCGGATGCGCACGCTGCTTTCGTTCAGCAGCACCGCAGGTCCATAGCGATCACCCCAGACCGCGAGAGCATCGAGGGAGCTTGGCTCAACGGCGCGGGAGCGGCAAATCACGCCGAGACGGTTAAGCTCTTTCCAAATATCGAAGGCGGAGCTCGTCGCTGCGGAAAGCCTTTCGCGAACGAAACGCGCCGCCGCCTCGCCTTGCTCGTAATCCCTGAGGCCCGCGAATTCTCGGTCGAGGTGGACGCTAACCTCCTCGCCTAGCTGGTCCAGCGCCGGCGCTGACGTCTTGTCGAAACTCCGCACGACGCCGAGAATCTGCCGGATTTGTTCATGCGGCAGCGCGCTCGCCATTCTCGCCGCTATGCGGAGTTCGTCACTGTCATTTGCTGCGTCGGAGACGCTGGTAGGGAGAGATAAGACGCCCTCGTCCGCGAGCCTCGCGGCGAAGCTCTGATCGAGGCCAGTCGACCATGCGAGCAGACGCGAGCGGTCCCCTTGATCTCGATGCCGCCATGCGTCGATCAGCTTGGACCAGCGACTGGGCCTTTTCGCCAAGTGCGAGGCTATTTCGTCTCCCAGAAGCGAAATCTGCTTCGACGCCGCGACAAAAGGCAAAGATCGGAGCCCTGCCGCCGGCGCGTCGACGATCATGCGATCGCCCGCGCGGAGGAACCAGAGTTGTGGGAGTTCGAAATCGCCGGCGAAACATCGCGAGAAATCGTGAGCGTCTTCAAAATCCGAGACCAGCTCGTCTTCTCGTTCCGCCACTTCTATAGGAAGGCTGCTCCAGCGTTTCTCGGCTTCAATACGGAATTGGGACGGGCGGTCCGGGAACACCGCGATCGGATAGGTTTGCCTCAGAGATAGCGGCTTCCAGAATTCAACGAGGTGGGACAGAATATCGTCGATTTGAACTTCGAGGAGCGCAGCTTCTGCACCCGCAACAGGCCAAATGGCGTCGCCGTCGAAGCGGACGCCGAATCGCGCCGTCGTGAATGGTTCGGCGTCGGGAGCCGCCTGCGGCAGCTCGAGCTGGAAGCCCAAGATTTCCCTAGTCATCTTCGCCCGCCGTAACGCGTGACATGTTGCTTAACCCATTTGTCGAAGGCCGGGCCACAGCTCTTTTCTTCCGCCATCTTTGCGAGTTTCTCGATCAGCTCGCCAGAGAGCCTACCACGATAGGGGTAGCCATGATAACTCACGCCGCCGTCGCTGGTCTGCGCCTCGTAAATTGCCCCGTTGTGCACGACATACAAACGCTTGGGACAATCCAATTCTCGCCCGCCCAGCGGCGCCGCGACCGCCTCGTTCAGGAGGCTCGTCTTCAGCTCGTCGGACAGGTTCGAGGGACACTTGCCAACCCATTTCTTCGGATCGCGGTCGTCGAACGCGATGACAGGCCCGTCCCCGCTTCCGACGTGTTTGTGACGCCGTTCTCCCTTGTCGTAGATGCGTTTGGCGTCGGTGTCTGTCGCCACTCGGTGATTTGTCCCCTCGGAAATACGAGCGCCTCCACAATGCGCGGGCCAATATTAGCCTCTCCATCTGGCGCTGCAATTTGACTCGAAGCAGGAAAAGAAACCGGACTCCGCGCCCGCGCATCGACTCGCTCGGGACGGCCTTCGCGAAAGACGTCTCGTCCGGAACTTCCCTCCCCTCCCCAGGCTGCAAAAAGGGGCCGCGATCGGGAGCGACCATGAACGAGCCGACGAAGACCAAGATCGACGCCCGCAGCCCGCGCGGCCTCGCCAACCGCGACGCCGCCGAGCTCGCGCCATTTCGAATCCTCTTGTAATGAGTCGCGTGACTGATTACCAGTTTTTATGATCGATGGCTTTAAACACAAGGGCTTGAAACGGCTTTTCGAGGACGACGACCGCAGGAAGGTCTCTGCGGATATGGTCGAAAAGCTGCGGTTGATCCTGCATGTGCTCGAAGAGGCGAAAACTCTTGAAGACATCGACCGCCCGTCCTTTCGACTGCATCAGCTCAAGGGCGACTTGAGAGGATTTTGGGCGGTGACGGTTCGAGCAAACTGACGAATTATTTTCAGATTCGAGGATGGAAAAGCCTTCGACGTTGATTTGATCGACTATCACTGAGGAGGAAAGATCATGACCACACGCATGAAGAACCCGCCCCATCCGGGGCGCCTGATCAGGGATGACATCGAGGCGCTCGGCTTCTCGGTCGCTGAGGCCGCTGAAAGGCTTGGCGTCAGCAGACAGCAGCTTTACCGCTTGATCAATGGCCAGCACGGCGTCACGCCGGAAATGGCCGTCCGTCTTGAGATGGCGTTGGGCGGCTCCGCCGACTTTTGGCTTGGCATGCAGATGGGCCACGACCTCGCGCAAGTGCGGCGGCATCCTGAAAAGATCAAGGTGAAGCCTTTGGAGCCGAAGGTCGCGTCGTGAAATCGGCCGCGTGGATAGGCGAACGGGCGCGGCCCCGAGTCGCCGCTGAAGGCGGCGCGAGTCTGTCCGCGCGGGGGGCTCTTGACCGTGATCCAAAGACATGACACGTGCAAGCCATCAAAAAATCAGCAGTGTCCGTTAGTGCCGGATGTTTTGAATTTCGCACATCGGCACAGCGATTCACTTTATTGATCATGTGGGCTCCGGCGTGGTATGATAATGGCGCGAATAAATGAGATCATAAGATGATAATCCGTCGCGAAGAACCTGCTGATATTTCTGCAATTCGACAGATTGTCGAAGCGGCTTTTCCCACGCCCGCCGAAGCAAGATTGGTTGATCGTCTTCGGTCTGATGGTGAAGCTGTTATCTCAATGGTCGCTTTCGAATCCGGGGTAGTCGTGGGGCATTCGATGCTATCAAAAATGGCTGCTCCGTTCCGTGCGCTGGGTCTTGGGCCAGTTGCCGTCGTCCCTGATCAACAGCGGAAAGGGATTGGCGGTTCGTTAGTCCGTTCAGCTTTGAAGGAGGCTGAACAGGAAGGATGGCAGGGCGTTTTTGTGCTGGGGGATCCAGCCCTATATCGAAAGTTTGGCTTTGATCCGGCTCTCGCGAGCGGCTTCGCATCTCCTTATGCCGGGCCGCACCTCATGGCTCTGTCATTCAAGGGGCCCTTGCCGGTTGCGACTGGCAAAATTGACTATGCGCCAGCCTTTGCGATGCTTGTATAAGCAAAATCGCATAGATGCCCAATATGTTGAGTGGCCCTCGTCGCTACCGTCGGGCCCGCAGTCCGCAATACCATGCCGCAGCCGAACTTATCTCTCTTACCCAGATCTCAGGGCCGTTTCCATCGGCTGGAACAGGCGTCGCGTTTCATCGGGGAACAGCGTGAAACCGGTGGACTGGTAGAACGACACGCTGCGTTCATCCCTGACGTCAACGACGAGAGCGAATGCGCCGATCTTAAAACCAGCCGTGCGAATCGCCGCATCTGCAGTGAGGGCGCGCCCCAGCCCTTGCTGCTGATGTCTCGTGGCCACCGCAAGACGTCCAATCAGCATCGCCGGGACGACGAGGTAGCGCGGCAATTTTTTCGTAACGTCGGTGGGCAGGGAATTGAGCGGAATGTGTGTTGCGGCGAGGGTGTAATATCCCGCGATTGATCCTGCGTCATCGAGGGCGACGAAGCAACCGGCGATGCGCCGTTTGATATCCTGAAAAGCAAGCTCACGCAGATAGCGGTCGAGGATGTCTACGCCCGAAGAGAAAGCTATCCGGTCATGCTCACGCGCGAGCGCGGCGGTGACGAACCCCGTCACCTGACCTCGCGAATGAGCCGCCGGTGGTTGGCGAACGCCTTCCTCATCCCCTCCGAAGGCTCAGGGGGATCGATGATCGCTTCGGCGAAGGCGCGTTGTCCCGCGACCGACAGGCGGATAATTTCCACCTCTTCAATCGTCTTCGTCGCCGCAGCCTCTGCCGCGGCGACGACGAATTCGCTGACGCTACGCCCCTGAATTTCCGCGGCGCGCTTCACGACAGCGAGCGCGTCGGGGGCGATGCGCGCTTCAAGGCGCGCCGTGCGTGGTGAGTCTTGAGCCGTCATGGCGATCTCTCTTTCTATGGAAAGTACGTGAAATTGTCGTACAAATCAAGGATTAGCCTCGTCGCTGTCCAGCCCGTCGCTTTCAAAGTCGCGCTCATCCCCGAGCGGGGCCAACTGAACCAGCCCGGCGCGCGTCTGTCCGCGCGGGTTTTTTGATTGCGCCCCGCCCTCGCGCCGCTAAAAGGGGCCGCGATCGGGAGCGACCATGAACGAGCCGACGAAGACCAAGATCGACGCCCGCAGCCCGCGCGGCCTCGCCGACCGCGACGCCGCCGAGCTCGCCGCCACCGCGAAGATGCTCGAGACGATTCGCTCAGTTTACGAGCTTTACGGCTTCGAGGCGCTCGAGACGCCGGCCATCGAATATGCCGACGCGCTCGGAAAGTTCTTGCCCGACCAGGACCGCCCCAACGAAGGCGTGTTCTCCTTCCAGGACGATGACGATCAGTGGCTGTCGCTGCGCTATGATCTGACTGCGCCGCTCGCGCGCTACGTGGCGCAGAACTTCGACGCGCTGCCGAAGCCCTATCGCTCCTATCGTTTCGGCCACGTCTACCGCAACGAGAAGCCGGGACCGGGGCGCTTCCGGCAGTTCATGCAGTTCGACGCCGACACGATCGGCTCCGCCTCGCCCGCTGCCGACGCCGAGCTCTGCATGATGGCCGCCGACACCATGGAGCGGCTCGGGATCAAACGCGGCGACTATGTGGTCAAGATCAACAGCCGTAAGGTCTTGGACGGAGTCATGCAGGCCGTGGGCCTAGACGGCGACGCCAACGCCTTGCGCCGGCTCATCGTGCTGCGGGCGATCGACAAGCTCGATCGGCTCGGCGCCGAGGGCGTCAAGCTGCTGCTCGGGCAGGGACGCAAGGACGAGAGTGGCGATTTCACACGAGGCGCCGGGCTCGACTCCGAGGCGATCGACACGATCCTGGCCTTCAGCGCCGGCGCCCAGTGCACCGAGGGCAAGGCGCGCTTCGACCTCTTCGGCCTGCTCGGCAAGAGCGATGTCGGCGCCGCGGGCGCCGAGGAGCTTATGGAGATCGAGGACCTGGCGCGCGACGCGGGTTACGGCTACGACCGCATTCGCATCGACCCTTCCGTCGTGCGCGGTCTCGAATATTACACCGGCCCGGTGTTCGAGACCGAGCTCACCTTCGAGACCCGCGACGAGAAGGGCAATCCGGTGCGCTTCGGCTCGGTCGGCGGGGGCGGGCGCTATGACGGGCTCGTCGGACGTTTCCGCGCCGAGACCGCGCCTGCGACGGGATTCTCGATCGGCGTGTCGCGGCTCCACGCGGCGCTGAAGGCCGTCGGCAGCGAGATCGTCGCGACGCATGAGCGGGCCGGGCCGGTCGTCGTGCTCGTGCTCGACCGCGAGCGGCTCGCGGATTACCAGCGCATGGTCATGACATTGCGCCGCGACGGCGTCGCCGCCGAGCTCTATCTCGGCGCGGCGGGCATGAAGGCGCAGATGAAATACGCCGACAAGCGAAAAAGTCCGCTTGTGGTCATTCAGGGCTCGGACGAAAAGGCGCGCGGCGAGGTGCAGATCAAGGACCTTGCGGCCGGCGCGCGCGCGGCGGCCGAGATCGCGACGAACGAGGAGTGGAAGGAGCGCCGCCCGGCCCAGGTCGCGGCCCCCGAGGCCGAGCTCGCGGAGCGCGTCAAGGAGATGCTCGCGAAAGCCGCGCCGGCGCTGGAGAAAGTCTCTTAAGTCTCAAGCGCTCGCGAAAGTCCAGACGCGGTTGACGTAATAGGTCACGAACATCGCGATCACCGTCGTGACCATCTGCGCCGGAAGATAGGGCGCGCTGAGCCCGTCCACGAAGAGCGTCATGAGCAGCGCCGTGATGCAGAAGCCCAGGAAGGCGACGAGCGCGAATCGCCAGCCCGCCTCCACGTGCGGGCGGTCGCTCGCGAATGTGTGGCGACGGTTGAGCAGATAGGAAACGCTGCCGCCGAAGAGATAGCCGACGAGCGTCGCCGGGACCGGACGCCATCCCTCGGCTTCGACGAGCGCGACCAGCGTCGTGTAATGCGCGATCGTGGCGGCGACGCCGACCAGCGCATAGGTTGAGAGCTGCCGAAGCATCGGCGCGGGCTAGTGCGGCAGGCTGGCGTAATAGGCCGCCAGCGCCTCGATCTCTTCGTCGGTGATATGCCGGCTCATGTAGCGCATCTCCTTGTGCGGGCGTTTGCCGGAGCGGAAATTCTGAAGCTGCTCGACGAGATAGCGATCATGCTGCCCGGCGAGATTGGGGATCTCGACGTCCTTCGCGATCCCTTCGGCGCCATGGCAGAGCGCGCATTGCGCGACGAGACTGCCGAACTCGGCGCGATCCAGCGCCGCCGCTCTGGTCGCGGCCAACGCCCCAAGCAGACAGCCGAAGCGGAGAAGGGGAAGGAATGGTCGCATCGGGCCGGAGGCTGGATTGATCCGAGCCTTATACCCGCGGCCGGGCCGAATGAAAAATTCCCCGCTTCCTGCTTGCGTCGCGAAAAGAAATTGTTGTAATTGATCATTAATACAACTTGTGATAGAGACTCATGAGATCGAAACCAAAGACGACTCAACCGGTTCCGCCGCGCTCCAAATTGCGCCCGGCGGAAGCGCC
>Ga0187782_10001468_pt1 | contig 17187 bp, 9 predicted proteins | sample 0715_SJ02_MP15_2_FD_132454 | JGI IMG/M metagenome (GOLD analysis project Ga0187782, IMG submission 132454) | Tropical peat soil microbial communities from peatlands in Department of Meta, Colombia - 0715_SJ02_MP15_20_MG | ecosystem: Environmental > Terrestrial > Soil > Wetlands > Peat | place...
GATTCCTTCGGCCCAACCGAAGGAGCGCACTTGGAGTCGAAATACTCCTCACTGCAATCACCGAAAAACGACTGGATCCGGGAACGGTTTGAGCTCTCGGCGAAAAGCAATCTGACGGAGCCCGACGTAAGTGTGTATCAGAAACTTTCGGGCGCTCAGTTTGCACTTCCGCCGTTGCCCCCGGACCAGCGCATCCTTCAAGGTGCGTTTAGCGCGATGGCCAAGCCGTTTCCAATCTATAGCGTGCGTTTACGCGCCGACCCCACTGCGGATGGCGGCGCCTCCTACCTTGGAGAGTTCGTTGAGATTGATGGCGGATTTCGGTACATGCAAGCACAAGTGTGGAAGGCGATCAGCACCATCCCGCCGCAACCGATGCGTATTCGGATCGGTGGCAACGTGCAGGCCGCGAAACGCGTAAATTACGTCGCACCGGTGTATCCGCAGGCAGCGCGTTCCGCAGGTATCGAGGGTGACGTTAGACTGCGTGTACTTATCGGTATCGACGGTTCGGTTTTGCAAATCGAATACGTGAGCGGCCCGCGCGAGCTAGTATCGGCGGCGATGGATGCAGTTAGGCAATGGCGTTATCAGCCAACGCTTCTCAACGGTGAGCCTCTGGAAGTCGACACCACTATCGAAATGTCATTCCAGTTACAAAAGTAGAGCTGTTACGTGGCGTCCTCGTCCGGGCTGGTGATGCCGGCGCGGGCGAGCATGCGGCGGAGGCCCCGTTCGCCGGAGGCGCCGCGCTGCGTAGCGACGACGTTGCCTTCGCGATCCACAACGACATAGATGGGGTAGACCGTAGCGGCGTACATCGCTGCTAGGTTGGTGTCTTCCATGTAGACGATGCGGCAGTTGCGGGGATGGGTGTCTAGGTAGCGCTTTACCGTTTTTTTGGATTCACCGACGTCAACAGCGAGAACGATCAAGCCTTTGTCGCCGAATTCCTTGCCTAGCTGGTCGACGATAGTAGCCTCCCCGGCACACAAGGGACACCAAGTGGTCCAGAATTCAAAGAGCACGACCTTGCCTTTGACGGAGTCATTTGTGAAGTTCTCGCCATTGGTGGTTTTGGCGAAGAAGCGCGGTGCGGGCTCTTTGTCCTTCTGGGCGGCGGAGAATCCGGCCAGTGCGAAAAGGAATAGGATTAGCAGCGCGATACGCAAGCGAGTAGTGGAGGCTGGCATAGGCGGAATATAGCACGGGAAGAAACTGATCAGTAATCGGTGACCTGTAATTGGCCAGAGTCACCGGTCCCTTCGTTCCTCAGGGCAAGCTAAAGACCGGCCACTACATGCGGAGCGATGTTAAGATAACAGGATATGCTGAACCAGATTTCCGGGACTGATGCGGCGGCGCTGCGGCATCCGCGCAAGAAAACCTACAGGGTGAAGGTGGGCCAGGTACAAGTGGGCGGCGGTGCGCCGATTGTCGTGCAGTCCATGACAAACACGGACACGGCGGACGTGGAGAGCACGTTCCAGCAGACGGTGGAGCTTGCCGAGGCGGGTTCGGAGATTGTTCGCTGGACCGTGAACGTACCGGAGGCGGCTGCGGCAGTGCCGGTCATTAGGAAGCGGCTGCTGGATGCCGGCTGTGCGGTGCCCATTATCGGCGACTTCCACTACAACGGGCACGTGCTGCTAACGAAGTACCCGGAATGTGCGCGGGCTTTGGATAAGTACCGCATCAATCCGGGGAATGTGGGCGCGGGGCAGCGGCGCGACGAACAGTTCTCCACCATCTGCAAAGTGGCGGTCGACAACGGCAAGCCGGTGCGCATCGGCGTGAATGGCGGCTCCCTGAATCAAGAATTGGTGATGCGCAAGATGCAGGAGAACACGGACAAGGACCTGGGCAAGGAGTCCGAGGAGATCATCAACGAGTGCATGGTGCTTTCGGCGCTGGAGTCCACGGAACTGGCGCTGGAATCGGGCTTGCGCAACGATCAGATCATTATTTCGTGCAAGACTTCGCGTCCGCGCGACTTGATTACCGTGTACCGCGACCTGGCGAGCAAGACGCAGCAGCCATTGCACCTGGGATTGACCGAAGCGGGCATGGGGATGAAGGGCATGGTGTGGTCGGCGGCGTCGCTGGGCGTGCTGCTGTACGAGGGGATTGGGGACACCATCCGGATTTCGTTGACCCCTCGGCCGGGAGGCGACCGGAGCGAAGAGGTGTACGCGTGCCAGGAATTGCTACAAGCGCTGGGGCTGCGGTCGTTTTCGCCCAGCGTGACGGCGTGTCCGGGCTGCGGGCGGACGACGAGCACGACGTTTCAGGAGTTGGCGGAGCGCATCCAGGGCTATATTCGCGACATGATGCCGGTGTGGAAGACGCAATATGAGGGCGTTGAAACCATGACGCTGGCAGTGATGGGCTGCATCGTGAACGGGCCGGGAGAATCGAAGGCCGCGAATATCGGAATTAGCCTGCCCGGAACAGGGGAAGCGCCGCGGTGCCCGGTATATATTGATGGGCAGAAAACGGTGACGCTCGAAGGGACGTACGACGAGCTGGCGGCGGCGTTCCAGAAGCTGGTGGACGATTACGTTGCGGCGAAGTATCCGCGTAAGGCAGCGGAAGCGGTATCACGGTAGATACAGACATGGATGCCAAGACCGTGCTTAAGCGTCTCGCAATCGACTCGGGCATATTCGCGGTCCTCGTTCTCTTGGTCGGTGCGGCAATCATGCTTTATTCGGTCAAGTACTCACCCGAGATAGAAAAAGGAAGAAGGCATACCCGGGAGGTCGTAGCCGAGATGAGCGCTCAAGACCGGAGCTTGGCGGCGCTGGGCGGTATAGACCTTGAACCGCAAGACATGACCCTGGCCAGCTTGCAGGCGAAGCTGCACGCCCCAGGCTTACGAAAGGCTGCGTCCCAGACCAGCACGAGCTTGGGATGGGCTTGTGGGCAAAATGACTGCACAGTTTGGGCAACATTTCCTGTTCCTTTCAGGGAGGAGATTCCTCAGGGCGCGGTCCCGGAAAATGTAAAGGTGATCCCGCCTCTAGAGAAAGGTCACAACATCACCGTGTTCGGCATCCGCCTTGGAGAATCAAAGGAGGAGGTCGAGAGCCATCTCCAGAGGATGGGGATAGCTCGTGTGTCGGAACAAGGCCTCATCCGTTATGACGAGGATTGGAGCTTGGATTTGGTCGGGATACACGGCGAGGTAGATGCAGTGGGTTTGCAAAACGAGACGCTCTTTAGGAAACATGAGGCGCTACGCGCTCGTTCCAGCTTGAAAGAGGCCAAATGAAGATTAGCCGGGAAGATGTGTTGCGGGTGGCGGATTTGGCGTACCTGGATCTGAGCGAGGCGGAGCTGGAAACGTACCGCGCGCAGATTGACGAAATCCTGGAGTACATCGGCAAGCTGAACGAACTGGACACGGCGAAGGTCGAGCCGATGGCCCAGGTGTTGACTGACGTGCAGACGGCGGATGCCACGCTGCGGGAGGACTTGGTCGTGCCTTGCGCGGTGGCGGACGAGGTGTTGCAGCATGCGCCGGATCCGGAGCCGCCGTATTTTCGGGTACCGAAGGTGATTGAAAGATAGTGGCGAGTGGTTAGTGGCGAATCAAAGAGGGATTCTTCACTCCGCAGACTCCGTTCGGAATGACGGCTTTCAGAGTTTGAGAGAAATATGGCGACGATGAACACAATTGGCGCGGTGCGAGAGGCGATTGCCGGGAAGAAGGCGTCCGCGCGGGAGATTGCCGCGGATTATTACAAACGGATCGCGGCCAAGAATGGCGAACTCAACGCCTTTCTAACCCTGTGCGAAGAGCGGGCGTATAAGCAGGCAGACCGGGTGGATGCGATGGTGGCGGCAGGCAAGGCGTTGCCGCCGCTGGCGGGCGCGCCCATCGCGGTGAAGGACGTCATCAGCACGCGCGGCGTGCGCACGACATGCAGCTCGAAGATTTTGTCCAACTACATTCCGCCGTATGACGCAACAGCGGTAAGCCGGCTGGAAGCGGCGGGCGCTGTGGTGCTGGGCAAGACCAATTGCGACGAGTTTGCCATGGGCAGCTCGAACGAGAATTCGGCGTATGGCATAGTGCAGAATCCCGCAGCACCGGGCTGCGTTCCCGGTGGCTCTAGCGGGGGATCAGCGGCGGCGGTAGCGGCGAATCTGGCGGTCGCCTCGCTCGGAACAGATACCGGGGGCTCAATCCGGCAACCGGGATCGTTCTGCGGAATACCGGCGATGATGGGGAGCTACGGGCGGGTCTCGCGCTACGGGTTGATCGCGTTTGCCTCGTCGCTCGACCGGATTGGGCCGTTCGCGCACAGCGTTGCCGATGTGGCCACTATGCTGAAGACCATTGCGGGACGTGACCCGAACGACTCCACATCCACCGCGGCGCCGGTGGAGGACTACACCGCGCCCTTGGATCAGCCTGTAAAGGGGATGCGCATCGGAATTCCAAAAGAGTACTTCGGTGCCGGAATGGACGCGGGCGTTCGCGAGAAAATCACGGCGGGAATTGGGTTGCTACGCAAACTCGGCTGCGACGTGCGCGACATTCAACTGCCCCACACGGATTACGCCATCGCAACGTACTATATCATCGCAACTGCGGAGGCGAGTTCCAACCTGGCGCGATACGACGGGGTGCGATTTGGCCCGCGGGTAGAAGGCGACTCGCTGATTTCCACGTACCGCAAAACGCGGGGAGCGGGATTTGGCGTTGAGGTGAAACGGCGTATCGTGCTTGGCACGTACGTGCTTTCTGCCGGCTACTACGACGCCTACTATTTGAAGGGGCAGAAGGTGAGAGCGCTCATCGCGGAGGACTTTAAAAAGGCGTTTGCGCAAGTGGATGTAATCGTGGCGCCGGTGTCGCCGGTACCGCCGTTCAAATTGGGGGAGCGCGTCAACGATCCTCTTCAGATGTATCTCGCTGATATTTATACGGTTACGGCATCCCTGGCGGGACTTCCGGGCATTTCGGTGCCTTGCGGCCGGATTGGTGGCAAGCTGCCCGTGGGCCTGCAGATCATCGGCCCGGCCTTTGGCGAAGCAAAAGTGATTCACTTGGCCCACGCATTCGAAAAAGCCGGCGGCGCGGAAGTGTAAAAAAATTCAACGTTCTTCACGTTCGTGTGTGAAGGGCGTGCTCACGATGGCTCCGCTGTGCCCATTCCCTCGCCAATCATCGAAAAACTCGCCCAAGCACAAACGACATTTTTCGAAGCGGCGGACGCTATCCCGCCCGCGCAATGGACAATGCAGCCCGGCACGAGACGATGGTCCGCAGCGGAAGTGGTAGCTCATCTGGTGACCGTCGAACTAGCTGTGGTAGGCGGAGCAGACCGGATCACCCAAAAGCCACCAAAGCCAATTCCCTTTTTGCAACGGATGCATCTACCAATCCGCCTGGTGGAATCCAGGCTGATTCGGCGCAAGTCTCCGTTGCCGCTGGATGCAACCCTGGTCTGCGCCAAGGAAGAAATGCTGGCGCAATTGCGCGCAGCTCGAGAAAGAAGCTTGGCGTTTCTGGAAGAAACAAAGAAGCGGGACCTGAGTGCGTACCGCTGGCGCCACGCTTTTCTTGGGATGCTGAATATCTACGAATGGTTTGAAATGATTGCCGCACACCAAATGCGGCACGCAAAACAGATAAAGGAAATCGCGGGAAAGCTACCAAAACCTGTAACAACTGCTGGAAATTGGTAAATTTTTTCACACGCTGTTTATCCTGAATACAAGGTGCTTACGCAAGGGTTAAGCGAAACCTATGCAAAAAGGCGTAAAAATAGCGATTAAGCAGAAAGTACTAGAGATTTGGTCCTGGGACGAGCAAACGGAACGACTATTGCAAGGAAATTGGGGTGTCTTTTACCCTGCATCTAGCGTCTAAGAGGTAGAAGGACAAAGCGACGGAGAAGCAAGAGAGGGCCGCTGTGGTTACGGTAAAGTCGAGCCAGAAAATCTTCACGGATGCGGAAGTATCCAGCTTGACGGGGATCTGCGTGGAGCACGTGCACAATTTCGCGCGCAGCCGTCACCTGGGTATTATCGCGAGAGCCGCGGAAGCTGCCGGAAATCAGGCGGAACAGTGGCTGTTCACGCTGTCCGATCTGATGGTGCTGGTGACGCTGTTCCCTCGTTGCACACACTAATCTGTTGGTCCCCGCAAGTCGGCCCCTTCCCGATTTGATCCCTCAACATTTGAACCTGCATAAGTGAATTTGCGCCGGTTGCCAGTGTTACAGCGCGGAGCTATGCTTGATTTTGGTCAGCGCATCGGCTTTTAGATTCGCGAAGCGCTCATTGAAGGCTCCATGGCTGGCTCGTTTATTCCCGCCTCAACTCCGCTTGCGATTGCCTGCAGGCTTGCCCAACTGATTTTGGGGCTGCTGCTTGTGGCCGGCCCTGCAACGGCTCAGAGCCAGACTCCAGTCCAGGGTTCTTCCTCCCAAGCTGCGAAACCCGACGAGATACCACGAGGCAAAAGGCTGATTCTCAAGGATGGCACCTACCAGGTCGTTCGGGAATACCAACGCAATGGCGAGAGGGTACGGTATTTCAGTGAGGAACGCGGAGAGTGGGAGGAAATTCCCGCGTCGATGATCGATTGGGACGCCACCGCGAAGGAGGAAGCGTCAACAGAAAGGGCGATGGCCGCGGCGGTCGACAAGATTCACAAACAGGAAGAAGCCAAGCGCCTCGACAACGTCGCGGACATTGACGCCAGCCTGCAGGTGGGCGAAGGCGCATTTTTGCCGCAGGGCGAGGGACTGTTCGTGGTAGAGGGGAAGTCGGTGCGGCTGCTGCAGCAGGCAGGCTCAGCTACCAAGACCGACATGGGGAGAACGATAGAACAAATCCTGAGCCCCGTGCCGATCGTGCCGGGGAAGCAGAAAGTGATCATTCAAGGGGCGCATGCGACGCTGCGGTTGCGCACGAATGTGCCGGAGTTTTATTTGCGCGAGGCTCCTCCTGACCCGGACCGAATTTCGCCCATCATGAAAAGCAGCCGGCCGGGAGAAAGCGGGCCGGAGTTGGTGCTGATTCGTGCCAAGGTCCTGCGCAACCAGCGCCAGTTGGAGTCGATCAGCACCCTGTTTGGAGAAGTCAGGGACAAGAAAGTCGAGGAGGTTACCGTCCAGCGGTGGGAAGTGGCTCCGAGCGTGTACCGGTTCACGCTCAGCCAAGCGCTTCCGCCAGGAGAGTACGTTTTCGCAGAGGTGCTGGAGGATGGTTTGAATTATTACGTGTGGGATTTTGGGCTAGACAGTAAGTAGTGATCAGCCCACTCGCGACCGGTGGAGATCTAGGGCTGAGTGGGGCCTGCGGGAATGCGGCTGAAAACCATCATGAGCAGGTTCAGAACGTCGGAAATGCGGAAAGGCTTCTGAAGCCTGCGAAAGCTGACGGAAGCACTTGAGCCTGGCCCTTCCTCGACGACTTCCCCAGACATATAAATGAGTTCGGGCTTGTTGGCCCCGCAAGCAATCTTGAGGCGCTGCGCGACGCTATAGCCATCGGCGTTGGGACCTGTACCGGAGAGATGCAAGTCACACAGGATGGCGTCATATTTCCCACGGAGAACCAAGCTTAACGCCGCTTCGGCGGTACCCGCGCAGTCCACTTGCAACCCTTGGACAGAGAGACCTTCGGCAAGCAGCATGCGGATGCTTTCCTCGTCGTCCAGGACCAGAATCCTACGATTCTTCAGGAGGTCGAGCGTCGGCGCCAGCATCTCGCCGGAGCCGGAGTCACTCTCCTTCTTTGGTGCGTTTGCCGAGGTTGAGGTGGCGGGCAGGAAAACCGTGAAGGCCGCGCCGCCGGCGGGCAAGGCCTCGACTTCAATGTCACCCCCATGCTCGCGGATGATCGAAAGGCAGATGCTGAGACCCAGACCTGTGCCGCCGCCGGGCCGCTTGGTGGTGAAAAAGGGATCAAACACTCGAGGCAGATCTTCCGGCTTGATGCCCACCCCATCATCCTGAACCGTCGCGAAGATGCGAGAACCACTTTGGCCGAGGCGAATCTGGATGCGCCCGGAGGGACGAATCTCGCGAATGGCTTGCTCGGCATTACTGATGAGATTGAGGAACACTTGAATCAGCTGATTGGCATCTCCGACGGTGGGAGGCAAACCCGGCGAGGAGCTGAAATCCACCTCGATCGCATTGCGGCGCAAGGAGTGCTCATGAAGCTGCAGAGTGCGGTCTACGACAGCGTTCAGATCCAGGGCTTTTTTCTGCGGCGAAGCAGGACGCGAAAACTCCAGCAAGTTCTGCACGATGCGCGCGGCGCGGCGAGCCTGGCGGTGGGTCATTTCGAGCTGGCGCTTGGTGTTTTCATCCAGACCGACCCGGTCGCGAACGAGTTCGCTGGCGCCCAAAATAGCCGTGAGCGGATTATTCAATTCATGGGCTACGCCGGCGAGCATTTGCCCCATGGCGGCGAGTTTTTCCGCCTGAATGAGTTGCTCCTCGAGGCGGCGCATTTCCGTGATATCGCGGCCGGAAATGACGATACCTTCGATGGCGCCGTTGACGTCGAACAGCGGACTGAAGTTACAGCGAACCCGGCGCCATTCGCCGGATTTGTGGCGGTTGCGAATCTCGATGGACGCGAAGTTGCGCCTTCCGTGCACTAAATCGTCATAAACGGACATTACGGCGCTTTGATCTTCGGGGTGGGTACGCTCGCCATAGAGCATGCCGATAAGCTCGTTGGGCTCATAGCCGAGAACTTCGGCTGCCTTGGGACTCACGAAGGTATAGCGCCTGTTGGTGTCCACAACGAAGATGAGATCCGGAAAGCTGTCGATCAAGCGGCGCGCAAATTCCTGCTGCTGGTAGAGGCGCCTTTCAATAGCGAGGCGCTCGGTGATGTCCGCAAGAGCTCCTTGGTAGCGGACCACCTTCCCGCTGGTATCGCGAACGGCGGTGGAGGTGTTCAGACAGGTGATCAGCTGACCATCTTTGCGGCGCAGAGTAATCTCCCGGCCTTGGGGAGCGGGTTGGGTCTCGACCTCGTCGATGAGAATCGAGCGTTGCTTCGGGTCCGCAAAAATGTCGGTGACCTTGCTGGCGAGCAGCTCTTCTTTTGAATCGTAGCCGAGCATGCGAACCAGGGCAGGATTAACCTCAACGATCTTGTCGTCGGAAGTGACGATATAGATGCCTTCCTGAAGGGTCTCAAAAAGCTCCGTGAAGCGAGCTTCGCTGCGGCGCTGCGCGGTGATATCACGCGCCAGAATGGTGAGGCCGAAGACCTTGTCGTCCCGGAGCATGGCGTGCGCCATACATTCGAAAAAGGAGACGGCGCCGGTTCTTTTCAGACGCACCTGTACCACGCCGGACCAAATGCGGCGTTCCAGGAAGCGATCCAAACCTCTACGCAAAGCTTCTTCAGATATGTTGTTCTCGTCCGAGATGAGCCGAGAGAGAGGAAGCCCGATAATCTCCTGGAAGGGCTGGCCGACGAAGTCGGAGAAGCTGCGATTCGCGGCACGAATCTCGCCGTCGAGGCCCAACGCGAGCAGAATGTCGTCAAAGGAATCGATCAGGTCGCGGAAGCCCTGCTGGGACTTGGAAATGATCTGGAACAGTTGCTCCATCTGCCGTTCGCTGGGGGGTTGAGAATCCTTCTGGTCGAGACCCCGCACCAAGCCGCGGAGCTCCGCCATCTCGCGAGACTTGCGCCACAGATGCACACCAAAGAGCGCGATTAAAACCACCAAGCCGATGGGAGCGGCTTCCAACCGGAATCTGGACTCGCGCAGCGTGGGCCAGGATAGCCACGCCAGCCCGACCGAGACGATACAAAGAAGGAGAAATGTGAGGCGCCAGAGTTCCGACTGCCTACGTTCGAAGCGCTCCATGCGCTCGGCATGGCTCTCGCGAGGCTCTTTGCCCGAGACAGGCTCCGGCGGCGTACCAGGGTTGTAGTCGGCGTGCATACTTGCGTAGGTCGGGTATCGCTGAAATTCGGCCCAAAACGACTGCTTACTATTTTAGAAATGAACGAACGCGGCCAGCAACAAAGTTAGAGCCCGTTGGTACCAGATGTTTACCTGCCTGAAGGAGCGGTGGAAAAGAACAAAACGCCTCGGAGGGTTGACCTCCGAGGCGTCTTGAGGATTGCTGGCCTGCTTTACGAGGCATAGCGTCTGTACTTGGCGCTGCACAGGCTGAAGCCTATGCTACCGGCCGATTAGTCCTGGCCTTCGGTCGCGGCATCGGCTTCGGGTTCCTCGTCCTTGCCGCCGCCACCGAGGAATTCCAAGTTGGCCGCGTCTTCAGCGGCAAACTCGGCTGCTTCGGGCAGTTCCTCCTCGCGAGCGGGCTCCGGCACCTCGGTCAGTAACTGAATGCTGCGATAGTGTTCGAGGCCCGTGCCCGCGGGAATGAGCCGGCCCATGATGACGTTTTCCTTCAAGCCGCGCAGGTAATCCACCTTGCCGGCAACCGCGGCTTCCGTGAGGACGCGAGTGGTCTCCTGGAAGCTTGCGGCGGAGATGAAGGAATCGGTCGAGAGCGACGCCTTGGTGATGCCGAGGAGCAGCGGACGTCCGGTAGCAGGACGGCCCCCTTCGGCGATCACGCGGTCGTTCTCTTCGCGGAAGCGGAACTTGTCCACCTGTTCCTCCAGAAGGAAAATGGTGTCACCGACGTCTTCTACCTTGACCCAGCGCATCATCTGCCGGGAAATGGTCTCGATGTGCTTGTCGTTGATATTGACGCCCTGCAGACGGTAGACCTCTTGAATGGCGTTCACGAGGTAGGCCTGAGTGTACTTCTCGCCGAGGACCGCGAGTAGGTCGTGGAGGTTAAGCGGGCCGTCGATGAGCGCTTCACCAGCGCGGACGTGCTCGCCTTCCTGAACGTTGATGTGCACGCCGCGGGGGATGGCGTATTCCTTGGAGGTCTTGCCATCCTCACTTTCGACGTAGATTTTGCGCATGCCCTTGGCGATTTCTCCGTAACGCACGCTGCCATCGATTTCGCTGATGACTGCAGGGTCCTTGGGCTTGCGGGTTTCAAAGAGTTCCACGACGCGCGGGAGACCCCCGGTGATGTCCTTGGTCTTGGTGGTTTCGCGCGGGATCTTGGCGAGCACGTCGCCGGCCTGGACTTCGTCGCCGTCCTGCACCATCAAGTGCGCGCGGGAGGGCATGAGGTACTTCTTGCGGACCTTGCCGGAACCGTCGCGGACTAGGATCGCAGGCTGATGCTTTTCGTCTCCCGGCGGCAGCGTGACCACAAGCTGCGACAAGCCGGTGACTTCGTCCACCTGCTCTTCGATCGTCAGGCCCGGGCGCAGGTCGTCGAACTTCACGGAGCCCGCGGTTTCGGTCAGGATCGAGAAAGTGAACGGATCCCATTCGGCGAGGATCTGTCCTTGTTGAACACTGGCGCCATCGGTGACGCGCAAACGCGCGCCGTATACGACGTGGTAGCGTTCCTTTTCGCGGCCCTTGTCATCCAGAATGGCGATGAGGCCGGAACGGTTCATGGCGATGAGCGCGCCGCCGCGGCCCTGAACGTGGCGCAGGTCAACGAACTTGACCACGCCGTTGTTCTTGGCTTCGAGAGTGGAACGCTCGCTGACGCGGGTAGCTGCGCCGCCGATGTGGAAGGTACGCATGGTGAGCTGCGTGCCCGGTTCGCCGATGGACTGCGCGGCGATGACGCCCACGGCTTCGCCGAGTTCGACCATTCGCCCCGTGGCCAGGTTACGGCCGTAGCACAGCGCACACACGCCGCGCCGGGATTCGCAGGTGAGCACGGAACGGATGCGTACACGCTCGATACCCGCAGCCTGAATGGCGTTGGCGAGTTCTTCGGTGATTTCCTGGTTGACTTCCACGATCACGCTGCCCTCGAAGTCCTTGATGCGTTCAAGAGAAACGCGGCCAACCACGCGATCGCGCAGCGGCTCGACTTCGACGCCGGCTTCGATGATGGGCTCGACGTAGATGCCGTCCGTTGTGCCGCAGTCGTACTCGTTGATGATGACGTCCTGTGCCACGTCCACGAGGCGGCGGGTCAGATAGCCGGAGTCCGCCGTTTTCAACGCCGTGTCCGCAAGGCCCTTACGCGCGCCGTGCGTGGAGATGAAGTACTGCAACACGGTGAGGCCTTCGCGGAAGTTGGAGGTGATGGGGGTCTCGATGACTTCGCCGGAGGGCTTGGCCATCAAGCCGCGCATGCCGGAGAGCTGGCGAATCTGTTGCTTCGATCCGCGAGCGCCGGAGTCCGCCATGATGTAAACGGGGTTGATGTTGCCTTCGCGGTCCTGGCCTTCAAGAGCCTTGAACATTTCGTCGGCAACTTTTTCGGTGACGTCACCCCAAATGGCGATGACCTTGTTGTAGCGTTCGCCGTTGGTGATGGCACCGTCGAGGTATTGCTGCTGCACCTTGACGACTTCCTTCTCGGCGTTTTCCACGAGCTTGTATTTGTCGCTCGGAATGAGCATGTCATCGATGCCGATGGAGATGCCGGACTTGGTGGCGTAGGTGAAGCCGAGCGCCTTCAAGTGATCCAGCAGAACCACCGTGGCTTCCAGACCGAAACGCAAATAGGCGTAGTACACGAGCTGCTGAATGCCCTTTTTCTTGAGCAGGCCGTTGATGTACGGCATCTGCTTGGGCAGGTGCGCGTTGAAAATGACGCGGCCGACGGTGGTCTGAATGAACTGGCGCTCCATCCTGACGGGCTCCACGTGGGTGACGTCCTGTGAATCGAACGCGGTGGTCAGGTCGATGACCTCGCCAGTAAAGCGCAGGCGAATCGGGGTGAGGAGTTCGACCTCGCCGCCTTCGAGCGCGAGCGTTACATCTTCAGCAGAACCAAACACGCGGCCCTCGCCCTTGGCACCGGGTTTGGACTTGGTCAGGTAATAGATACCCAGAACCATGTCCTGTGAGGGCACGGCGAGAGGCAGACCGTGAGCGGGAGAAAGGATGTTGCGCGAGCTCAGCATGAGCACCGACGCTTCCACCTGCGATTCCGGAGAAAGCGGGATGTGCACGGCCATCTGGTCGCCGTCAAAGTCCGCGTTGAACGCGGTGCAAACGAGCGGGTGGATGCGGATGGCCTTGCCTTCCACGAGCGTCGGCTCGAACGCCTGAATGCCGAGGCGGTGCAACGTTGGGGCGCGGTTCAGCAGCACCGGATGTTCGCGAATGACATCTTCGAGGATGTCCCACACGACGGATTCCTGCTGCTCGACCATTTCCTTGGCCTGCTTGATGGTGGTGCAGTGCCCTTGGGCTTCGAGCTTGTGATAGATGAAGGGCTTGAAGAGCTCGAGAGCCATTTTCTTGGGCAGACCGCACTGGTTGAGTTTTAACTCGGGTCCGACGACGATGACGGACCGGCCGGAGTAGTCCACGCGCTTGCCGAGGAGGTTCTGGCGGAAACGGCCCTGCTTGCCCTTGAGCGTATCGCTGAGGGACTTGAGAGGGCGGTTGTTGGTTCCACGGAGAACGCGGCCACGGCGGCCGTTGTCAAACAGCGCGTCCACCGCTTCCTGGAGCATGCGCTTTTCGTTGCGCACGATGACGTCGGGCGCGCGGAGTTCCATGAGCTTCTTCAACCGGTTGTTGCGGTTGATGACGCGGCGATAGAGGTCGTTGAGGTCCGAGGTGGCGAAACGCCCGCCATCGAGAGGTACGAGCGGGCGCAACTCCGGGGGAAGGACCGGGATCACGTCCAGGATCATCCACTCGGGCTTGTTGCCGCTCTTGCGGAAGGCTTCGAGCACCTTGAGGCGCTTGGCGTACTTGATGCGCTTCTGAAGGGAAGGATCCGCCTTCATCTTTTCGCGCAGGTCGTCGGCGAGCTTGTCGACATCCACGCGGCGCAGGAGTTCCTTGATGGCTTCCGCGCCCATCTTGGCCTGGAACTGGCCAGGATATTCGCTGGACAGCTTGCGGTACTCCTCTTCCGGCAGAACCTGGCGCTCTTTCAGGATGGCCACTTCGCCGGACTCCACGACCACGAACGCTTCGAAGTACAGGATGCGCTCGAGGTCGCGCATGGAAATGTCCAGCAAATAGCCGATGCGGCTGGGCAGGCCCTTGAAGAACCACACATGCGAGCAGGGGGAGGCCAGCTCGATGTGGCCCAGGCGCTCACGGCGCACTTTGCTGAGCGTGACTTCCACGCCGCACTTATCGCAGATCACTCCGCGATGCTTCATGCGCTTGTACTTTCCGCACAGGCACTCCCAGTCCGTCACCGGGCCAAAAATCTTGGCGCAGAACAGGCCGTCGCGTTCCGGCTTGAAGGTGCGGTAATTGATGGTTTCCGGCTTGGTGACTTCGCCGTGGGACCAGGAACGGATTTTTTCCGGACTCGCCAGGCTGATACGGATGGAATCGAAATCCGCGATCAAGCTGGCGCGATCATAGGGGCTGCTGCGATACAAGGTGTTTTCCTCCTCCCCGGCTTTCGCCGGGGCCGCGTCCCGGTTCACATCCCGAAGGATGCGAACCGCGGACGGCTGAGAACCCAATTGGTCGGTACTGCCTAAACCTCACAGGCTGAAGCCTATGCTACTTAGTCGGCGGCCTTTTCCACCGGCGGCTTCTGCCGCTTCATCAGCTCGACGTCGAGGCACAGCGACTGCAACTCGCGTACGAGCACGTTGAACGATTCAGGAACGCCCGGCTCGATGCCCGGTTCGCCCTTGACGATGGCCTCGTAAATCTTGGCGCGGCCATAGACATCGTCGGACTTCGCGGTCAGCAATTCCTGCAGGATGTGCGCGGCACCGTAAGCTTCGAGCGCCCACACTTCCATTTCGCCGAAACGCTGTCCGCCGAACTGCGCTTTACCACCGAGGGGCTGCTGGGTGATGAGCGAGTACGGCCCGATGGAGCGGGCGTGGATCTTGTCGTCAACCAGGTGCGACAGCTTGAGCATGTAGATGAAGCCGACGGTGATGGGCTGATCAAACTGTTCGCCGGTCATGCCGTCGAACAGGTTGATCTTGCCGGCGTGCGGCAGGCCCGCGACTTCCAGCAGGTGGCGGATTTCCGCTTCGCGCGCGCCATCGAACACCGGCGTGGCGAAGGGAATGCCGTCGCGGAAACCGTCCGCGAGTTCCAGCAGCTCTTCATCGCTCATTTTGCTGAGCGACTTCCAGATTGCCGTATCGCTGAAGACTTCGCGGTACCAGCGGCGCAGCGCTTCGGCCCTGGCTTCCTTGCTGAGCAGGCGCTTCAGGCTGTTACCGAGTTCCTTGGAGGCCCAGCCCAGGTGGGTTTCAAGAATCTGTCCGACGTTCATACGCGAAGGAACGCCGAGGGGATTCAGAACGATTTCCACCGGAGTGCCGTCCGGGAGATAAGGCATATCTTCTTCCGGAACGACGCGGGCAATGACGCCCTTGTTGCCGTGGCGGCCGGCCATCTTGTCGCCGATGGAGAGCTTGCGCTTCATGGCAATGTAGACCTTGACCAGCTTGATGACGCCCGGCGGGAGTTCGTCGCCTTTCTTGAGCTTCTCCTTGCGCTCTTCGGTGATCTTGCGGAGCACGTCGATCTGGCGCGAAGTCATCTCTTCGATTTCTTCGATCTTCTCGATGAGCAGGGGATCGCGTTCGTTGAGCTTCAGGCGCTTGAGGTTGCGCGTGGAGATTTTCTCGATCAGGTCGCGATTCAGCTCCGTGCCCTTATTCAGCAGGCGCTTGTTGGTCTTTTCGTCGTGCAGGTCCGCCTGAAGCACCTTGCCGCCAAGCAAATCCTCGAGGCGCTTGAGGCGCTCGTCCGTAAGGATGCGGATTTCGTCGGCGAGGTTCTTCTCCAGCTTGAAGACCTGCGAAGCTTCGATGGCCTTGTGGCGCTCGTCCTTCTCGCCGCCCTTGCGGGTGAAGATCTTGACGTCCACGATAGTGCCTTCGATGCCCGGCGGGCAGTAGAGCGAAGCGTCGCGGACGTCTCCGGCCTTTTCGCCGAAGATGGCGCGCAGCAGCTTCTCTTCCGGAGTCAGCGTGGTTTCGCCCTTGGGGGTGACCTTGCCGACCAGGATGTCGCCCGGCTTCACGACGGCGCCGATGCGGATGACGCCGCTTTCGTCCAGGTTGCGCAGGAAGGACTCGCTGATGTTGGGAATGTCGCGGGTGACTTCTTCGGGACCCAGCTTGGTGTCGCGGGCTTCGATTTCGTATTCTTCGATGTGAATCGAAGTGTAGTAGTCGTCCTTGACTAGCTTTTCGCTGACCAGGATGGCGTCTTCGAAGTTGTACCCGCGCCAGGGCACGAAGGCCACCAGCACGTTGCGGCCGAGGCCGAGTTCGCCGCGGTCGGTGCAAGGACCATCGGCGAGCACCTGGCTGGTCCTCACGCGGTCGCCCACGCGAACCAGCGGCTTCTGGTTGATGCAAGTGTTCTGGTTGGAGCGCTTGAACTTGGTCAGCGTGTAGATGTCCGCGCCAACTTCGCGGCTCAGAACGCCGGAGTGGTCGCTTTCGACGCGCACGATGATGCGCTCGGAGTCGACTTGATCGACGATGCCGTCGCGTTTGCACAGCACTACCGCACCGGAATCGCGAGCAGTGACGCGTTCCATGCCGGTGCCGACCAGCGGAGCTTCGCCGCGAATCAGCGGCACAGCCTGGCGCTGCATGTTGGAACCCATGAGCGCGCGGTTGGCGTCGTCATTCTCCAGGAACGGAATCAAGCTGGCGGCCACGGAAACAAGCTGCTTCGGCGAGACGTCGACGTAATCGACTTCATCGCGATGCTTGAGCACGAAGTTTCCGGCCTGGCGGCAGTTGACCAGTTCGGTGGTGATGCGCAGACGGTCGTCCAACGAAACGTTGGCCTGCGCGACTACGTACTTGTCCTCTTCCCATGCGGAAAGATAGAAGCAGTAAGGCTCATAGACGACTTTGCGGCGCTTCAACTCTTCGTTGAGCTCTTCCACGCGGTCGCGTTCCACGATGTCGCCGGCCTTGAATTCGCTGTCGCCGGCGTTGACGATCTGCACGTAGTCGATGATGCGTCCGCCCTTCACGCGGCGGTACGGCGACTCGATGAAGCCGTAGTCATTGATGCGCGCGAAGCAGCTCAGCGAGCTGATCAAGCCGATGTTCGGACCTTCCGGCGTTTCAATCGGGCAAATGCGGCCATAGTGCGTCGGGTGTACGTCGCGCACTTCGAATCCGGCACGCTCTCGCGAAAGTCCGCCA
>Ga0187782_10001469_pt1 | contig 17184 bp, 14 predicted proteins | sample 0715_SJ02_MP15_2_FD_132454 | JGI IMG/M metagenome (GOLD analysis project Ga0187782, IMG submission 132454) | Tropical peat soil microbial communities from peatlands in Department of Meta, Colombia - 0715_SJ02_MP15_20_MG | ecosystem: Environmental > Terrestrial > Soil > Wetlands > Peat | place...
AGCCGGTCCAGCACAGCGCCCAGCTTGTGAATAGCGTTGTCACCCAACCACGATCGAGCCGAATGCGCCCGGGTTCCGGTCGCGTGGATGACGGCGCGCAGCGTGCCCTGACAGCCTGCTTCGATGAAGCCGCCGGTTGGCTCGCCTAATATCGCCACGTCGGCCGACAGCCAATCGGGCAACTCGCGTTCTATTCGCCCCAAACCGTTTGCCGCTGAATCGATTTCCTCGCAGTCGTAGAACACCAACGTCAGATCGTGCGCCAGCGTTGAGACCGTCGCGGCCAGATGAAGGAATACCGCGTCACCGGACTTCATGTCGGTGCTGCCGCAGCCGTGCAGCGAATCTGCGTCGCGGCGGCTCGGCAGGTTGCCTGCTGCCGGGACGGTATCGAGATGCCCGGCCAGCAGCACCCGCGTTGGCCGGCCGAGCATTGTGCGCGCCAGCACGGCATTGCCGTTGCGGATGATCTCGTACCCCAAAGCCCGGGGAGTTTGCGCCCGCAGCGCGGCTTCCACCTCGTCGGCGATGCCCTTTTCCTGCCGCGATTCGCTCGGAATGTCGACCAGAGCTGCCGTCAGCTCGATCGGGTCGCCGCGTAGGTCCAGCACGATCCCAGCGTAGTGGGTGAGTAGCGTGGGGCAGGTGACTGCAGCTTCGGGTATTGGGCTGGCGACTTTGGCCGGCAACGGGTCGGTCCTCGACACCTGGTTCCCCGCACCAGAACTGATCGAATCGGGCAACAGTGGCACGGTCCGGCTATCGCTGGCTGAAGTTCCCGACGAGTTGGCGGCGCTGGCCGGACGCGACGATGACCGCGGCACCGAGACCGTCGTGGTACGCACCGTGATCGGCTCGCTGGACGACAAGGCCGTCGACGCCTACGACGCCTACCTGCGACTGCATTTACTCTCGCATCGACTGGTCGCGCCGCACGCGCTCAACGCCGACGGCTTGTTCGGCGTCTTGACCAACGTGGTGTGGACCAGCCACGGACCCTGCGCGGTCGAGGGTTTCGAGAAGGTGCGGGCCCGACTGCGCCGCCGCGGACCGGTCGCGGTGTACGGCGTGGACAAGTTTCCCCGGATGGTCGACTACGTTGTGCCGACCGGGGTGCGTATCGCCGATGCAGACCGGGTGCGGTTGGGCGCGCATCTGGCTTCGGGCACGACGGTGATGCACGAGGGGTTCGTCAACTACAACGCGGGCACATTGGGCGCCTCGATGGTGGAGGGCCGCATCTCGGCGGGCGTGGTAGTCGGCGATGGCTCCGACATCGGCGGTGGCGCGTCGATCATGGGCACCCTGTCCGGCGGTGGCACCGAGGTGATCTCGATCGGCAAGCATTGCCTGCTCGGCGCCAACGCCGGGCTGGGGATTTCACTGGGTGACGACTGCGTCGTCGAAGCTGGCCTCTATGTCACCGCGGGCACTAAAGTCGCTCTGCCCGACGGGACTTCGGTCAAGGCCCGTGAGCTCTCCGGCGGCACCAACATGCTGTTCCGCCGCAACTCGGTGACCGGTGCGGTCGAGGTGGTGTCCCGTGACGGCCGGGGCATCGCCCTCAACGAGGATCTGCACGCCAACTGAGCTAACAGCCGCTGCCGGGCAGCTCCAGCTCGGGAGGCACTCCTGCGACATCAGCACCTCGAGTGGATTGAAGTGCCGTTCGGTTGGTTTCCGGGAGTAGATAGGTGCACGCCAGGCTGGCCAGCAGCAGGATGGCCATCATGAGACCGACCGCCCAGCTGCCGGAGGTTGCCAGCAGCGTGTCGGCGATCAGCGGCGGCAGAGCTCCGCCTGCGATGCCGGCGAGGTTCACCGCCAGCGCTGTACCTGTGTAGCGATAGCGGGTAGCCAACAGTTCGGGGATGAATGCTGCCGTAGGTCCGGAGCCGATCGCGACGGTGGCGTACATGCCGACGATAGCCACCGCGTACAAAATGGGTTTGCCGGTATCCATCAGCGGGATCACCACAAGCGACCACGGTAGACATGCCGACCATCCCACCAACATCATGCGGCGGCGCCCGACTCGATCGCTCAGACTGGCCGAGAGCGCAACGAACGCGATGCTCGCTAGCCCGCCCAGCACGCCGACGGACAAGATGAGGTTCCGGGAATGCCCCAGGTGGGTGTGGGCGTAGGTGGTCAGATAGGTGCCGGCCATGTAGAAGAAGCTGACGCCGCCGACGACGCTGCCTGCGGCCAGGGTGATCTCACGGCGCTGGAGGCGCAACAGTTCGGTGATCGGCGCTTTGGGTGAGGCGTTGCGGGCTTTTTCCTCGGCGAACACCGGGGTTTCGTCGATGTTGAGCAGCACGTATAAGGCGATGGCGATCAGCGCCGCGCTGATCAGGAATGGTAGGCGCCACCCCCACTGCATGAACGCGGGGCTGTTTTCACCGATGGTGACGTTCACCCCTAGAAAGGTCAAGCTGGTCAGTACCAGCGCGGTGCCGCCACCGAGCGGGGTGAACATGCCGTATAGACCGCGTCTGGCAGCCGGTGCGTGTTCGGTGCTCAACAGCGTCGATCCGGCCCATTCGCCGCCGACGGCAAACCCTTGCAGCAGCCGCAGGGCGATCAGGATCAGTGGGGCTGCCACACCAATCGCCGCCGTGCTGGGAACCAGGCCCACCATCACGGTTGACACGGCCATGATCAGCAGCGTGGCGATCAGGGTCTTTTTCCGGCCCAGCCGGTCCCCGAGGTGCCCTAAGACGGCCGCGCCTACCGGCCGGGACAGAAACGCTGCGGCAAATGTCCCCATCGAGGCGACCGTGGCCATCGTGGGGCCCAGGTTCGGGAAGAACACGGTGGGAAATACCAGCGCCGCCGCGGTGCCGAAAATAAGGAAGTCGTAGAACTCGATTGCCGAGCCGACAAGACAGGCGACCGCCACCCGCTTCATCGGTGTGACGCCAGGGCCGGCTTCAATCCCCGCAGCAGATCCGCCTAGGCGATTCAACTCACCCATGGTGGCTACCCTAACCAGCACCGGGCATATGGCGACGGGTATCCCGTCGCTGTTCGGCTGCATCTGTACACGGTGATGACGGTATGCGAAGGTGCGCCGCCTTGCTCGCTGAAAACGACGCTGTCGTGTCCGCCGCTGCGCCGCTCTCCGCGATGCGGACCAATACGACAGAGAGTTCTGATCGGACGAGTTAGGGCGACCTCGCTTTTGCGAGGACCCAACGCCATCGAATCTTAGCCGCGGGCCAGCAGTTCCTTCTTGAGCACCTTACCCATTGCATTGCGCGGCAGCGTGTCCACGATCCTCACCTCACGCGGACGCTTGTGCAGCGAAAGCTGTTGGGCGACATAGTCGATCAGCTCTTGCGGCTCGGCGTCACCGACGACGAACGCGACGATTCGCTGGCCCAGGTCATCGTCGGGCAGCCCGACAACTGCGACCTCGGCAACGTCGGGATGCCCGAGCAGCGCGGTTTCGATTTCGCCGGCGCCGACACGGTATCCGCCGGACTTGATCAGGTCGACCGATTCGCGACCCACAATGCGATGCATACCGTCGCCGTCGACGACGGCGGCGTCGCCGGTGCGATACCAGCCATCGGTGTCAAACGCCTCGGCGGTGGCGTCCGGCCGATTCAGGTAGCCGTCGAACAAGGTAGGGCCGCGAACTTGCAGCCGCCCAATGGTTTCCGCGTCGTGCGGTACCGGGCCGCTTGCGTCGTCGACCAACCGGGTCTGTACGCCGGACAGCGGCAGGCCGACCCAGCCGGGACGGCGCTCGCCGTCGGCGCGGGTGGACAGTGTGATCAGCGATTCGGTACTTCCGTATCGTTCGACCGGCGCATGCCCGTGTCGGACCAACTGGTCGAACACCGGCACCGGCAGCGGGGCGCTGCCGGACACCAGCAGCCGTGCCGGTCTTAGCGCCTCGGCGGCCGCCGTGTCGGCCACCACGCGTGACCATACCGTCGGCACACCGAAGTACAGCGTGCCGCCGGCTTCGGAACAGGCCTGCGCGTAGGCTTCTGGCGTGGGTTTTCCGGTGTGCACGAAGCGGTTTCCGACTCGCAGCGACCCGAGTAGACCCAGCACCAGACCGTGCACGTGAAAAAGCGGCAATCCGTGCACCAGTGTGTCGTCGGGTGTCCACTGCCAGGCCTGGGCGAGCGCGTCCAGGTCGGCGGCGATCGCCTGACCGCTCAGCTGCACGCCTTTGGGCGGGCCAGTGGTGCCCGAGGTGTAGATGATCAGCACAGTGTCCTGCGGGGACGGCTCGGGATGGCGGTGCCAGGACCGCGCGTGTGTCCGCACCGGGATGTGCGGCAGACCCTCCGGCTCGTCCGGCACCGGGCCGAGCCATGCTTGCGCACCGGAGTCGGTGAGGATGTGGCGCCGCTCGGCCTGCCCGACGTCGGCGGGCACCGGAACGACCGGCACGCCGGCGATCAGGCATCCGGCGATGGCCAACGCGGTCGCGGCGGTCGGCGTGGCCAGGACCGCGATCCGGTCCGCCCCGCCGACGCGTTCGGCCACGGACGTCGCGGCGCCGACGACATCACTGCGGCTCAGCGTGACGTCGCCGATGCGGACGGCGTCACCGATATCGCGGCCGCCGGTAACCGCGGCGGGATCCAGCGAGGTCAGCAGCACGTGTGCAGGCTACCCGCCTTGGTCCAGGGACGTCGCCGCTGCCGCCTGCTGGTGTGCCGCGGTCACAAAAGCGTTGGGCGTGCGGGCCCTTCGTCACGACGCAATGCGTCGTGGAACCCCACTCACGCTGTGCGGCGAATGCCTCGGGCATGGATCGGGACATGGCCGGATGGGCCATGGGTTCGGGGACCTATGGCCCTGGCAGTGCCGACGTCGTCGGACCAGCCTTAGGAGCAACACAAAGATCGGGAGGTCGAGATATGGCTGCCACTTTGGTAGAAGCCGGAGTGATCGAGGATGCGGTGGGGTCGGCGTGCCGCGCCCCATCACAGCACAACAGCCAGCCCTGGCAGTGGGTGTTCAGCGATGGCCGACTCCGGTTATTCCTCGATCCAAGTCGAGTCATGGACACCGACCAGTCCGCGCGACAAGCGCTGATCGGTTGCGGCGCGGCCCTCGATCATCTTCGGGTAGCTATGGCCGCCGCCGGGTGGCGGGCGCACATCGATCGGTTCCCCAATCCCGACAGCCCAAACCACCTGGCATCGATCGACTTCACCCCGATCGAATTTATGACCGAACGAGATCGGCGTCGCGCCGGCGCCATCTGGGAACGTCGTACCGACCGGCTGCCTTTCAGCACACCAACGGACTGGATGTCTTTCGAAACGGTGATGACCAGCAGCATCGACGGCAGCGCCGTCCACGCCGAGATCATTCCCGAAAATTTGCGTCCGCAACTCCTGGAGGCGGCCCAGATGGCGGAGTCCTTGCGGCTGCACGATAGCTCCTACCACGACGAGTTGCATTGGTGGACTGCACCATTCGAGGCAGAAGAGGGCATCCCGCACAGCTCTTTGGTTTCGGCGGCGGAGAGCGACCGGGTTGGTGTCGGACGGGTCTTCCCCGTCATCAGTGGGCCGGAAAGGCGCACTGAAGTTTCCGAAGATCACTCGATGATCCTGGTGTTGTCCACCGACCACGCGAATCGGGCCGACGCTTTGGCTTCCGGCGAAGCGCTTTCCGCGACCTTGCTGGAATGCACGATGGCCGGCTTCGCCACCTGCCCGGTAACACACATTACCGAGCTTCCCGCCACCCGCGACCTGATCCGATCGCTCATGCATCACGACGCCGTACCACAAGTCCTCGTCCGCGTGGGCGTGGTGCCGCTTGCCGAAAAACCGCCGCGGCCCACACCGCGCCGACCGCTGTCCGAAGTCTTGCGGCTGAGGGCTTTCGACTGATACTGCCACTCCTCCATCGACAAAGACCGTTTAGGAGCAAACCATGATCGAGTACGATCTCGATACCGCACATTCCATCCTGTTGGTGCGACCCAAATCCGCGCTCGACACAACAGATTTCGTCGAACTGGCAAAGGCGGTCGATCCCCATATCGAGGCGACCGGCGATCTGGCCGGCCTCATTATCAACGCCCCGGCCTTCCCCGGCTGGGATAGTTTCGGAGCGATGGTCAACCACTTTCGCTTCGTCAGGGATCATCACAAGCACGTTAAGAAGGTGGCGCTGGTAACCGACTCGCACCTCGGGGATGTCGCCGAGCATCTCGCATCCCACTTTGTGTCAGCGGAGATCCGGCACTTCCCCGGTGAGCAGCTTGACCAAGCACGACAATGGATCATCAACAACACTTAACCTGTTGAGCCGCAGTCTGATTCACTAGCCAGCTCGGAACGTGACAGCCGCGGTGAGGCCGTCAGCCCGCGGCTAGTTCCGGCGTACCCGCGAATGGAGTTGGAGTTAAGTGGTGGCGCCATGGCGAGGAATGGAGGACATGACGGCGCCGCACATTGGACGGAATCGCGGTCACGTCAAGGCTGACGCCAGTAGGTTTAGCTTGTGAACGGTTCAACCGACGGCGTGGACGTACGCCGCCGCGCCGGCTGGTTACCGGATAGCCAGGAAGAGTTGGAGTCGTGGCTTTCCGGTCACCGCAGGCGGGTCGAGGCCAAAGGCGAGCACGTCACGCTGCATCCTGTGATCGCCGAGTTTCAGCAGCTGATCGAGTCTGATCCGGTGGTGCGCATGTACCTGCACCGGATGGTCGCCGAGGTGCCCCACCGGAAGCACTACCGCAAATGCCACCTGGACAGCGTTGAGCAGATGCTGCGGCTGATCAACGAGGTGCTCACCATGGCGCCGGAGTTCGGCAAGAACGCGGTGATCACGCCCCTCTGCGCGATTCTCGACTGGACGATGGGCACGCCGGCCGGTTTTGCGGCCTTTCGCGACCCGCGAATCAACGCGATGCTCGAGAAAATCCTGACCGTCTGGTGTGAATTCCTCGACAGCGCGGCGTCGCTCTACGTGCTCAACGATTCGCCGTCGGGTTGGAAGTGTGCCGCGGCGCAGCGTGCCATCGGCATCGAGCAGTTCGAGCACGATCCCCGAGATGCGCACTGGGGCTTCAGGTCTTGGAACGACTTTTTCACCCGGCGCTTCAAGGCGGACGCTCGTCCGCTGGCCTCGCCCGATGACGACGCAGTGATCGTCAACGCCTGCGAGTCGGTGCCCTACCGCTTGGCCACCGGCGTCAAGCGCCAGGATCGCTTCTGGATCAAGAGGCAGCCGTACTCGCTGCAGGACATGCTGGCCAACGATGAGTCGGTTGAGCAGTTCGTCGGCGGAACCGTCTATCAGGCGTATCTGAGTGCGATGAACTACCACCGGTGGCACAGCCCCGTGGCGGGGACGATTGTCAGCGCCTTCCGCCGCGGGGGTACCTACTTCTCCGAGGTCGTTTCGGAAGATTGGGACGCGGTACCCCCGCCGGTTTCGCAGTCCTATCTCGCCCATGTGGCGGTGCGGGCGATCATCCTCATCGACGCCGACAATCCGGTCATCGGGCGGGTGGCTTTCGTCGCAGTCGGCATGGACGAGGTCTCGTCCTGCATGATCGGCGACAATGTGAAACCCGGCTGCCACGTCGCAAAAGGTGAGGAATTGGGTTACTTCCAATTCGGCGGCTCGACGCACTGCCTTGTTTTTCGCCCGGGCGCCATCGCCGACTTCGCCCTCGCGGCCGTGCCGCGGTTGCAGGACCCCAATGCACCGCTGGTGCTTGTCCGATCCAAGCTGGCGACCGCCAACACGACAGCATGAGCGCTTACAGTTTGCAGCGACAACGGGAGGTCGCTGTGCCTTTGACGCTACGTCCGGCGAGTAAAGCGGACGTGCCGGAGTGCGGCCGGGTCTGCTATGACGCATTCAACACGATCGCCGCCAGACACGGATTTCCGCCCGAATATCCGTCGGTCGAAGTCGCCACCACGCTGGTTTCCGAGTTGATCGAACATCCGGGCTTTTTCGCGCTCGTCGCTGAATGCGACGGACGGGTCGTGGGAAGCGGTTTCCTTGACGAGCGATCGGCAATTGTCGGGGTCGGCCATGTCACGGTCGCACCAGACATGCAGGGCCGTGGGGTGGGCCGCACACTGATGACTGCGCTGTTGCAGCGGTGCGCGGAGCGGCGGGTACCGGGCGTGCGACTGCTGGAGGCTGCCTACAAGAACCGATCGATATGCCTGTACACCAAGCTGGGTTTTGACTTCCGCGAGCCGATCGCGGTCATGCAGGGCGACCCCATGGGCCTGCGTATCCCGGGATACGGTGTCCGGGCCGCCATGGTGGCTGACTTCGAGATGTGCAACGCTCTGTGTTTGCGCGTGCATGGTCACGACCGCCGCGGCGAGTTGAGCGAGGCGCTCGCACACGGCACCGCCAGGGTGGTCGAACGCGGCGGGCGGATAACGGGATATACGACGGGCATTGGCTTTTACGCGCACTCGGTGGCCGAGACCAACGACGACCTGCAGGCGCTGATCGGTGCGGCTGAGGCATTTCCGGGCCCCGGATTCCTTGTCCCGATGCGCAACCCCGAGCTGCTCCGTTGGTGCCTGGCCCACGGGCTGCGACCGGTTCTCGTATTAAATCTGATGACGATCGGGCTGTATTCGGAGCCTCGCGGCGCGTTTCTCGCATCGGTGTGGTACTGATCGCAGGCGTTTGCTTCCGACACCTGTGGTCAAACGTCCGGCTGTATCAGGGTCAAACGGCCCTATGTCGCGCGTCGGGGCCGACTTTAACGTTGGCAAGAAATAAGCGACACAAGACATTAGGGAACCCGAATGGGCGCTACTACGACGATCGCGGTGGCCGGGGCCAGTGGCTATGCCGGCGGAGAAATCCTGCGTCTGCTTTTGGGCCATCCGGCATTCACCCAGGGGCGGATGACCATTGGTGCGCTGACCGCGGCGGGCAGCGCAGGCACCACGCTGGCCGAGCACCACCCGAACCTGCTGCCACTCGGCGATCGAGTGCTGCAATCCACCAATCCAGACGTGTTAGCCGGTCACGATGTGGTGTTCATGGCGTTGCCGCCCGGCAATTCGGCCGCCTTGGCGCAACGGCTCAGCGCAGACACGGTGATCATCGATTGCGGCGGCGACTTTCGGCTGCGCGATTCTGCTGCCTGGGAGCGGTTTTACGGCACGCCGCACGCGGGCAGCTGGCCCTACGGGCTGCCAGAGCTGCCCGGTGCCCGCGACCAGTTGCGTGGCGCCAGCCGGATCGCGGTCCCAGGCTGTTACCCCACCGCCGCGTTGCTCGCGCTGGTACCGGCGGTGGCCGAGGGGCTGGCCGAACCCGCCGTGACCGTCGTCGCGGTCAGCGGCACCTCGGGCGCAGGCCGAACAGCTAAGACCGAGCTGCTCGGCTCCGAGACCATGGGGTCAGCACGCGCTTATAACATCGGTGGTGTCCACCGCCATACTCCCGAGATAGCCCAAGGCCTGCAGTCCGTGACCGAACGGGATGTGTCGGTGAGTTTCACCCCAGTGCTCATCCCGATGACCCGCGGCATCCTGGCAACTTGCACGGCCCGCTGTGTGACGCCGGTGTCGCGCGTGCGCGCTGCCTACGAAAAGCACTACAGTGGTGAGCCTTTCGTGCACCTGCTGCCAGAGGGTCGACTGCCCCATACCAACGCCGTAAGCGGCAGCAATGCCGCCCAGATAGCCGTAGCCGTCGACGAGGACGCCGAAACACTGGTGGCGGTCAGCGCGATCGACAACCTCGTCAAGGGCACCGGCGGTGCGGCGGTGCAGTCGATGAACCTGGCGCTGGGCTGGCCAGAGACTGAGGGCCTCTCGGTGGTCGGGGTGACGCCATGACCAGCGTCACGGCCGAAACCGCACCGCCGGTCGACGGACGGGCAGCCACGTTTACCCGCGACATCAGGGCGCAGGTGCTGGCCGAGGCGCTGCCGTGGCTCAAGCACCTGCACAACAAGATCGTCGTCGTCAAGTACGGAGGCCACGCGATGGCCGACGAGACATTGCGGCGCGCGTTCGCCGCCGACATGGTGTTCCTACGCAACTGCGGCATTCGGCCGGTTGTCGTCCACGGCGGCGGACCGCAGATCAGCGAAATGCTCAAACGGCTCGGCATCGCAAGCGAATTCAAGGGCGGATTCCGAGTCACCACACCGGAAGTGCTCGATGTCGCGCGGATGGTGCTGTTCGGCCACGTCGGCCGGGAACTAGTGAACCTGATCAACACGCACGGACCGTACGCGGTCGGTATCACCGGTGAGGATGCGCAGCTGTTTACCGCGGCTCGGCGCAGCGTCATGGTTGACGGAGTGCCCACCGATATCGGTCTGGTCGGCGACGTCCAAAGCGTCAATACCGACGCGATAACGGATCTCATGGCGGCAGGGCGCATTCCGGTGGTTTCGTCCATTGCACCGGACGCTGCGGGTGTGGTGTATGACATCAACGCCGATGGCGCCGCCGCAGCCCTGGCGGAGGCGCTGCAAGCCGAGAAGCTGCTCATGCTGACCGACGTCGAAGGAATCTACACGCGGTGGCCCGACCCGGACTCGCTGGTCAACGAGATAGACACGGTGGCGCTGCGCGAGCTGCTGCCATCGTTGCAATCCGGCATGGTGCCCAAGGTCGAGGCCTGCCTGCGCGCGGTCGAGGGCGGGGTGCCGGGTGCGCACGTCATCGACGGGCGGGTCGCGCACTGCGTGCTGGTAGAGCTTTTCACCATCGTCGGCGCCGGAACTACGGTGGTGCGTGCGTGATGCACAAGCGACGATGCAGAACGAAGTGATGCTGAGGAGCGGCGCTTATGACCAGCACTGACGCCCTGTTGAAGCGGTGGGACGCCGTGATGATGCGCTGCTACGGAACCCCGCCACTAGCACTCGCTTCGGGCGCCGGTGCGGTGGTCACCGATGTCGACGGCAACAGCTACATCGACCTTCTCGGCGGCATCGCGGTGAATATCTTGGGCCACTGTCACCCAGTGGTCGTCGAAGCGGCCACCCGCCAGCTGAACACCTTGGGCCACACGTCCAACCTCTACGCACATGAGCCCGGCATCGCACTGGCCGAAGCACTTGTGGACCGGTGGGGGGTCGATGGTGCACGGGTGTTCTTCTGCAATTCGGGCGCCGAAGCCAACGAATGCGCGTTCAAGCTCTCCCGGCTCACCGGCCGAACGAAACTCGTCGCAGCCCAGAAGAGTTTCCACGGCCGCACCATGGGGTCGCTGGCACTGACCGGCCACCCCGAGTTCTCGGAACCGTTTGCTCCGCTGCCCGGTGAGCTCACCCATGTGCCCTATGGGAACGTCGACGCCCTGGCAGCCGCCGTGACTGACGAGACCGCAGCGGTTTTCCTCGAACCGATCATGGGCGAGGCCGGAGTCGTTGTCCCACCAACCGGCTACCTGGTTGCCGCCAGGGAGATCACCGCCGAGCATGGCGCGCTACTGGTGATCGATGAGGTGCAGACCGGGATGGGCCGCACCGGAGCATTTTTCGCCCACCAGCACGACGGGATCACCCCGGATGTCGTGACGATGGCCAAGGGGCTCGGTGGCGGATTGCCGATCGGGGCGTGCCTGGCGGTCGGGCCCGTCGCGGCATTGCTGACACCCGGCTTGCACGGCAGCACCTTTTCCGGCAATCCCGTCTGTGCAGCTGCCGCACTCGCGGTGCTGCGAGTCCTGGCCGAGGATGGCCTGATTGAACGCGCCGACACGCTGGGCAAGTCGCTCAGAGATGGCATCGAGTCGCTGAACCACCCACTGGTAGATCATGTTCGGGGCCGCGGCCTGCTGTGCGGGATAGTGTTGACCCGGCCATCCGCCAAGGCGGTCGAGGCCGCGGCTCGCGAGGCCGGCTTTCTGGTCAACGCCCCGGCTGCGGACGTGGTTCGGCTGGCGCCGCCGCTGGTGATCACCAAGTCTCAGCTCGACCAGTTCGTGGCGAGTCTTCCGGATGTGCTGGACACAGTCATTGGTGTTGACCTCGCACGATGAGCACCGAGCAGTCGGCGTGGGTAGAAATCGGCAGCCTGCGCGCGCCCACCAGCTGCGCCACCTGGTTGGCGTCCGCGCCGTCGATAACCGCCAGTTGAACTCTGCCGATGTAGCCCTCGAGGTATCGAGTGACACTCATGCGCGTGCTGGCCACTTCAACCTGCACGTCGGGATACCGACGCAGCCAGTGGTCAAGGCGCCGGTAGAACTTTTCATCGCCGATCTTGAACAGCGCCCACCGCCAGACGCCCAGCGCGAGGACGGGAGCTCGCCGCACCCGGGCTTCCTCCATGGCCCACCGCATGACCTCGTCGTCGCCGGGTTCGTCGTCGAGGACCGCCGCGATGAAAGCGGCCTCTGGAAGCGGCCCGTCTTCCGTGCGTCGAATGATCGCCACCGGGCATCGCGCATGCTCGGCAAGTGTTGTCGCGGTTGATCCGACCACCCTGCTGGCCACTCGGCTGATCCCCAGAGATCCGACACAGATGAGCGTCGCGTTGCTCGACTCTGCGATCAGGACAGAATCGACGTCTCCACACAGCACCGCAGTGTCGATCTTCACTGGCAAGCCGGTCGCCGCTACCGCCGAACAAGCAGCGCGCAAAGAGGTCTCGGCATAGTTTTTCTCGGCTGGGTAAGCACCCGTCGAAGCGATCGGCCCGTCAGTGATTTGGATGACGTGGACGAGCCGAAGCGGAACATCCTGGTGGACGGCCTCTTTGGCTGCCCATTCGGCAGCTCCGATCGCTGCGTCCGAACCGTCGATTCCGACGACAACCGACCCGGACGAGTCGTCACTGGTCATTGAATGCTCCTGATCCGGGATGGACGTCGATGACGCTATCCAGAAGCCGGCCGACGGACAGGAGCAGTAGGACCTTTCACCAGTAGACGTTGGACTCTACGAGAAGGACTTCAGAATTGCGACGCTGAATGCGACGTCGCAAATAACCCAAGATGAGGCGGCATGCAGAGTTTCGTGATCCGGCCCACCACCTGGCCGGTCCTTCGGCTTTTCAGTCGCAATCCGCTCATCCGGACCAGCGACCGCATGGAATCGGCAGTCATCACGCTGGCTGTATTACTGGTTGTGATCTCCGCCGCTTGCGCAGGGGTACTGGGAACGATAATTCACGACACCGAGACCCAGAAGTTTCTGCAACAGGCGCAGACGCGACATGCGGTGGTGGCAACGGCCGTTGACGACAGCAAACCAGCGGCTTCAGTCGGAACGACAGCCTCGACGGTGGCCGCTCGCTGGCAGGTGAATGGCACTGAGCACGCCGATGTTCTCGGCTGGGATGGTGCCGTCAAGGCCGGCGAGCCGCTGCAGATTTGGGTCGATGCCGACGGCAGTCGAGCCGATCAGCCAACTCCGGTCGAGCGCGCAGCCGTCGACGCGCTATCGGCAGCGGTCGTGGGATGGTTGATCGTGATCCTGGCCGCCGCACAAGTGGTGTGCGCTGTGCGTGCGCACGCGATCCGCATGCGAGACGCTCAGTGGGAGCGAGACATCCGATGCCTCGTCGATGAGGACGGTGGGCGCACCAACCGTTCGCAATGATGAACGTAGTTCAGAGCGGCGGCCATGCGCCGTCGATCGAGTGAGGAGACGCAAATGTCCGCTCCGATGAGCCATTCGGATATCTTGGTTGGCGTAGACGGATCGCCCGCCGCCAAGTATGCCGTCGACTGGGCGGCGCGTGATGCCGCGATGCGCAATGTTCGTCTCACCCTCGTGCATGCCGTTCGGCCCATTGGGCTCACCTTGCCGCCAGTGTCGGCGCCGACGGCCTTTACGCGGTGGCAAGTAGAGCAGGGGCAGAAGATCCTTGACGACGCGGTCGAGATCGCGCGGAAAAGTACACCGGATGGCGGTCCGACGCAGATCGACAGCGAGCTGATGTTCTCGCCCGTGGTTCCAACCTTGGTCGATTTGTCCAAGGAAGCCCAAATGGTTGTCGTCGGCTCCCGGGGGCTAGGGCCTATCGCGCGCAGCGTGTTGGGATCGGTGAGCTCCAGCTTGATCCGCCACGCGCACTGCCCGGTAGCGGTCATTCATGACGAGGACCCACTGATGCCTCATCCCGCTGAGGCGCCTGTGCTGGTTGGCATCGACGGTTCTTCGGTCTCGGAGTTGGCGATCGCGATCGCTTTCCAGGAGGCGTCATGGCGGGGCGTCGACCTCGTCGCGTTGCACGTCTGGAGCGACGTCGAGGTCAACGATTTCCCTGCCATCGATTGGCCGGCGATGAAACCGGCCGCTGAGGAGATCCTCGCCGAGCGCCTGGCCGGTTGGCAGGAGCGCTATCCCGACGTGACGGTGCGGCGCGTGGTCGAATGTGACCATCCGACGTATCACCTCATCAGGCAGTCCGAATCGGCGCAACTGGTGGTCGTCGGCAGCCATGGGCGGGGTGGATTCGCGGGCATGTTGCTCGGATCGGTCAGCGCCGCTGTGGCGCACTCGGCTAGGATGCCGGTAATCGTCGCGCGTCAATCGTAATTGCGCGCAGAGGAATTCGGTTCTTCGTCCGCTACCCGGGTATTGGCACCGACCAGCGCAGTGTCGTCTCGCTGTCAGAGCCATTCTCGACAGTGAGGCTGCCTCCGATGTCTTCGGCAATACGACGCATTTCGGCGAGGTTGTTGGCGGTGATTTCGTCGGGCACGCCATGCCCATCGGTGGCAACCTTGATGCTCAGCTCGTCGTCGACCTCAACGATGACGCCGAGCCGGCTAATGTTGGGCTGGCGGGTCGCATCGGCGACGGACGCCCGGACGAAGGCTTCCGCGTGATCCGCGAGAGTTGCATCGACAACGGACACCGGGCCGACGAACTGAACCATTGTGCGTAGACCGGTACCGGAGTACTCAGCGATCGCCTCCTCCAGCCGTTGCCGCAGCCTGGTCGCACCCGAAGGCGCGGTGTGTAGGTCGAAGATCGCGGTGCGAATGTCCTGAATCACTTCTTGCAAATCGTCGACCTGCTCCGACAGACGCCGCTGCACCTCGGGTGATTTCGCCAGCGGCACGGTTGCCTGCATCGCCAGCCCGACAGCGAAAAGCCGCTGGATAACGTGATCGTGCAGTTCGCGTGCAATCCGGTCACGGTCGGTCAGCACGTCTAACTCACGCATCCGCCGCTCCGACGTTGCGAGCTGCCAAGCCAGTGCCGCCTGGCCCGCAAACGCGGCCATCATGTCGAGTTGCTCATCGGTGAAGGGTGGCGAGCCCGCCCGGCGCAGCACAATCAAGACGCCAGCGGCGGTGTCCGCCACCCGCAACGGCAGCAGCAGCGCAGGGCCGGGATCGGTGAAGTCACCAATGACCAGGTCCAGGTTGTCGACCCGCTGCGGAGTGCGGTCTGAAAATACGTCGGCGATGGGTGTGCAGGCCGCCGTCAGCCCGTCCACCTGTGAAATAGACAGTGCGCCAGACGTTTCTGTTATCACCAACTCGGGGGTGCCGGAAGCCGGCGGTTCGGCCTCGACGGGAATGGCGACCATCGTGGCGGTCGCGTCAGCCAGCGTCAGCGCTTTTTCAGCCAGAAGTGCGAAGACCTTAGCCGGGTCGGCGCCAGACAACATCTCGGTTGCGATATCGCGTGCTGCTTCGATCCACGCCTGACGCGCCCGGGATTGCTCGTAAAGCCGCGCATTGGCGATCGCGGTCCCGGCCGCTGCGGCAATCGCCTGCACCAGGACCTCGTCGTCCTCGGTGAACGGTTGGCCATTTGCTTTTTCGGTCAGATAGAGGTTGCCGAAGACTTCGTCACGTATTTTCACCGGGACACCCAAGAAGGTGCGCATCGGCGGGTGGTTGGGCGGAAATCCGACCGACGCAGGGTGCTGCTGGATGTGGTCCAGCCGGATCGGCTGAGGGTCATCGATCAGCACCCCGAGGACACCCCGGCCCTGCGGGAGATGCCCGATCAGCGCGCGGGTCTCGTCGTCGATTCCCTGGTAAATGAACTCAACCAAATCATGACCATGCCCGCGTACCCCTAAGGCGCCGTAGCGGGCGTCGACCAGTTGAATCGCGGTCGCGACAATACTGCGCAACGTCGCATCCAACTCCAGGCCGGAGTTGATGACCAGCATCGCCTCAACCAGGCCGTCCAGCCGGTCGCGGCCCTCGACTATCCTCTCGATCCGGTCTTGGACCTCGGCGAGCAATTCGCGCAGTCGCAGTTGCGACAGGGTTTCGCGGAGTGATGCAGATTCCCGTTCGGCATTCGGCCTCTTCTTGACCGACACGCCCCTATCGTCGCATCCGCATGGCCGGGATGTACATATCTGGCTGCCCGCACCTTCTAAATGGTCGCCTAATGCGCGCCGGTCGTTCGGCTCTGCAAACAAGGGCCGGAATGCCCTAGGTAGTTGCCCGGCAACAGATGACCATATGAAAAACAGGAGGCGACGGCAATGCCAAAACATTGGCTGTTAATGGATACACCCGGTCCCGATGGCGGCCAATTTCGGACCCGCCTCGCGGCGGCTGGTCGCCATCTGCCGGCCACCCACCTGACGACCGACGATTTGATGTCGACCACAACTCATCGCACGCATATCGATCTGGAGCGTCTAACGGGCATCCACGAGCGTCGGGTCTCGATCGGCGAAGAGGATTCGCTAAGCCTTGCCACCTCGGCAGCACTGGACTGTCTTGAAAAAGCACAATGCGATCCGGAGTCGCTCGATGTCGTGATCAATTGCAGCATAACCAAGCTCCGCGACGGAATGAACCAATGGCTTGAGCCTTCAATGGGAAGTGCCGTCGCGCACGCCATTGGGGCTGACAATGCGATGACCTTCGACCTCTCGAACGCCTGTGCTGGAATGTTGAGCGGTGTCACAGTTCTCAACAACTGGATTCGACAAGGCAGTGTCCAGCGGGGGCTGGTGGTCAGCGGCGAATACATCTCGCAGCTGGGCTGGAACGCCGCCCGCCATGTCCGCAACATCATCAGCAAGGAGCTGGCATCCCTGACGCTAGGTGATGCGGGCGCTGCTCTCCTGTTTGAGCGCGCCACCGCGGAATCCGGAGCTATCACGCTTGCCGGATTCACCACGGTGGCGGGCTATAGCCGACTCTGCCTGGCCTATCCCAAAGGGCACGACCCGGGTGCGCGGATGTTCACCGATTCCCGGGGGATCCAGAAAGCGGCGATCTTGAATACCCCGCTGCTGCTCAGAG
>Ga0187782_10001470_pt1 | contig 17171 bp, 15 predicted proteins | sample 0715_SJ02_MP15_2_FD_132454 | JGI IMG/M metagenome (GOLD analysis project Ga0187782, IMG submission 132454) | Tropical peat soil microbial communities from peatlands in Department of Meta, Colombia - 0715_SJ02_MP15_20_MG | ecosystem: Environmental > Terrestrial > Soil > Wetlands > Peat | place...
AGAGGACCTTTGTGCAGGCGCTCGGCGAGGGTCTCACCCTCAAGGAACTCCATCACCAGGTAGTCGATTCCATCCTGATGGCCGATGTCGTGCAGTGTGCAGATGTGAGGATGGTTCAGCGACGAAATGGCCCGCGCCTCGCGCTCGAACCGCTGCCGCGCTTCGGGAGACGAGAGATGTGAAGGAAGAATCTTGACCGCAACCGTGCGATCGAGGCGGGTGTCGCGAGCGCGGTAGACCTCACCCATGCCGCCGGCGCCAAGCGGGGATTGGATCTCGTAGGGGCCGAGTTTTGTGCCGGGATTCAGCATGGGATCCCTCCCCTTCTGCCTGCGCTCCGCTGGGCATTCAGGGTTCGGGATTTCGCCTGCGGGCTCCCGCTTCGCTCACGCCCGCAAAACGGCTCAAGTTTGGTGCCGGGATTCAGCATGGGATCCCTCCCCTTCTGCCTGCGCTCCGCTGGGCATTCAGGGTTCGGGATTTCGCCTGCGGGCTCCCGCCTTCGCTCACGCCCGCAAAACGGCTCAAGTTTGGTGCCGGAGGCCAGAGGCATCGGTGGGCGTCATTATATACGGCAACGAAGTAATCTAGCGCCGCCGGCCCGGAGGGCGTCATCCCGAAGCCCCGCGCATTCTCCAGCGGGGCGAGGAATCTCCCGCAAGCAACAGTGTTTGCTTGGAGATCCTTCGCTCCGCCTGAAAAGCGGCTGCGCTCAGGATGACGTCCAGGTCATGTGCAATTCAAGCTGCGCCACTATCAAAGCCCGTCCACCCCGCCCGACACGCAAGAATCACTCCCTCGCGCGATCTAATCAAGCTAACCTGATGCGGGGCGGGCAAACAGAGCCTGGCCTGGTTCCAAGGCAGCAAGAACGGATTCAATCAATCGCAAGGAGGTCAGGTTTATGATCGCTCGCTTCGTCTGCGTTTTCGTTTTCTGCGGCTGTGTGCTGGCGCAGCAACCATCTCTCACCATCTATAACCAGGATTTTGCCGTGGTGCGCCAGGATTTGCCCCTCGATCTGAAGGCTGGCGAGAACCAGACCAGCGTGAACGACATCACCATGCACCTCGAGCCCGACTCTGTGATCCTGCGCGACCCCAGCGGCAAACACGTGTTGCAGGTGCTGGAGCAGAATTACCGCGCCGATCCGGTATCAGAGACCATGCTGCTTTCGCTTTATGAAGGCAAGACCATCGACTTCGAGCTACCGGACCACAAGATCGTCCGAGGCAAAATCATCCGCAGCGGCTATGTCCCGCACAACTACTTCGCCATGAACCGTTACGGCCAGCAGTACTACCAGGGCCAGATGGTGGCGGGCAGCGAGCAACCGGTGATCGAGGTGGACGGACAACTGCGCTTTGGTCTGCCCGGATTGCCGATTTTCCCCAGCCTCACCGACGACACCATTCTGAAACCCCGGCTGGAATGGAAGCTGGTCACCGACAAGGCGGGACGGTTTCCGGCGGAGTTTTCCTACGTCACCGGGGGAATGAGCTGGCAGGCGGATTACAACATCGTCGCGCCGGAGAAAGGCGACCTGGTGGATTTAGTCGGCTGGGTCACGATGGACAACCAGAGCGGCAAGACGTTTGAGAACGCGCGTATCAAGCTGATGGCCGGCGATGTAAGCAAGATTCAGCAGGGTTATGCTGGACGGGCACAGATGGTTACGGAGGCGGCAGCGCCCGTCTTTGGCGGCACGTTTCAGCCGCCGGTCACGGAAAAAGGCTTCGACGAGTATCACCTCTACACACTAGAGCACACGACCACTTTGCGCGACCGGGAGACGAAGCAAGTCGAGTTCATCCGCGCCGCCGGAGTTACGACCAAACAGATCTACATTTACGATGGGCTCAAAGCTGACTCCAATCGTTACATGAACTGGAACTGGGACAACTTCCGCAACGATCACTCCTACGGAACGGAATCGAATCCCAAGATTTGGGTAATGCGCGAGTTTCGCAACTCCGATGCAAACCATCTCGGCATGCCGCTGCCCAAAGGCCGGGTTCGCTTCTACCGCCGCGGCGACGACGGCCAGATCGAATTCACCGGAGAAAATACGATCGAGCATACGCCCAAGGATGAAACCGTGCGCATCTACACGGGAAACGCCTTCGATCTGACCGGCGAACGCAAACGCAGTGATTACGTGGTTGACAACAGCAAGCGCACCGCCACGGAGTCATTCGAAATCAAAGTGCGCAACCACAAGAAAGAAGCAGTCGAGGTTCGCGTCGTCGAACACCTTTATCGGGCGCAAAACTGGGATATTGTCTCGAATTCGGCCGAATACAAGAAAACCGACAGTCACACCATTGAGTTCCCGGTTACTGTCGCGCCCAACGAGGAGAAAACTATAACCTATACAGCGCATTACACCTGGTGATGCGCGCACGACGGAGGTGTACGAGCATTGCGCGTGTGCGCCTCCCGCCGCCGTTACCGAGGTAATCTTCGCTGTACACCACATTTTTCATATCCTGAGTGCGTACCACGGGCTCATGAAAAACGGTATCGCACTCTGGCGGATTGCTTTTCTGTCGTTGGCCATTCTCGCGCCTGCGCTCATTTGTGCACAGGAATCCGGCGAAGGTGCGCGCAAAGTTACATCGCAGGTCAATCCTCAATACCCTAGTCTGGCTCGGACGATGAACATACAGGGCACCGTGCGCGCCGACGTGGTGGTTGCTCCCAATGGCAAGGTAAAGTCGATTGAAGTCAAGGGTGGTCACCCTTTGCTGGTGCAAGTTTCTGAGGATGCGTTGCGCCAATGGAGATGGGAGCCGGGCCCGCGGGAAACCCACGAAATCGTAGAGTTGAGATTCAAACCCTAGCCTGGTCTCCACCCACTCTCTTGCTCGCATTTCCACCAGGCGTTCCGCCACCGCGGGAGCGAGACGCCCTCGCGACAGCCGGCCAGAGGCTGGCGCTACCTGGCGACGATATACCCTCGTTGTGATACAACGGTTTGTGGCAATCATGCTTCATTCTTGCGGTTCCTGACTTCCCGGGTGCGGAATGTTAAGAGCTTTTTTCGTTGGTCTTTCTGAAAACCAAACCTTGCGCAATTTTGCCGAGCGTTCTGCGCTTGGCCGCCGCGTATCCGGCCGCTTCGTCGCCGGAACTGAAATTACCGATGCCGTGCGCGCCGCCCAGAACGTCAACCGCTCGGGCATGAGCGTAACCATCGACAACCTGGGCGAAAACGTTACCAATCCCGACGAAGCCCGCCACAGCGCCCAGCTTTATCATCAGATTCTCGAAGCCATCGCCGCCAACAACCTCAATGCCAACATCAGCCTCAAACTCACTCATATGGGGCTGGATGTAGACGAAAAACTGGCGCGCGAACTGGTCAGCGCTCTTGTCGCCAAAGCCACCTCCATGAACCCTCCCGGCTTCGTTCGCGTCGATATGGAAGGCTCGCATTACACCCAGCGCACGCTGGATTTTGTTCATGAATTGCACGGCCTGCCGGGAAATGGAAATTCGGTGGGGACAGTGATCCAGGCGTACCTGCGGCGTTCGGAAAAAGATGTGGAGAAATTGCTCGCCGATGGCATTCGCATCCGCCTGTGCAAGGGCGCCTATAAGGAACCGGCGGAGATCGCGTTCGCCGCCAAGTCAGAGGTCGATCAGAGCTATATCCGGCTGATGAAGACGTTGATGAAAAGCGGCATCTATCACGGGCTGGCCACGCACGACGAACACCTCATTCAGCAGGCGGAGGAGTTTGCCACGCGCGAAAAGCTCGCTCCCGAAACCTTCGAGTTCCAGATGCTCTACGGCATTCGCCGCGATTTGCAGCAAAGCCTGGTGCGCAGCGGCTGGCGGGTTCGCATCTACGTTCCCTTCGGCACGGAATGGTATCCCTATTTCATGCGGCGGCTGGGCGAGCGGCCGGCAAATGTGCTCTTTATCGCGCGGCACATGTTGCGATCGTGAAAGCAGTCGCGAGTCCCGAGTCGCGAGTCCCGGGTGACACCTCTATGTTCGGCGAACCACTATTCACGCGGTATCTGATTTTGGGAACTTTGCTGCTGGCGCAGAGCCCGCAGGCGGCTTCTCCACCGTCGCCGGGTCAATCTCAAGCTCAGATCGGTTATAAATCCGCCAGCGATGCCGAACAGAAGAAGACCCTCCTGTTGAAAGACTTCCATCCGCGTTCCATGCTGCACGCGCCCGGACACAACATCGACCGTGCCAAGGACTACGTGATCGACGTCCACAATCACACCAACGACGCCATGCGACTCGAAGATCACCTGCCGCCGGAACGCGTAGTCCAGATCATGGACAACACCAACGTGAAGACCGTCGTCATCCTTACCGGCATGTGGGGAGAAAAATTGCAGGGTGTCATCGACGAGATGGTGAAGCCATATCCCGGGCGGTTCATCGTGTTCTCGCAGATCGATTTCAGCAAAATCGACGACCCGAACTTCAGCCAGGAAATGGTGGCGCAACTCGACGATTCGGTAAGACGCGGGGCGCGCGGCCTGAAGCAACTGAAAGATCTCGGCCTGAGCATTCACGACAAATCAGGAAAGTTGGTTCCGGTCGATGATCCGCGCCTCGATCCTATCTGGGAGGAAGCCGGCCGTCTTGGCATTCCCGTCTCGATTCATACGTCAGATCCCGAAGCCTTCTTTCATCCCATCGACAACACGAATGAACGCTACGAGGAGCTGATCGAGCACCCCGACTGGAGCTTCTTCGGCGCGCAATTCCCCACGAAAGAAGAATTGCTGGCGCAGCGTGATCGCATGTTCGCCAAACATCCGCACACCACGTTCATTGCGCTGCACATGGCGAACTGGCCGGAAAATCTCGACTATGTTTCGCACTTGCTCGACACGCTGCCCAATGTGATGGTCGAATTTGGGGCACGCGAGGCTGAGCTCGGCCGCCAGCCCCGCTGCGCCCGCGAATTTTTTATCAAGTATCAGGACCGCATCATGTTCGGCACCGACAACGGCATGGACGAAGCCATGTACCGCAACCACTTCCGCTGGCTCGAAACCGCCGACGAATATTTCGACTATTGGGGATCGCCGGGGCAAGGGCGATGGAAAATTTATGGAATGAATTTGCCGGACGAAGTGCTGGAGAAGATTTATCACAAGAATGCGGAGAGAGTTTTCGGGCAGTTCAAGAATTCCGCAGTTCAGGGAGTGGCGTCAACGCCAGGCGCTGGGACGATGGAGTAGAAGAGCGGCGCTTCAGCGCTGCGTAAGGCAGCTTACAGAACAGGGGCTTAGCTCCGTGGTCAGATTCTCTATTTTTCCGGCACGGCCGCGCCATCGGCCCGGGCATCCGACGCGCCGTAATTGACTTTCGATTTCGAATCGTGTAACACGGCCTGTCCGCGGCCCATCGCCGTCGTATATTCCCGGCGCACGTCGAGTTGATGCCCCATGGCCGACAGCTTCTGCCGCACCTCCGGGGGCACGCGCGACTCGATCACAATGTGGCACCCGCGTTGCGGATGCACGGTGAAGCGTGCAGTTTCCAGCGCTTCCTGAATGTTCATGCCGTAGTCGACAACATTGGAAACAAATTGCGCATGCGCCAGCGGCTGGTTCGCGCCGCCCATGATGCCGAATCCGACGTGCTGCTCCCCGCGCTCCATGAAAGCCGGAATAATCGTGTGAAATGGCCGCTTGCGCGGGGCGAGCGCATTGGGTGAAGAAGGATCGAGCGAGAACAGCGCGCCACGATCTTGCAAGGCGAATCCCATGCCGCGCACCACGATTCCCGCGCCGAACGCTTCATAGTTGCTCTGAATGAGGGAGACGATGTTGCCCTCGCGATCGACCACCGATAAATACGTTGTGTCGCTGAAAGGCGGCGTGCCGGCGGCAACATCGCAATTGGCTTTGCTCGGATCGATCAGCCTGGCGCGCTCGCGGGCATACTCCTTCGACAAGATGCCTTTCACCGGCACTTTAGCGAATCGCGGGTCAGCGTTGTAGCGCCCGAGATCGGCGTAGGCCAGCTTCATGGCTTCGATTTTCTTGTGCAACTCGGCAACGCTGAGCGGACCCTCCGGCGAAGGCGGCATAGTTTCCATGATGTTCAGCATCTCCAGCGCCGCCATGCCCTGCCCGTTGGGGGGAAGCTCATAGATCGTCCAATCGCGGTAGGTTGTCGAAATCGGCTCGACCCACTCGGGCGCGAACTCTGCGAGATCATCGGCCGACATTGTTCCGCCGAGACTCTGCGACGTGCTCACGATCGCGCGCGCAATTTCACCTTTGTAGAAGGCGTCTGCGCCGTTTTCGGCCAGGAGCCGCATGGCTTTTGCGAGATCGTGATTCTGAAAGACCTGGCCAACCTCCGGCGGCTTTCCTCCGGGAAGATAAACGCGGCGCGCTTCAGGGTCGCCGGCGATCCAGTCGGCAGCATCTTTCCAGTACGAGGCAATAATCTCCGGGACCGGATAGCCCTCGTCTGCGTACGAAATCGCAGGCTGAAAAAGATCCTTCCACGCGAGCTTTCCGAAGCGCTGGTGCAGCGCCTGCCAGCCGGCAACGGCACCAGGCACAGTCACAGAGTCAATTCCCGCTGACGGCATCTCGGTAGCGCCCTTCGCTTGCAGATGCTCGATGGTTAACCCACGCGGCGCCCATCCGCTGGCGTTGAGGCCGTAGAGCTTGCCGGTTTTCGCGTCCCAGTAAATGGCGAACAGGTCGCCGCCAATGCCGTTCATCATGGGCTCCGTCACGCCGAGCACGGCGTTGGCAGCGATGGCGGCGTCGATGGCAGAACCGCCGCGGGCTAGAATCTGCGCTCCCGCCTGCGAGGCCTGCACGTGGCTGGTGGCCACGATGCCGTAGCGGGTGATGGTCATGGAGCGGGCGTTGGAGCGGTCTCGGGCAGAAACGGACATAGTGAGTAACAGAAAAGCGGCTGCGAGCGAACGTGAGAGTCTCATGTTATACCTGCTGGCCGGTATTTTAGCTTGAGCTTGCGCGTTTTCCTTTCCACGGGTTCGCGCCGATACCCGGGAAGAAAGAAACATCGTAAGATTTAAGAATCAACGGCCGATGAACGCACCTGAAATTAACGGCGTACTCGAAACCAGCTTGTACGTTGCGGACATGGACCGCTCAGTGGAGTTCTACCGCCAGGTGCTGGGATTCGAGCCGGTCGCTCGCGACGAGCGCATCACCGCCATGAGCGTAGCCGGCCGCCAGATCCTGTTGCTGTGCAAGAAGGGTGCGTCGAAACACTGGCCAGCACCCCACGATGGCGAGGGCGAACTGCATGTGGCCTTCGCCATCCCTCGTGAACAGTTTCAGGACTGGGAACGGCGGCTGGCCGAGCATAAGGTATGCATCGAGCATCGCCGCGACTGGCCACGCGGCGGACAAAGCCTCTACTTCCGCGATCCCGATCGCCATCTGATCGAATTGGCGACGCCGGGCGTGTGGAGCGTGTACTGAAGTTACTTACCGCGCCACACGCTTCCCGGTTTGACCTGACGTCCCTTGGGCACTGATCGCCGGCAGCGCTTCCAGCACCTGCTGCGCTGCCGACTCGACCGCGCGTTCCACTTCCGGCGAGAGCGGCGCTCCCAGCGGAAATGCCTTGCCCTCGATGCCATAAATGGTTAAAGACGCCGGCAAACATTTCAGGGCGCGCCCCAATTCCACCGCTTCACGTACGCCAAAAGCGTGGGTAGAGCACGCAAAGAATTCCTCGGGCAGGCGGTCGACGCTGGCGTTCCATACGCGAATCTTTCCTGGGGTTCCCGCAGGAGCGGTGGCATCGACAACGATGACGCTCTCGAATCCCGACCAGCAATCCATCAGGCGGAAACTTTCGCCGTTCTGCTCGATGAGTTTCACCACGTCCGTTTCGACGCCAAGAGTGCGAAGACGGCGGACAACCAGCACTCCAGCCGCGTCATCGCCGCGATCGAGGTTGCCGCAACCGACGATGCAAAGCGCCATGCCTATTCCCGCTCCACGTGCAGCCGCAAAAAATGAGTGGCGCAGGAGATGCACGGATCGTAGTTGCGCACCGCCTGCTCGCATTTCCAGGTGATTTCGTCGGCGGGTTTGGCCGCGATCTGGCCGACAAAGTGCCAGAGATCTTCCTCAATGCGTTTTTGATTCTGCGAAGTTGGAGGAACAATCTTGGCTGCCGTGATAAGCCCGTTGGCATCGAGTTCGTAACGATGGTAAAGCAGTCCCCGCGGCGCCTCCGTGGCCGCCTGTCCGGTTGAAACCCGCGCGGATGCCGGCACGCGCGCCGCCGGCGGCGGCTCGTATTCGCGGATCACCCGCAGCGCCTCGTGGCAGGCAAACACCAGCTCGATGCACCTGACCACGATGCTGCGAAAGGGATTGCGGCACGGCGCCTGCAACCCGCAATCGCGCGCCGCTTGCCGGGCCACTTCCGGCAGCTTGTCGAAATTCAGATTGAAGCGCGCCAGGGGGCCGACCATGTAGGAATCCTTCCCGCGCAACAGGGAGTGCAGCGCATTGGAGTGGGGCACGTGCTGCTCGGTGAAGTTTTCTTCATACGCGGTGGCGTCGATATCCAGCCCGCGATTCGACACAATGCGCCCTTCATTAAACGGATATTCCTCGGGATGCGACAGCGAGACGAATTCGTAATCCTGCTCGAAATCGGGAAACTCGAAGCCGGAAACCCATCGGGCAGCCGCCAAAGCGATGTCAAGCGCCGCCCTCAGATCGCCCTCGATTTCACGCAGGGCGCTTTTTGACGGCACTTTATAGAAACCACCGACCGCAGCGGAAACCGGGTGAATTTCCCGCCCGCCCATCAGGGAAACAATGCGGTTGCCGGCTTTTTTCAGGCGAAGCCCCTGCTGCACGATGGCCTGATGATCCCGCGCCAGCGCGATGGCGTCGGGATAGCCGAGAAAATCGGGAGCGTGCAGCATGTAAACATGCAGGGCATGGCTTTCAATCCATTCACCGCAATAGAACAGGCGCCGCAACTGCCGCACCGCCGGATCGATTTCTATCCCCAGCGCGCGCTCGATGGCGTGCACTCCGCTCATCTGATACGCGATGGGACAGATGCCGCAGATGCGCGCCACTAAATCCGGAATCTCGGAGAAGTGCCGGCCGCGAAGAAACGCCTCGAAAAAGCGCGGCGGCTCGTAGATCTTCAGCTTCACGTCCTGCACCTGGTCGCCTTTCAGCTTGACGTAAAGCGCGCCTTCGCCTTCCACGCGCGCCAGCGTGTCTACGCGGATCGTTTTGGTGGTGGCCCGGCTCATGCTCGCTCGCTTTCCTCGCCGGCTTTGCGAAACTGCCATGCCCAGGCGTTGAAACCGCGGAAGGCGCGCATGATCGCCATGTTGTCCTGGCCGAGAATACGGAGCTGGCTGCTTAGCGACTCGGTATTGGGACTTTCCATCGGCCCGTAGCAGCCATAGCAGCCGCGGTCATAGCTCGGGCAAAGCGCGCCGCAACCGGCGTGCGTGACCGGCCCCAGGCAAGGCACGCCCTGCGCCACCGCGATGCAGACGTTGCCTTTGCGCTTGCATTCCATGCAGACGCTATAGGCCGGAATGTTCGGTTTCCGCCCTGCCAGCGTGGCCGCGATCAACTCGATCAACTGATGCTTGTTGATGGGACAGCCGCGCAGTTCGAAATCCACCTGCACATGCTCGGCGATCGGGGTGGAAAGCTTCAGCGTCTCGATGTATTTCGGAGTGGCGTAAACCACGCGAATGAATTCATCCACATCCTTCCAGTTGCGCAGGGCCTGGATGCCGCCGGCGGTGGCGCAGGCGCCGATGGTAATCAGCGTTTTGCACTGCTGCCGCACTTCCTGAATGCGCTGCGCATCGTGGTGGGTGGTGATCGACCCCTCCACCAGTCCGATCTCGTAGGGTCCCTTAATCATCGCCCGCGAGGCCTCGGGGAAGTAGGCAATCTCGACCGCTCCCGCTACGCTCAACAGTTCGTCTTCCGCATCGAGCAGGCTCAACTGACAACCGTCGCAGGAGGCGAACTTGAAAACCCCGATCCGCGGTTTGCGTTTGATTTTAGAGCTCATATTTTTCCAGCAGCGAGCGCATCCGCTCGTAGGAGAAGACCGGCCCGTCCTTGCAAATGAAGTGCGGACCGTACTGGCAGTGTCCGCAGAAGCCGACCGCACACTTCATGTTGCGCTCCATCGAGAGATAGATATTCTCGCGGGCAAAACCGCGGGTTCCCAGGTCGCGGGCCACAAAGCGCATCATGATTTCCGGTCCGCAGGCGAAGGCCACCGAACGCGCCGGTTCCAGCCGCGCATGTTTGAACAAGGTGGTCACCACGCCCACATGACCGCGCCAGCTCAGCCCGCCGTAGTCCACCGTGACCAGCACCTGGGTATCGTGCTGTCGCGCCCACCCCGCCAGTTCCTTCCGGAAAAGCACGTCGCGGGGACTGCGCGCGCCATAAAGTAGCACCAGACGTCCATACTTGTCGCGGTGATGTAGCACCTCGTAGATCAGGGGACGCAGCGGCGCCAAACCGATGCCCCCGGCCACAACGACCACGTCCCGCCCCTCCGCCTGCTGGGCCGGCCAGCCCCTGCCAAACGGACCGCGCACTCCCACGGCATCGCCCACGCCGCGGCTGACCAGGGAGCTCGTCGCCTGGCCGACCGAGCGCACGGTGTACACCAGCCGGTCGCGATCCACGGGGTTGCCGCTGATCGAAATCGGCAGCTCGCCCACGCCGAATATCCACAACATGCTGAATTGCCCCGGCGCGAAGCTATCCGCGGCCGCGCCATCCGAAGGTTGCAGCATCAGCGTGAAGGTGTCGGCGTTCTCCTTGGCCACTTGCGCCACCGAGTAGGGCCGCGGAAGCATGGGATCGAGTTGCGCCACCGCTGCCATGGTTAGTGTTTTCCGTCCGCGTAAATATCCAGCAACTGGAGCCGCGTTGCGTCCAGCCGCTGCTCCATGATGTGGGCAAAGCGTTTCATGACCTCGTAGCCGAGATCGTGATTCTGCTCGCATTTGTTGCGCAGGCACTTGCCGTCGAGGGCGATGGCGCGCACTGGCTGGAGGGCGTGGGCATGAAACCTCCAGAGATAAGGAGGCAGCAGCCACGACCACCCCAGAATCTCCCCATCGCTCAGAGTTCCGAGCATGATCGGTTTGCGCTGCGGAGCGAAGATCTCCAACGCCACCTTGCCCGCGCGGATGAGGTAAAACTCGTTGGCTTCCTCGCCTTCCTTGAAGATGTACGTGCCTGCGTCAAAGCGCACGTTGGAAGCGCAGCCGGTCAGCAGATTGGTGTAGTACGATTCCAGTCCGGCAAAAAACGGATGTTCGGCAATAATGCGCTCAAGGGTTTCCATGACTGCTCTCCTTGGTAGAGGTTGGCGATTCCCGGATGGCGCGAACCTCCTCGGTGATATCGATGCCCACTGGGCACCAGGTAATGCAGCGGCCGCATCCGACGCAGCCCGAACTGCCAAACTGGTCAATCCAGGAGGCCAGTTTGTGGGTCATCCATTGCCGGTAGCGGGATTTGGCGGAGGTACGCACGCTGCCGCCGTGAATGTAGGAAAAATTCTGCGTGAAACAGGAGTCCCACTTGCGCCAGCGCTCGGCGTGCGTGCCGCTCACGTCGCTGACGTCTTCCACCGTGGTGCAAAAGCACGTCGGACAGACCATCGTGCAATTGGCGCAAGTGAGGCAGCGCTGGGCAACGTTGTCCCAACGGGGATGGTCGAAGTTGTTGTAGAGCAAATCGCGAATATCATGTGTATCCAGGTGACGATGCTGTTGCGCCGCCGCCCGCTCCACCGCCGCATCGGCGTCGCGGCAGGCATCTTCCGGCGCGGGCGAGGGGGAGAGTTCATGCAACACCTCGGCTCCCGCTTCGCTCCCCGCTTCCACCACAAATTCATGCCTGCCCGGCCCGATCAATTCGGTGAGAGACAGATCATATCCTTGTTCTTGCCGCGCACGCGGCCCGGTAGCCATTGAAGTGCAGAAGCAGGTGGGCGCTGCCTGCGTGCAATTCACGGCCACGAGGAACACTCCTTCGCGGCGCGCGCCATAAACCGGATCGCGATACTGGTCTCCATGGAGTACGCGATCCTGCACCGCAATAGCGGCCAGTTCGCATGCCCGCACCCCCAGAAACGCCCTGCGCGGGGGTGGGGGGTCATTGTTGAGGATGTGAAAACCTTGCCCTTGACGCTCGGCCGACCACAGCCGCACTTCGGCAGGATGCAGATACTTCTTCCAGCTTTGCGGCCCAACTACATAGCCGAACAACGCCTCGTCGTTGCGGCGGCGCAGGCGATAGCGTCCGGCTTCCTGTTCATCGGTCCAGCCCATGGGGAGGTCGGCAAGGCTTTCGACCACGTCATACACAATCGCCCCGTCCCGCACCGTCGGTCCAATCACCTGAAAACCACGGCGGCGCAGCGCTGGGATGAGTTTTTCCATCTGCTGCCGCGTTATCAGCGACCGTGCCGGAGCCGTCACTCACCCACTCCCAAGACTTCTATGGCAATTGTAGGCGCAATGAAATCCAAGAGCTACCCAACCAAAGCTCGCGAAACTTTTTCGCTTCCGAAATGGGATAAGCTCCCGCTCTGCCTCCTCGCGAATCTCGTCCAAGCTCGTTCTCATTGAACCTACGGAATACAATTAAGCAGGTGGAACAATGCCTGCAAGCCTGGTGGCGATCGTTGGCGGAGGTCCTGCTGGGGCCTTTACCGCCGAGTTGCTGGCCCGCGCTGGGCGCAAAGTTATCCTGATCGATGAAAAGCTGGCCTGGGAAAAACCGTGCGGCGGTGGTATCACCGACAAGGCACTCGTACGTTATCCGTTCTTGCGTGAGGCGCAGGTCGAGCGGAACTGGGTTTATGAGTGTGAGTTCATCAGCCCGGCGGGACGGCGCGTTTGTCTCGATCTCGGCCATCCCATCGCAATCTTTTCCCGGCAAGTCCTGAACGGGTTGGTGCTCGCCCGCGCTTGTAGCGCCGGCGCCGAGTTGCTGCAGCAGCGTGTTACTGCCGTGCAGGGCGGTCCGGGGAAATGGCGGCTCACAACGCGTAGCGGTGGGCAAATCGAGGCCAGCTATCTCGTGCTGGCGACCGGCGCACGTAATCCTTTCCGCGGGCAGTTTGGGCAGGCGCTTAAAGCCGAAGATTTTATGGCAACTGCGGGCTATTGCGTTCGCGGCAGCAGCCCGCGCATGCTGATCAAGTTCATTTCCGGCCTCGCCGGTTACATCTGGAGCTTCCCGCGGTGCGATCACTTTTCTGCCGGCATTTGCGGGAAGATGGGCAGCAGGAGCACGATGGAGTTGCGCCGCCTGCTGGAGGACTTTCTCCGGCAAGAAGGATTCGACTTGCAGGGCGCGCGTTTCTATTCCCACATTTTGCCGGCGTTGAGCGAGCGGTCGCTGGCTCACTTACGAGTGCATGGAGACGGCTGGTCCACGATCGGCGATGCTGGCGGTTTCGTTGATCCTATTACCGGCGAAGGGCTGTATTACGCATTCCGTTCGGCGGAGTTGCTGGCCGAAGCGCTGATCGCCGACCGTCCCGAGCAGTACCCGAAGGAGGTTGCGGCAGATTTCCTGCCCGATCTGCGGACTGCCGCCAACATCGCCAACCGGTTCTTCTTTGGAAATTTCCGCGGCGCCAGCGTCATTGAACGCATGGTGGAGTTCATCGAATCGAGCCCTTCTATTCAGGCGTTGATGGGTGATCTCTTCGCTGGCGCCCAGAGCTATATCGGGTTGAAGCGTCGCGTGTATCGCAACCTGCTCCCTGGCGCACTGGAAATGTTTGTGCAACACGTTTTCCGGAATGACGATCCTGAGCCCTGCCGGCCGGCCCAGGACGCCAGCTAATACAGTAAATCTTGCAGCAGTGTGCTCTTCCCGCAGGGAGTCGAGTACGAAGATGGCGTTTATCGAACTCAGGAAACCAGCTTTTTATTCGAGGCCTTGAGTGCGGTTCTGGATCACGATAGGACAAATGGTAGCGCTACCGGGAATCGAACCCGGGTTTGAAGATTGAGAATCTTCCGTCCTAACCCCTAGACGATAGCGCCATCAAGGCATGGACAACGGCCTGTACTGCTTGGCTGCGCATTCGATTTTACGGCCTATCCCGCTGGCTGCACAAGCTGTCATCGCACCCTGCGCTCCCTGCAACCCATTCAGGTTTCTTGCTTTTTTTGCCGATAAACAAGCAAGAGACAGCAATATGAGCAGGCCGGCCGCCGCAGCGGGTTTGATTCGTTTCAGTCCACCGAGCGCACTTCCACCGGCAGCATTGTCCGAGCCGGCGAGCGTGAAGAGTATTTCCCGGTTTTCTTCGTGGCACCCCTCCAAGGCAACGAAAAGGCCCTGGGCTATGATCTTGCCTCCGACCCGGTCCGTCGCAAAGCCCTCGAACGCTCGGCAGACTCGGGCGCATTAGTGGCGACCAGAAGGATCAGGCTTGTCCAGGAGACCTCGGACCAATACGGATTCCTTGTCTACCGGCCGGTTTACGTGGGAGGTATCCAACCGCCAACCGTGGAGGAGCGTCGCACCGCGCTCGTGGGCTTCGCGCTGGGAGTGTTCCGGGTGGCGGATATGGTGGAACCGGTTGCCGGCGCGTCCAATTCATCAAGCGGTCTGCGGCTGGCGATCCTTGACCGCGATGCCAAGCCCGGCGAGCGCTTGCTCTATCCCAAAGGCGCCCATCTCGACGGCGTCGAAGACCTGCCCACTGGATTCCGGTTAACGCGGACGATTACGGTCGCGGGGCGGGTGTGGGAACTGGCCGCATATCCCCTCCCCAACAGCTTCCACCCCGCACGTTGGAGCAGTTGGTCGGCATTTCTGGCCAGCTTTCTGCTCAGCACGCTGCTGGCAGCATATCTTGCTCAGCGTCGGCGCTCCGAGCAAGCTTTGCAAGCCTCGGAAGAGCGCTACCGTTCGCTCGTGTGTAACATCCCCGACGTGACTTGGACGGCAGACAGCAATGGCAACTTCACTTTTATGAGCCCCAATATCGAAAGGCTCAGTGGGTTCACCATGAGCGACATCTTCGCGCAAGGCTCTCGCCTCTTTTTTGCGAGCATTCATCCCGACGACGTGGCCAAGGTAAAGGAAGGCTTTCGTGCTTTGTTTGGCAAAGGCCAAGCATTCGACATCGAGTGCCGAGTGCGGCGCAAAGACGGGGAGTGGATCTGGATTCGCGACCGAGCAATTCCCGAAGTGGCATAGGTAGACCTGTACTTGGTAAATCGACGGGATCAAGAGCCTGGATGAAGGAGAACTTTCTCCGCCCTTTGTTACGAAAGTTCAACGAGGCTTGGCGGTCTTTGGCGTCCACGGTCAGATCCTGGCGACTTCGCTACGGCCAGGGCGCCGATTCTCTTCCGATGCCCGTGTTTCGCCTGATTCAGCCGCGAAGCGGCAGCTAAATTCAGCCCCCGGCGAAGAATCCTTCCAGGACGCTACAAACTGTGGTCAGAAATTGGAAGATTGTAAGAAATTTCAACAAGGAACGAAGGGGCGCCTACCAAATTCTTGGACTTATAGGTTTCCACAGGCCGCCAAGGCGTTATACTGCAAGGAAAGAAAAACTTCATTCATATGTTCACTCAACCATCGCCGGTCGAAGTGTCCGTGGGTCACTGAAGAGGCGATCCAATTCATAAAACTCAGGCGTACAAGGAGTATCCCAATATGGCAAGGTCGAAATCTACCACCACCGGCAAGACTACTCGTAAGACCAAGGGAAGCCCAATAGAAGAGCCGATCGCCGCCTCCGTCAGCCCAGTTAATCCGCCCGACAGCGACACCAGCGCAACCGCTCCCGCAACCGCGGCCGAGGCCGTCGTTTCCGCATCCAAAGTTGCAGCGGAATCCAATGTGGCTTCCGAATCGCAAGTGGAGCCCGAAGCGAAGGCTGTTCCGCAACCCAGAAGGTTGGGAGTGGTGAAGTCCGAGACGCGGAAGAAGATCGTCGTTCCCATTAACTTGGAGGATGAGATTCGCCGCCGCGCCTACGAGATTTACCAGCAGCGCGGAGCCGCGCCCGGCAACCCTGCCGAGGACTGGTTGGCGGCCGAGCGGGAGGTGCGGCAACGCTATCAGCAGCAGACCGCCTAAGTTCACTGGCACGGCCGGCGGAGAAAGAGCGATCTTTCTTCGACGGGGCTTTTGTGCGTCATCCCGCAGCCCCGCGTTTCTACCAGCGGGGCAAGGGGTTTCACGCATCTCAACTGTCCGGATAGGCACACGACCCTTACGCGAGGTTGCCTCGCACGCGCCTTTCTGAAAAAATGGATTGGGGTTTTTCCAGATGGCGGAGTTAGGGAGTTTTGCGCTTCTTCTCGCATTGGCCCTGAGCGTGTATTCCTTTCTCGCCGGGCTGATGGCGCTGATCTTTCAAAACCCGGCTCCGCAACCGGCCACAGCGACGGCTACCTCTGGCAAGGGACTCTCGGGCCTGCTCGACAGCCCGGAGCGCCTCGGCGAAACTGCCCGCCGCGCCGGCGTCGCCACCTTTGGCGCCGTCCTGCTGGCTTCGATCATTCTGGTGGTCTGCGCCTTCCACGACGACTTCTCCATCGCCTACATCTTCCATCACAGCAACCGCGATCTGCCCGGTGCCTACAAGTTTGCCGTGCTCTGGTCCGGCCAGGAAGGGTCGCTGCTGTTCTGGTCGCTGCTGCTGGCTGCATATGGATTCGTTCTGCGCCTGCGCTACAAAACCGACGCCCGTCTATTTGCCTACGCTTCGGTCGTGATGGCGGGGGTGCAGACTTTCTTCCTCTTACTGCTGAACTTCGCAGCCCATCCTTTCGCCATTATGCAGGGCAACATTCCCGCCGATGGCAACGGCCTCAACCCACTGCTGCAATATCCCGAGATGGTGATTCACCCGCCCATGCTCTACCTGGGCTATGTCGGGTTCACCGTCCCCTTCGCCTTCGCACTCGGCGCGCTGATCATGAAGTATCCCGGCGAAAAGTGGATTCACATCACCCGCCGCTGGACCATGGTCACCTGGGGCTTTCTCACCATCGGCATTTTTCTCGGCGCACACTGGGCGTACTCAGTTCTCGGCTGGGGCGGCTATTGGGGATGGGACCCGGTCGAGAACGCTTCGCTGATGCCCTGGCTTACCGGCACCGCGTTCCTGCACTC
>Ga0187782_10001471_pt1 | contig 17170 bp, 16 predicted proteins | sample 0715_SJ02_MP15_2_FD_132454 | JGI IMG/M metagenome (GOLD analysis project Ga0187782, IMG submission 132454) | Tropical peat soil microbial communities from peatlands in Department of Meta, Colombia - 0715_SJ02_MP15_20_MG | ecosystem: Environmental > Terrestrial > Soil > Wetlands > Peat | place...
ACCTACCCGACCTACCCGCGGTCCGGTCGTTGAGTCAAGCCTCGCTGAGGCAAGTACAAGCAAGAGAAATGGAGTACGCACTAAGCACATTAGGATCAGGTAGGCAATACATTCCGACAGCATCGGAGTATATTTCTCCTGAAACCCGCGTCGCAGCACCCCGAGCGAGCAGCAAAAGTCAGGCATCGCTCACGGGCAAGTGACACGGTTTCGAGTATTGCCCAGGGGCAGCTCATCACCTGCGAACCGCGAAATAGCAGGATGGTTCGCGCGAGTCGTGTGCTGTGAAGTTCGCAAAATTTAGTTTTGTTGTCGTATTAATCACGATATTTGTGTGCTCGTGCGTGGCGCAGACGACTGTCCCGAGCAATGCCCGCACCGATCCCATGGTTTCTGTGCATGAGCTGCCTCTGCCTCCCAAGGCAGAGCATGCGGTCGCAGTGGGGACCCGCCTACTTTTGAAGGGCGATGCGGAAGGCAGCCTAGCCTATTTTCTTAAGGCGAGGGATGAGGCTCCCCTCTCTTTCCGGCCTTACCACAACCTTGGGCTGGCTTATTACAACCTGAATCAATTGGGCGCCGCGGAAGAGAACTTCGAGAAATCGATCGACTTCACGAACGGCAAGTTCGCGCCCTCGATTTTTGGGATGGCGATGGTTCTCTACCGGAAATCCGATTTTCAGTCCGCGGAGAATCTGACACTTCAGGGACTGCTGCTGCAACCAGGCTCGGGCGTTGGGAGATATTGCTTGGGGCTGACGCGATTCTCTGAGGGGCGCCTTCACGAAGCGGAGGCGAGCGCGAGAGAGGCGCTGGCTCTCGACCCGGACGAGACCGACGCCCACGTCCTGCTGGCGAGGATTCACGAGCGGCAACACGCCCCTTCGGCACAGCTTAAGGAGGCAGAAGCCTATTTGAAGGCTGCACCAAATGGCGCACTGCGCGAGTCAGCCAATGAACTGGCTCAACGGGCGCGAGAGACGCTTGGGACTCAGGCGAAGTGGGCTGTGGTTGGAAGGGATTGACCAGGGAGTCATCTTCTAAGGGGTGGGTCCCCAAATAGTTGGGGGACTCCAACATATCGTGTCCTCCTCCTGAGCAAAGCTGCATGGCCAAGGTTTGACCTTCCGTATCTCCATTAAACAAAACCAATTAACTTGACTTTCCTTATAGTGGCTTCGGCCCTTGCTTTGCAATCTCCACAGATATGCACGGGACGGAGGCTGGAACCGCGGTAGCCGTTTAGGATGGATGCATGTTGCCAATTCCGGACCGGTCAACAGCAGGAATTGTTTGATCCGCCCTCAAGAGTTCCTTCGCCAAATACAGAAACATAAGGAGAGTCGCATGAAACGGATGGTTGGGCCCTTGATTGCGCTGATGCTCTTTGGAAGTCTTGCCTATGCGCAAGACGACCACAAGATCGAGGTGACAGGAGACTATTCCTATTTTCGGGCTAATCCCGGCTTGCCTTCCTACTTCAACAGCCAGAACCTAAATGGCGGCGGTGGAAATGTCGCGTTTTTCCTTACGCAAAACATCGGGTTCGAGGGTGATCTGCAGGGTTACGGCAGTTATACGCAATGCACAAAGCCCGGCGCGCCCGTAAGTGGCTGCGCCTCGGGCAACTTGTTTACGTACATGTTCGGTCCAGAACTCAAAGCCCGCTCCGGGAAGTTCGAACCCTTTGCGGAAGTTCTGATCGGCGGTGCGCATTCCAATTTTTATGCCAATGCCTGCAATAAGGAAGGGATTTGCGGCAACAGATCTCCGAGCAACAACGCTTTTTCGTTCGCGGCGGGCGGAGGCGTTGACATCAATTTCAGCAGCCATTTTGCAATTCGGCTCGTGGATGCCGACTATCTGTTGACGCGGTTTGGCAACAACTTTACGGGCGGCAACAACAGCCAAAGCAACTTTCGTTTCCAGACTGGCGTGCAGATCCGGTTTTGAGGAAGAGTCTCAGCGGCTTTCACACAATAGCAAAAAAACACGAAGCGGTCTTACCGGGCAAGCGGCACAGGTCTCCGCTTGCCCGGTAATCTTTCATCTGTTCTCAACCCAGGGATTGGATTCGACTGTTGACACCCACCAGAAATTGGTTATAGTCACACGCACACCACACGTGCGGGAGTGAGCTAGTCTGTCTTTCCCCAAATAGCACATACCTAGCTGCTCTCCTTGTTGTGATTCCACCGGTAGCAACTGGGCCAAAGCAAAGAATTGATCGAACAGGAGAGGTGCGACTGTGTTCAAGAAAACCGCGCTGGTATTGGTCGGGTTGGCACTCCTTGCGGCCATTGCAACCTTGGGCCTGCAAGCACAAACATCCGAAGTGAAAGAGAAACCGCGGATGTACAGTTACGTCAGCAATTGGACGATTCCCCGCGGGCAGTGGGCGGACATGGAAAAAGCAACCGCGACCACCCAGGGAGAGTTGGAAAAGGCTTTTGCGGACGGAACGATTATCGGATACGGGTCCGACACGAACCTTCTCCACACCGAAGACGGGAGCACACACGACTCATGGTGGTCGGCCATGTCCATGGCGGGATTAATCAAGGTACTCGAACAAGTACGCAAGACATCGAGTTCCATGTCGCCGGTGCTGTCTGGCGCGACGAAACACTGGGACAACATCTACGTGAGCCGGTATTACAACTGGCATCCGGGATCCTGGAAGGATGTCTATACCTACGTGTCGTCCTACAAATTGAAAGCGGACGCGCCAGATGACGCTGTGGATCAGCTCAGCAAGAATTTGATTGTGCCGATCCTCGAAAAGCAACTTGGCGACGGAACGATTCATGAATATGAAATCGATACGCAGGCAGTACATACCGAAGCTCCGGGCACATTTTTAATCGTCTATATTGGCGCGAGCGCAGAAGCTTTGGACAAGGTCAGCGCAGCGGTTCGGGAAAGCTTTAAGGCGAACCCCATGGGCGGCCCGGCGTTTGGCTCCATGGTGGACTTCACTCCGCACCGTGACGAGCTGGCGCGTACAAACGCCGCGTACAAATAAGCTGGAATAAAAAGCCGGCGACCGTGTTTTGTCCGAAGGGGGAGAGCCCACCCTTTCTGCAAACAGGCCAGAAAGGGTGTGGCACCCGAGGAGCAGGCGCGGGGGCCTAAGGACCGGCAACCACAAGAGAATCCCGGTGCGCACCGCCGTTTGCGCGCTAGAACGGTGCGTTGACTTTTGAATGAAGCGATTTCATAATCCTGCAGCTTTCAGGGGAGGCGCTCCTTGTGGGTTGGCTTTCTGTCCCGTTTGGAGTGACGGTTTTCTGGCGGTTTTCTTTTGGTTTCGAGCTGTACACGCACGCGAGCGTGCCTGCCTTGCGACCCCACCTCGAATTTCCCTGCGGAGGACATCATGAGCGTTGATATGGATAAGTTGAATTCGTTCATTGGGCGATTCGTGGGCGACCTTGGCGCTGCCGTTCACACGGGCATGGTGGTGATCGGAGAGAAGCTGGGGCTGTACAAAACGCTGGCCACGCGACCCATGACGTCAAAGGAGCTGGCCGACAAGACGGGGACCGACGAACGTTATGTGCGCGAGTGGCTGGCCTCGCAGGCGGCTGGAGGATACATCAGTTACGACGACGAAACGCAGACGTTCTTTCTGAGCGAGGAACAGGCCTTCGCTCTTGCTAACGAAGACTCTCCCGCTTACTTGCCGGGCGCTTTTCAACTGGCGCTAGGCTCTCTCGCGGCGGTTCCGCGAATTGCGGAATCGTTCCGGTCCGGGGCGGGAATGGGCTGGCACGAACACGACGACGGCGTGTTCCATGGCTGTGAGAAATTTTTCCGGCCCGGCTATGCGGCTAACCTTGTGACGAACTGGATCCCCGCGCTGCACGACGTGAAAGCGAAGCTCGAAGCGGGCGGGAGCGTTGCGGACGTGGGCTGCGGCAAGGGAGCCTCGACGATTCTCATGGCCAAGGCGTTTCCGAAGTCGCAGTTCTTCGGATTCGATTATCACGACAAATCGATTGAAGGGGCACGGGAAACCGCCGCCCGCGAGGGCCTGGCCGACAGAGTGACGTTTGAGGTAGCAAAAGCAAAGGAGTTCCCTGGAAGAGATTACGACTTTGTGGCGGTTTTCGATTGTCTGCATGACATGGGAGATCCGGTGGGCGCCGCCAGGCATGTCAGGCGGTCGCTGAAGGAAGATGGCACGTGGATGATCGTGGAGCCGTTCGCGAACGACGAATTGAAAGACAATCTCAATCCTGTTGGACGGGTTTACTACTCCTTCTCCACGCTGCTATGCACGCCGTGCTCGCGATCGCAAGAGGTGGGGCTGTGCCTTGGGGCGCAGTCCGGGGAAAAACGCATGCGGGATGTGGTCACGTCTGCGGGATTCAGCCGTTTCCGGCGGGCGACCGAGACACCGTTCAATATTGTCTATGAAGCAAGGCCTTGACCGGCTGTGGAACAAGAAATTCGCGCCGAGATCACCCTGCCCCGATGACGAGACTCACCGCGGGAGTTTTTCCGTGCACCGGGCCCAAACCTTCCCCCCGGTTCTGAAAGGCAAATCTCTCGGCTCACCAAGTGAAGGAAGTCCATCGCACGGCGCCCGTTTCGAGGACTCGCCGCTGTTCCGTTGACTTCCCCTTCCACACGCCCCTAACATGGCCCGCATTCCTTGCAAGGAATTGGAAGCTCGGCTTGAGGAGTAAACCAATGGCGTGCAAACCCGACGTTCTAAAACATGTTCCCCTGTTTTCGTTGTTGGATGACGAGGAGATCGCGGTGCTCGCCGGACAGGTCGAGCTTCGGGAGTTTCAACCGCGTCAACGCATCTACAAAATGGGAGATGCCACGGGATTGGCGTATGTGATGGCCACGGGAAGGGTGCGTGTCACCACCATCGACGAGGAACAACAGGAAGTTGTGGTGGATGAACCCTCGCACGGCGAGTTTTTTGGATTTGCATCGATGCTCGAGCAAACGCCGCATCAAACGACGGCCACGGCGGTCGATGAAACGGTATGCATTGAGGTGAGCCGTAACAGTATCGCCACACTGTTGCAGCGCAAGCCACTGGCTGGGATGGATATGCTGACGGTTTTGGGCAGGCAGTACCACTCGTCACAGCAGCTTGTGCGTCTGAGAGCGACACGCAATGTGAATGAGATTGTTGAAGAGGAATCGACGTTTCCTCAGCGTGTGGCCGATGCGGTAGTAAAGACCGGCGGGTCGTGGACGTTCATCATCGGCTTCATGCTGGCAACCGGCATCTATACAGTGCTCAACGTAGTGATGGGGCGGGCGGCTTGGGACCCTTATCCGTTCATTTTGCTGAACCTCATCCTGTCGATGCTGGCGGCGATTCAGGCACCTATCATCATGATGAGTCAGAACCGTCAGGATATGAAGGATCGGCTGCGGAACGAGTTGGACTACACAGTAAATCGGCGCGCGGAATCGGAGATTCAAGGGCTTTCGAGGAAGTTGAACTTGATCGGGGAACAGATGGGGGATTTGGAAGAGATGCTGCGAGGTTCGATATCGCGGAGGACGGAGCAGGGCGGCTAGAAGAGAGGCCCGAGGCCCCAGCCGGGGGCGCCGAAGGGAATACGGACGCGAGAAAAGGAACCGTCGGGCATGAGGAAGGAGCGGTTCAGGCCAAGGATATTGAAGGAATAGTTGATGCGCAGGGGGATGCCGACGGCGGGAAGGGTCCAGCGAAGTTCGAGGCCGGTGGAGGCGTGAAGCAAGCCGTTTGTGGAGTTGAGTAGTGAAGGACGCTCAGGCCCAAGCCAGTTCGGCAGAAGCAGGCCCGAGCCGGCATCGAAAAAGGTGGCGCCTTCGAATCCACTATGGAGTGGAAAACGATATTCGAGATTGGAAGCGGCGACAAGGTCTGAGCCGGCAGGTACAGCGGAATAGGCGGTGCCGCCTGAGGGAGAGATCGTGGCGAAGGTTTCATAAGGTCCGAGTTGACCGGGTTCGAAACCGCGAACTGTGTCTTCTCCGGAGTACAACAGAGCGTAGGGTGGGAGATTCCCTTTGTAGCTGCCGACGGCGCTGATGGCGGTCCGGAAGGCCCAAGAATTGTGATGGCCGAAGAGTTCATCAGGGAAGGTCTGGCCATATTCTGCCTTGGACCTTACGAGATCCTCGCTGCCGCCGAGAATGCCTCCTGAGGCGGAATCGATAAGCTGAATCTTTTGTTCGCCGGAATAGTGTGTCCAACCGATACCGACCGAATGACTAGACGTGTCGCTCTGCGGATTGGTGATTTGGGGGCCGGAAGTGCTCCCAGGTAGTGGATTGACCGAGTATTGCGTCAACGTGTGGGACAGGCCGTAGTCGATTCCGAGAAGATCGGCGTCGGACCCGGCGTAGCTCCAGCCAATGTTGGCAGCTTCGGATCGGGTGCGCTCGAAGGGTCCCTGGACCGCCGGCGAAAAACGCGGGCGAAGGAATGTGTCAAAGACGGAGATGGCGAGCGTGCCGCGAGAACCGAGAACGCCTTCTATGGCAAGACGCATGGCGAGCTGGAAAGTTTCAGGGCCAATGTCGACCTGCGTGGAGAGAAATTCATTCATGCCGAGAAGATTGAAAACGGTGTAAGCGATGCCGATGGTGCTGCCGAATTGCTCGCGTCCCCCGGAGAAAGAGATGCGTTGCCGGCCTTTTTCGTGAAGATGCACGATGACGTCGGCCGTGTGAGTCCTCTCGTATGTTTTGATCTGAATATCTTCCCTCTTCAAAGGCTCGAAATAGCCGGTGCGTGTGAGGCGGGCGAGACCGGCTTCAAGCGCGTAGTCGTCAAGAGGTTGGCCTTCGGTGAGGCCGATGCGGCGGCGAAGGTAGCGGTCAGGAAAGCGCTGGTTGCCGGCGAAATCGACATGGCGGACGATGTAGGGCGGCGTGGAATCGAAATCAAATCTGACGGTAGCGACGCGCGTAAAGGGATCGAATGAAGATGTGGCGCGCAGGCGGTAGGTTCCCTTCCCTTTCTGGCGTTGGACGTTTCGATGGAGGCGGAGTTCCCAGTTTCGGCGCAGGGAGTCGACGGCATGTTCGGAGAAATTGCGGCCAGAAGTGAAGTCCGGGGGGAGCCGGCTGGTTTTCTTTGCGGAATGCAACTGCTGCTGAAGGAGCGGGCTCAGCTGCGTTGGACCGAAGGTGTAGAAGGGGCCTGCCTCGACGGGCACGCCGAGGGCTAAGCCTGTTTCCAACTTGCGGTGGAACCAGGGGAGAGTGCGCGAGGAGAGGGCCTCTAGAGTGACCTGCGGCGTGCCGACTTGTGCCTGAGGAAAACCGTGATCTTGGAGGTAGGCGAGGAGGCTCAGGCGGTCCTCTTCTGCTTTTTCTTGTGTATAGATGTTTTTGCTTCGCAGACCGCAGAGCCAGACGCCGGGCGAGACCTGATGCATTTGCTTGCGCAGGATTTTGTCAGGAATTTCAGGATTACCAGAAAACTCAACACGCAAGACCGGAAGCCGGGGACCGTCATGGATCTGGAATTGGATTTTAGCACTGTGACGCAAAAGGCTCTGCTGCCTGATGCTTACGCTGGCCTGGGGATGGCCCACAGCGGCGAGTTCAGATTGGATTGCAACGGCGGCCTGATGGAGTTTGACGGGATTCGCAGGCCATCCGACTTGCGGAGACAGGCTTTTTTCTTGGAGCATTTTCTCGATTTGTTGCGTGGACAGGATCCTCGATCCCGTGAATTCGACTGCGGTCAGAAAGGGATATTCCTTGACGTGAAAGGCGATGAGAAAGTGCAGCGGGCTGGCATCGGCACTTGGGTCGTGAGTGGCTACTGGCTGGGCTGTGACGAAAACATCTTGAAACCAGCCGAGGCGATTCAGTGTGCGAAGGTCGCAGGAGATTCGGGTGGAGTCGAACTCCTCACCTGGGAAGAAGGAAAGCAGGGATTTTGCGGCTTCTTCGGGGACGGAGTGCAGGCCGACGAATCTGATCTCGTCGATGATTGCGTGGACGGGCAGGGTGTGTTGCTGAGGGTTCGCGAACGCGGGAGCGAGGACCAGCGACCCGAGAAGACACGCAGTTGAGAGCGTAGCGTTCGTGTGCATGAAGCGGTTACCTGGCTGAGGGGATGGATGAGAGAGAGTTGGTGGAGGGTTGTCTGGATTGCGCTAGGAAGGCAAAGAACGAAGGCTGAAGCCTATGCTAGAGCGCCGGCGTGACCCTTCGCAGGCAGCGATAGACAAAGAGATAGACAGGCGATCGTTGGTAATCAGGATTTTTCGGGGCGGAGTTCGAGGGCGGCTTCCCAGCGTGCGGGCACCTGACCGGGCAGTTCGCAGCAACAGGCGACACTGGCAAAGCGTCCGCCGAATTGTCTTTCACCGAAGGCCTGGAACGAAGCACGCGCATTAAACGGCACGCCGGGCCTGAGGTCCGCGAGGGTCTCTTCGTCGGCGCGAACCCATTCGACCAGGGTGTTACGCTCTTTCTTTTCCGATGCCATTTGTGCCCCCTTTGGATAAAAGGTTACACTTCCGGCTCATTGGCACGCCACTGGACTTCCGGCCAGTTAGGGGACAAGTGCAGCACCTGTCTGATATTCAAGCCTAGGGGTATGCGGAAGAAACGGATATACACTATCCGCATGATTCCCGTCTCTTACAAACCGCGAAGGAAGTACATGGAATTGGCCATTTCGGAGGCCAAACGCGCCGGAGACCGCGGCGACTATCCCATTGGGGCGGTGATTACCCGTTTAGCAGCCGGGCGAGAAGTGGTCATCGCGAGTGCGGGCAACCGGGTGAAGACATCGGGGTCAAGCATTAAGCACGTGGAACTGGAAACGCTCAAATACGTATGCAGCGGATATGGTCGCTACTTGCCGGATTTTGTTCTCTATTCCACGCATGAGCCTTGCGCGATGTGCGCGGGTGCTTGCGTGTGGTCGAGAATTGGCGCGGTCGTTTACGGCGTTTCGCAAGAGGACATTGCCGCATACGGGCGCAGGAGCGGTACAGAAGAGTACAAGTGGAGAGCGTGCCTGATTCCCTGCCGGCTGGTCTTTGAGAAGGGCAATCATCGGATCCCGGTGGTCGGCGGTTTTCTTCGGAAGGAATGTCAGAAGTTATTCAGTTACAGGGATCGGTGATGGAAATGCGACGCAGGCCAAGGTGCCGAAGATTTCCTGAGGGGTTGAAGTCCGCCGGTGCAAGGAGCGGGTGGAGGCCAAGCTACTGCTTGCTTCTCGCCACAATCCCATGCGCGGACACGGAGATTGTGGGACTCACCCATGATAGACTGCGGGCAATTGCTGTGCCGTGACGCGGTCCTGATTGCTCAGCCTGCACGTGAAGAACAGGTGGAAGAAGATTCTGGTCGGAGCGCTTCTGATTTTCATTGGCGTTCTTGTGGTGTGCATCCTGGCGGCGTGGGCAAGTTTTTGGATCCTGGACAAGACGAATGGAAGGATCGTCAGCTCCGGCGTGACGCGTCGCTATTTGCTGTTTGTGCCGAAAACGTATGACAAGTCGAAGGCAACGCCGCTTGTGATCAGCCTGCATCCTGCAGCGACCTGGCCCGCGGTGGAAATGAACATCAGCCGCTGGAACGAGCTGGCGGATGAACGTGGTTTTCTTGTCGTTTACCCGGAGGGAACCGGCGCGTTTTTGGGCGGCCTCGGCCCGGGCCCACATGTTTTTCCCATGGAGCCCGACAGCCTGAAGCGGGACGTAAAATTCATTTCTGATTTGATCGACAAGCTCGAAGGCGAGTACAACATCGATGCAAACCGCATCTACGTCAACGGCATGTCGAACGGCGGAGGCATGTCATTTCTGTTGTCATGCTTGCTTTCTGAGCGCATCGCAGGGTTGGGAGCCGTGGCGGGCGCGTATCCTCACTCTTCGGATCTCTGCGGGGATTCTAGGGCCATGCCAACGGTCGCATTTCATGGCACCGCGGACAAGTTTGCGCCCTACCAGGGCGGTAGGTCGCCAATTGCGCCGAGGCCGTTCGCGAATATTCCGGAGTGGACAGCCCGCCTGGCGCGACGAAATCAATGCAAGGGAGAGCCGAGTGAGACGCGCGTTGCTCCGGACGCAAGGCGCCTCACATATACGAACTGCGTAGACGATGCGGATGTGGTCCTCTATACGATCGAGGGCGGAGGACATACATGGCCCGGTGGCAAACACCTGGCGGAATGGGTCGCCGGGCACACGACGGATGACATCAGCGCGACCAAGGTGATGTGGGAGTTTTTTGCGGACCATCCACGAACGAGGTGAGGAATTCTCGTTGAATGGAAATGCGAAAAACGCAAACTCCGCCGCTGGAGCGCAAATTGAACCTTTGCGCGACGCTGGTTAGGATTGAGAGGACTTGGGCGGGTGCTCAGCTCTCTCCTTGCGTTTCTCTTCTTTTTGTTTTTCGGACGGCGGGAAACTCGTGAAAGCCTTTGTAATTTCCTCGTTCACTTTTTTCCAGACATCATTGGCGTTCAGGACTTTTTGCTCGAGGAGCATTCGCCATGCCAGGTTTTTGAGCTTTACGTCTATCAGATCAATCAGGAGTGAGCCTCCCTGTATGTCTTGCGCGTTCATGAGATCGAGGGTGTAAGCCCAATAATCGCCGAGATACAGGGCAAACCCGTTCCAGTCTCCGGTTGGCGCGTAGTTCGTGCCTGCCTGAGTGCTCACCCAATAGCGAACGACCAGATCGGGATTCTGATCAGGCCGCACCTCTTTCAGGCCGCGCTTGGTCAGTTCGCGAGCAACCGCGGAGTGAATCTCATCATGAATCTGCTCTGGATTTAGGGGAAGCATCGCAAGGTGCTCCACGCCGCCAAGATAAGCAAAGGTCTTGAATTTCGAATAGTCCAGATTCGGATCAAAGTCGATCATCGTCTTGGGCAGGGTACGCGGCGCAAGCAGGAGGGCAAACACTGATGCCAGCAAGAAGCTTGACGTTCTGGGAAACCATCCAGGTTGGGCTTGGGAATTCCTCGTCGATGGAGCGGATGCGGCAACTTCCACAGAATCCTCCTGAACTACGCTCAAATCAGCTTGTCCTTATCGAATTGCTTGACCAGAATTTTCACGATTCCATTTATGGCACCGGTGGCAGAACGTGGGTCTACCGTATCCGTTGTGCCGCTCCAGATAAGTTCTCCATCCGGTTTGGATGTTGAATAGAAATTGGTTTCGATCTGCGCCTTGGTGTCCGTTCGAAGATAGCCGGGGTCGTACACCATCGGCGCAACGGCACCGTAGTAGCCGTAGAAGGTCCCGTAATAAGGATCGAAGGGGAAATCGTCCCCGGGAACGTAGGTAGTTTTCTTCTCGATTCTGATCATTCGCGACACGACGATGGCATCGAACTTCAGATCGTGCACATATCCACGTATATCGTCGAGGTTGATTGGCGTCCCGTCCGGCCGGGGCATCAAGGTGTAGCTCTGCACCACGGTGACGCCTGGCCTGGACATCTCCTTCACCATCCGATCCTCAAAATCGGCCCGGCCGGAGGCCCGACCGTTCATTGCCAACACCAGGATGTTCTTAAAGCCCCCACCCGCGTAATTGGCGTTCTTCCAACTGAAGACTAGCTTGGAACCGGCCTCCAATCCCGAGGCGGCCACCCCTATTGCGGCAACAAGCAAGTAAATCCGGAATTTTGTTAGCTTCAACGCGGCACCCTGATTCTCTTTGCGATGAACGAGACGCAGTAGAGGATTGCGTGGACGATACAATGCCGACCGGCCAAGTGCAACTGTGATCTTTAGCAGAGGTGGAAGAAAGGCCTGCTTTTCCAGCAACGAAACGTGAAGGTGCCGTGAATTGTCCGAGACGGACAAGCAACAGATATTCGTCCCTCTTTGCAAACAAACCGTTGCACTCCTTGCAATCAGGGGTGTAGGCTCTGCGAATCCCTGGCGGTCCTCAGCGTTTCTTCTGGACAGAATGCAATGTGCAAGGAGGCCGAGATGCGAATTCGATTGGTCAGTTTGCTTGTTTTGTTGATGCTGGTGACGGCGCCCGTTTACGCCGGTTCGGGACCGACGTACTATCTGGCACTTGGCGATTCGCTGGCGCAAGGAGTGCAATGGTCGCCGACTGGAGACATCCTCACGTATCAAGGTTATGCCGACGACCTCTTCGCCCAGTTCAGCAAGAGCATACCCGGGCTCAACCTCGAAAAGCTCGGTTGTCCCGGTGAGACCACCACTTCCATGATTCACGGCGGCATCTGTCCGAATTATCCGAGCCAGTTGGAAGCGGCGGTGAGCTTTCTACAGACGCACCAGGTTGCTTTCGTCACGCTCGATATAGGTGCGAATGACGTCGATGGCTGTGTAAGCTCTACGACAATCGATACGGCATGCGTCCAAGCGGGGCTTGCCAGTGTCGGCTCGAACCTGCCGTGGATTCTGCGAGAACTGCGCAGCGCGGCAGGTCCGAACACCCCTATTTTTGCGATGAACTACTACGATCCGTTCCTGGCAGCTTGGGTGCTAGGCGGGAATGGACCAACACTGGCTCTCCAGACGCTGGAGGCGGCAACGGAATTCAACCTGTTGCTGGAAGCGATTTACACGGCGTTTGGCATCCCCGTGGCGGATGTCGCGCAGGCCTTCAAGACCTACAACTTCCTCCCCGTACCAGGCGAAGACGTTCCTGTGAATGTGTTCTTAGTGCTGGCCTGGACGTGGATGACCGCGCAGCCGCCAGACATCCACCCGAATTCCGCGGGATATGCGGCCATTGCAGCGGCCTTCGCAAAGAAGATCGCCATACCATAGCGTTTTGCGCCAGTACGCCATTCCTGAAGATAGAGGCCCGCGAGGCGAGACTTTCTGGGCCCGTGTTTCGTAGGCATAGGTAAGGAGGAATCGGGATGAAATCCTCTTTGACCTTGCTTATGGTGGTGCTTCTGCTGGCGACCCTTATGGCCGGGTGCGCCGCAGGAATAAATCAGTGCAAAGGAACCGCGAACCAACAGAATATCGTGGCGGGCTTCTGGCTTGGACTTTGGCAGGGGTTTATTGCACCGTTCGTGTATGTGGCTTCGTTGTTTGTACGGAACCTGAATATCTACGAGGTTCATAACAACGGAGCCTGGTACAACTTCGGCTTTCTGTTCGGGCTGGCCTGCTTCTTTGGCGGAGGAGGCCATGGGTCGGGGCGGCGGAAGTGAGGCCAGCCAGATTTTGTGGCGGCCACTTGCCGGTTTTTGGCGGGGGGCATCTGCTCGAGCCGATCTGAGGCTCGGCACTGCACAAAAGGAAGTGGGAGAGGCGCCGCAATTCACGGGCATGAGTGAGTCAGGCGTTGGCGCGGGAGTGGTTGGGCTCGTAGGCACTGAGAGTAGGACCTGCGGGAAGTGGAACGTGAACACGGATCTGGGTACCGCGAGAAGGTTGGGAGAGGACAGCGAGAGTGCCTCCGATCAGGCGAAGACGTTCCGTCATGCTAATCAGGCCGAGGCCGCCCTTTCTCTTGGCGCACTCGGGATCGAATCCCGCCCCGGGATCGGAAATACAAAGATCGACACCACCCCTTTGACCAGAAAGTTCGACTTCAGCCGCAGAAGCTTTGCTATGTTTCATGACGTTTCGTAGAGCTTCCTGGACGATGCGAAAAAGGCAAAGGGCTACATCGGTGGGGATTTGCGAAGGGACATCATGATGAACGAACTTGATTTCCAAGCCGTGCTGATTAGACACTTCCCTGCAAAAGCTTCCTGTTGCGGCGACCAGGCCTTGCAGGTCCAGCCTGGCCGGGTGAAGCTGGTGAGACATGAAGTGAAGATCACTCGAGACTTCCGATGCCACTTCGGTGAGATTTTGGAGTTCTTTCCGGTCGCTGGAGGTCAGTCCGGGGATGTTTTGCTCAAACTGCTCCAGGCCAATCTGCAAAAATGCCATGCGCTGACTGATGTCGTCGTGCAACTCACGGGCAATGTGGGCGCGTTCTTCTTCCTGCGCGTGGATCAGGCGGCCCGTCAGGTCGTGAAGGGATATTTCAGACAACTTGCGCTCCGTAATATCGACGCAGGAGCCGACGTAGCCGCAAAAGGTGCCATTTGAGCCGAACCGGGGCACTCCATAGTCGACAATCCAACGATACTCGCCGTCGTGGCGGCGCAAGCGGTACTCCATCTCAAAATCGGCTCGCGAGTCAAAGGCTGAGGAGTAGACGCCAAAGCAACGATCCACGTCATCCGGATGGACTCCGGCAACCCAACCGTTTCCCAGCTCCTGTTCCATAGATTGGCCCGTGAAGTTCAGCCAACCTCGATTAAAGAATGTGCACAACTTGTCCGTGCCCGACATCCAGATCATCGTGGGAGCGGTATTTGCCATCAAGCGGAAGCGTTCTTCGCTTTCGCGAAGAACCGCTTCCTGCCGCTTACGCTCTTCGACCAAAACGGCGAGGGTCATAAAAGGCACAGCCGTGAACAGCAAGAACAGCTGCAGCGTGAACACCCGGCTGATGGGGTCCGCTTCCGTGAAGGGCCCACGCCCGCTGACTGCGCCCCAGATGGAGACCAGGGAGACGATGGATGCTGCAGTCCCGGCGCCTGCAGAGCCGAAGCGGATCGCGGACCACAGCAGGAAAGGCACGAGGGAATAAAGGAGGGCGGGCGATGCATGCGGGCGAGCAACAAACATGCCGAAGCACAGGCAAAAGAGCGCGGCACTGAGGACAACCGCCTCCAGGTAGTAGGCACGCGAGGCGCGTGGCCTGGTCCGATAGTGCTCGACCCAGCCGAGGATGGCCGGCGCAATGGTTAGGAAAGCGAGACCGTCCGACAGGAAATCGATCGCTCCGCTTATCACGCGATCAACATTCAGGGCCTGGGCGCCAATAATAGAAGTGACCAAAGGGCCAAGGATCACGGTTATGAACGCATATTTGGCGAAGGCCTTCAGGCTATCGAACCGAACGACGCCACCGAGGAAATAGCGAACGCCCCAAAAAGCGATAGAAACTTCGACGATATCCGCAAAAAGGAGAATCGCAAGGGGTTGAAGTGGCACCCCCGCTGGGACGTCGTAAAGCACAATGCCAGCGAGGCCAGCGGGAACAAGTATTGGCCAAGTTCTTCGAGGCGAGATCAGCAGAATAGAGACAAGAACCGCGCAACCTGGCCAGAGCGGCCAAAGCTTCTGTGGAACCGTGATGATCAGCAACCCGCCGAGCGAAGCCGCAAGGTAACACAGCGCCAATGTGAGGAGCGCCAGCCCTACCACGCGCCAAAGGGAATTTTGGTCAACGATCGAAGGTAAGCGGTCTCGTTGACTCGTCTCCACAACAGCCTCCAAGGCGCCGCATAGACAAAAAGTCTGGCGAGGTAGTTTCGACCAGGTATTTGGGCATTTACTATGCTGCACGCTAAAGGGAGAAGCAACTGGATTATTCCTCGATAGGGTAGTGGGTTTGCGGCAGGACAGGCTAGCTAGAGGGCTAGAGGGCTAGAGGTTGACGGGAGGGATCGCACGCATTACGATTCGAGCGTCGAACAACTTTCGACGAAAAACACTTCAGGAGGCGCCCGTGAGAACCCTTGTTCGCATCAGTGGCGGGTGTACCTCTCGAGTAGTTTAGAGCGCTTCCCCGCCCATCTGTAACTCTTCCCATTCGAGAAAACGGAGTGCCTCTGTGTGCCGGATGCGCCGAGGCCTAGGCCGCGGCTCGACTAAGACGTTACGTCGACTGCCGCGCATGGCTGCAGCTTGCAGCAGAGGATTTCTCTACATGAGGTTGGAACATCTAGGATGGAACGGATTTTTTGAGGCGGTTTGGAATTCAGTGGAACGCAATGATACAAGGCCAGGCCGCGTGACCGCTCAGCACCGAGGTGCGTGGGAAATCGCGGGGCTATTTGGGGAGAGCAGTGCGGAGGCGTCAGGAAGGTTGCGCGCCGACTCCGCAGATAATGGTTTGTGGCCAGCAGTCGGGGACTGGGTTGCGGTAGGTGGAGAACCCGGCGGAGGGATGACCATTTGCGAGGTGTTGCCGCGACGCACAGAAATTGCGCGGAAGATGGCGGGCCGACAGAATAGACCCCAGGTTCTGGCTGCGAACATCGACACGATCTTCCTGGTGATGGGCCTTGACGGCGATTACAACCCACGGCGCATGGAACGCTACCTTGTGCAAGTTTCCGAGAGTGGCGCGCGGCCGGTTGTGCTTCTGAACAAAGCGGATATCCAGGAGGACGCAAGGATATTTGCCGGCGAGATCCGCGGGGATGCGCCCGGACTGGACGTGCACTGCCTGAGTGCGATGACTGGCGCTGGGCTGGAGGCACTCGAACCATACATAACGGAAGGACAGACAGTCGCTCTTCTCGGATCCTCCGGGGTTGGGAAATCGACATTATTGAACCGGTTGCTGCGAACGGAGCGGCAGGCCACACAACCCGTTCGGGAGAGAGACAGCCGTGGGCGGCACACGACGACGGCGCGGCAGTTATTCTTCGTTTCTACCGGCGCGATGGTGATCGATACGCCCGGGCTGCGAGAGATACAACTGTGGGGACGGGAGCAAGGACTGGCCTCTGCATTTCCCGAGCTGGAGGCTCTTGCCCAGTTTTGCCGATTTGGGGACTGCAGGCACGAGAGCGAGCCGGGCTGCGCGGTTCGGCAGGCGCTCGAGCAAGGAGATTTGGACGAAGGGCAGCTGAATAACTACCACAAGTTGCAACGAGAGCAGGGGGCGCACTTGCGCAGGGTGAACCGCAAGGCTCAGTACCAAGCGAAGAGGGAGGTGAAAAAGACCAGCAGAGCTGTGCGAAGGCTTTACCAGGAACGAGACAAGCTATAGCTTGCGTAACTAGGCGGAAGATCGTTTGGAGACACGCCCGAACTCCATGGTGCCATCCTCAACGTTGGCAAAACGGAATTCGAGGAGGTCAAGCGCGTAATTTTGATGCAGGCGCCAGGGTCGCTGAGAACCTTGCTTGGGGAGAACGTTCTTGGCACGCTGGATATAGCCGGAGCTGAAGTCGATGGCCGGCTCCTCGGAGATCGAAGCATCGCGTTTCCGTGGCGTACAGGTGGCGTATCCTCGCGCGTCCATGTGTTTCAGCAGGCGGCAAACATATTCGGCGGTGAGATCGGATTTCAGCGTCCAGGAAGCATTGGTGTAGCCGAACGAGGAGGCAAGATTCGGAATGTCACTGTACATCATGCCTTTGTAGG
>Ga0187782_10001472_pt1 | contig 17159 bp, 14 predicted proteins | sample 0715_SJ02_MP15_2_FD_132454 | JGI IMG/M metagenome (GOLD analysis project Ga0187782, IMG submission 132454) | Tropical peat soil microbial communities from peatlands in Department of Meta, Colombia - 0715_SJ02_MP15_20_MG | ecosystem: Environmental > Terrestrial > Soil > Wetlands > Peat | place...
AGGGATTCGTCACCAGCTTCCAGTCGGCAAGCCAGCAGGTGGCGGTGTTCGTCGGCGCGGTCATCGGCTATCTCATCAATGTCGGTCTGGCGCCTGACCAAATCTCGGATTGGGGCTGGCGCATTCCCTTCCTGATCGGCTGTCTGATCGTCCCATTGATTTTCATCCTCAGGCGTTCGCTCGCTGAAACGCCGGAATTCCTGGCCAAACGCAGCCATCCCACAGCCGCGGAGATCTACCGCGCCGTGCTCGCCAATCTGCCTATCGTGCTGCTCGGCATGGGCCTCATCGTGCTCACGACCGTCGGCTTCTACTTCATCACGGTCTACACGCCGGACTTCGGCAAGAGCCTGCAGCTTTCCGCGAGCGACTCCCTGCTCGTGACCCTCATCGTCGCGCTCGCCAATTTCTGCTGGTTGCCGATTGGCGGCGCGCTCTCCGATCGCTTCGGGCGCAAGGTCGTGATGGTGGGCGCGGCCTCCCTCATGCTCATCGCGGCCTATCCCGCGCTCTCGTGGCTCTCGGCAGGCCCCAGCTTTTCGAAACTATTGACCGTCGAGATGATCTTTTCGATGGGCTGGGGCCTCTATAACGGCGCGACCGTGGCGGCTTTGACGGAAATCGTGCCGGCGGCCGTACGCGCGTCATGCTTCGCGCTCGCCTATTCGCTCGCCAACGCCCTCTTCGGCACCTCGACGCCATTCGTCGCCAAGCAACTCGTCGCGTGGCAGGGCGGCTGGACGCCCTCGCTGTGGCTGACGGCGGCGGCCGCGTGTTCGATTGTCTGCACGCTGGCGGTTTACCAGCGAACCGATAGGCGGGGAGAATAAGGGGCCACAAGGGGCGTCAGAGCGTGCGCCGTCGGCCGATAGTCTTGCAAGGCCCCCAAATTAAGGGCAGACCGCATGTCCATTTGTCCAGCGTGTTATATAAATGACTTCAATTTGAGCGTGACGGATGGAGATCGAATTTCCGTTAGAGTTTATCGTCGCCGGTACGCCAGTCTCGCTTCAAGCCAAGCGACCCGCATCCAGGGACGCATGGAGGCAGCTCGCCAGAACCGCGAGCCGCGCTTCCTTGCCTGATTTCTTCTTCGCTTCGGATAAGCGGCTCGCTGTTACGATCTATTATTTCCCGCTTGAGCGCATGCGCGGCGACATCGACAACATCGTCAAACCGATCTTGGACGCGCTTTCTCATCACATATATATGGACGACGAACAGATCGAACGTCTCGTTGTTCAGAAATTCGAGTCCGGCAACGCCTTCGAATTCGCCCGGCCGTCGACCAAGTTGGCCGAGGCAATCAAGGGCCCAACGCCAGTTCTATTTGTTCGTCTGAGCGAACCTCCTTTCCTGGAATAACCTCCATGGCGGCGCTTACCGAAATCGAACTGTTGGAACGTATCGCGCCTGAGCTTGAGGCTGAGGGTTACGAGGTTTTTCTTCAACCGAACAAGCCGCTCATACCCCAATTCCTCGGCGACTTCGTTCCTGACGCGATCGCCAGAAGGGCGGACAAGAACCTTGTCATCGAAGTCTTGATGGGCCCTCATCGATCATCCGCGAAGGTGGATCGGTTGAACGCCCTGCTGCGCGGTCATCACGACTGGGAGTTGCGCCTCGTCTCGGTCGACCAGAGGACGCCTCAGCCGATCCCCCGAGTGCAGGATCAGGCGACGATTCTGGAGCAGATTTCCGAGGTCCGGGCGATCGCGGCAAGCGGCCGGACCAAGCCGGCGCTTCTTTTGGCCTGGGCGACGTTTGAAGCGTTGGCGAGGGCAGCTCTACCCGATCGCTTTCAGCGAGCTCAGACGCCTGGCCGTCTCGTCGAGGTTTTGGCGAGCGAAGGAGTCCTTACTCCTTCGGAGGCTGACTTCGCCCGCGCGCTGGCCGTGAGACGAAATGAACTCATTCACGGAGAGCTGCAGGTGGCGGTCTCTGCAGACGAGTTGGCGAGGTTCGTCGCGTTGCTCGAAACTGTCGCCGATCAGTTGCCGGGCTGAGGCCGTCGGGAAGGGCCAACGGCGGTGCTTGGTGGGCTTCGGTCGGCACAATCACGAACGAGGTGCGGTACGATTCCGCGAAGTCGGCGCTTTTCCCCAGCCTGACGCCATGCTAAGCGACCGCCCGCGCGTCGCCGCCCGGTCGAGAAGCCGGCGCCGTCGCGATTCCTTAACGTCCGTCGCGTAGCGCCGTTTTTCGCCGGCGCCAAAGGCTTTGATTCGAACCATGAACCTGCGCAATATCGCCATCATCGCCCATGTCGACCATGGCAAGACGACGCTGGTCGATCGGCTCTTGCAACAATCGGGCGCGTTCCGAGAAAACCAGCGCGTGGCCGAGCGCGTAATGGATTCGAACGATCTCGAACGCGAGCGCGGCATCACGATTCTGGCCAAGGCGACGTCTGTCGTGTGGAAGAACGTCCGCATCAATATCGTCGACACGCCGGGCCACGCCGATTTTGGCGGCGAGGTCGAACGAATTCTCTCGATGGTCGACGGGGCGATCGTGCTTGTCGACGCCTCCGAGGGGCCGATGCCGCAGACGAAGTTCGTCGTCGGCAAGGCCTTAAAGATCGGGCTTAAGCCCATTGTCTGCATCAACAAGGTCGATAAGCCCGACGCTCGCCCGCAGGAGGTCGCGAACGAATGCTTCGACCTCTTCGCCGCGCTTGAGGCGACCGACGAGCAGCTCGACTTCCCGATCATTTATGGGTCGGCGAAACAGGGCTGGATGGCGCCCTCGCCCGCGGGTCCGAAGGACGGCATGGCGCCGCTCTTCGACCTCGTGCTTAAACATGTCGAGCCGCCGAAGGTCGGCGCCGGCGGCTTTCGGATGCTCGGCACGCTGCTTGAGGCCAATCCCTATCTTGGGCGCATCGTCACCGGCCGGGTCTTCTCCGGCGCGATCAAGCCCAACGCCGCGGTCAAGGTGCTGGCGCGCAACGGCGATCTCGTCGAGGCGGGGCGCATCACAAAAATCCTCGCCTTCCGCGGCATCGAGCGAAACGCCATCGAGGAGGCGGTCGCCGGCGACATCGTCGCGATCGCCGGCCTGCCGAACTTCAACGTCGCCGACACGCTCTCAGCGCCAGAGGAGGTCGAGCCGCTGCAGGCTCAAGCCATCGACCCGCCGACGCTGTCGATGACCTTTTCCGTCAATGATTCGCCGCTCGCCGGAACCGAAGGCGACAAGGTGACGGGCCGCATGATCGGCGAGCGGCTTTTCAAGGAGGCCGAGGGCAACGTCGCCATCCGCGTCGAGCGCGCCACCAATTCCGACGCCTACATCGTCTCCGGCCGCGGCGAATTGCAGCTCGCAATCCTCATCGAAACGATGCGCCGCGAGGGTTTCGAGCTCTCCGTGTCGCGCCCGAAAGTCGTCACGCGCCGCGGCGACGACGGCGAGCTCTTAGAACCGGTCGAGGAAGTCGTCATCGACGTCGACGAGGAGCACTCGGGGATCGTCGTTAAGAAGATGAGCGAGCGGAAGGCCGAGATGATCGAGATGAAGCCGTCGGGCGGCGGACGGCTGCGCCTCGTCTTCCTCGCGCCGACGCGCGGCCTGATCGGTTATCTCGGCGAACTCTTGACCGACACGCGCGGCACGGCGGTGATGAACCGCCTCTTCCACAATTGGGCGGCGTTTAAGGGCGAGATCGCCGGCAGGCGCAACGGCGTCCTCATCGCCAGCGAGCCGGGCGAGGCCGTCGCCTATGCAATGTGGAATCTCGAGGACCGCGGGCCGATGATGATCGAGCCCGGCTGGAAGGTCTATCAGGGCATGATCGTCGGCCAGCACACGCGCGACAACGACCTTGAGGTGAACGTGCTCAAGGGCAAGAAGCTCACCAACATCCGCACGCATTCAAAGGACGAGGCGGTGCGCTTAACCCCGCCCATCCAGATGACGCTTGAAAAGGCGCTGGCCTTCATCGAGGACGACGAGCTCGTCGAGGTCACGCCGAAATCGATTAGACTCAGGAAAGCGCTGCTTGACCCGAACGACCGCAAGCGCGCCGAACGGTCGAAAGCGGATGCGGTGGCTGGCGCCGCGTGAGGCCGGCCATGCTTGCGCCACAGTAGAGTGGCCGTCTAGTCCCGTTCGACGAAGGATCCGACCGCAGATGCCGTTGAAGTTCCTGGTCGCCGGCGGAGCCCTATTCATCGGTTTCGCCGCGAGCGCCGCGGCCGCCGACTTGCCGAACGCGCCCTTGCAGACGTCCGACCCGTCGCTCTCCGAGATTGGCTGGAAGGGCTGGTCCTTCGGGAGCGAGGCGACGGCGCTCGTCAGCAAAGGGAAGAAGGGCCAGTTCGGCGGCGACGTGTTTTTGGGCTACGACGCCGCCCTGACCAATGGCGTTAACCTCGACATGCGCTTTGCCACGGGTTACGCGCCCCTGCTGACTTCGGGCCCTCTGACGAAGGGCTTTGACTTCGCCGAGGCCGAGGCGAAGGTAAGCTATGACATGGGTCGGCTGCGTCCCTACGTCATCGGCGGCGCAGGCTTCGGGCGGGCCTCGAATTTCGCAGGACCAGGCCTCTCGTTTGCCGACGGGATCAACGGCGTGCTCGGCGGGCCCGGGCAGTTGCAGGCCTTCGGGACGGTCGGCGTCGGCGTCGACTATGCGGTGACCAATAACGTCACTTTTGGAGTCGGCGCGTTGATCGGCAACTCCGCTTTCGCGCACTAAAGGCGACGGCGGCTCTGAAAGCCGCCGCGCTGTTTGGTCCCCTCGCGGGCGCGGCGCTTGACGCCTGTCATTGACGGCCATTCGCCGTAAGACTTATGCGAAAATGGTTCTCAGCGGACGGTCGAGGCTAAGGGCGTGGGTCGGTTCAGTCGTCGCGAATTGCTGACCGGGGCCGTCGCGGCTGTTGGCGCGCTTAGCCCCGTCGCAACCTCAGGCCAGAACGCGCAGACGCCCACAGCCGCGCCGAGCCCGGTCCCTGCGTTCGGCTTCGACGCCGTGATCCAGCGGGCGCAGACGCTCGCAAGCGCGCCCTTCGACGCCTCGATCCCGCCATTGCCCGATCCCGTGGCGGCGATCTCGCCCGATACGTGGCGGCAGATCCGCTTCAAGTCGGATGGGTCGCTGCTCGGCGCGGCCGACAGCGCGTTCCGTCTCGAACTTTTCCATCTTGGCGGCGCCTACAAACGGCCGGTCATCGTCAACATCCTGCGCGAGGGCGCGCCGACGCCAATTCCCTACACCGCCGCGCTCTTCGATCTCGGCTCGCTGAAGATCGCCGGGCCCTTGCCGGTCAATCTTGGCTTCGCGGGCTTAAAGCTCCTCTCGCCGCTCAACGCGCCGCACGTGTTTGAGGAGACGCTTGCCTTCCTCGGCGGCGCCGAGTTTCGGTTCATCAGCCGCGGCCAGCGCGAGGGGCTGGCGGCCGAGGCGCTCGGCGCCCCGGGCGCGGCGAACGGCGCCGATCCGACGCCCTTTTTTCGCGAGTTCTGGATCGAGACTCCGGCCGCAGGAGCGGAAAGCGCGACAGTCTATGGACTGCTCGACAGCCCGGTCATCGCCGGCGCCTTCCGCTTCGAGCTATGGCCCGGCGCCGAAACGCGGGTCGAAGTCACCGCCAATTTATTCGCGCGCGACGCCGCGCCGGAGCTCAGGCTCGCGCCGCTCGCCTCGATGTTCCTGGTCGGCCGCAACGACGTTCGCGCAGTCGACGACTACCGCTCCGAGGTCCACCTCTCGGACGGCCTCTTGATGCATAACGGCGCCGGCGAATGGATTTGGCGGCCGCTGAGCAATCCGCAGGCGCCGGCAGTCTCGACGTTCATTGACTCTAACCCGCGCGGCTACGGCCTCATGCAGCGCGATCGCGTCTTCGACGACTACCAGGACCTCGAGCAGGACTATGAGCTCAAGCCCAGCTATTGGATTGAGCCTGGCCAGGGCTGGGGCGAGGGACGAATCGAGCTGAACGAGCGGCCGACGAAGACCGAGGCCGGCATGAACGTGTCGGCGTCCTGGGTCGCCAAGGAGCCGCTCGCCAAGGGCGCGGCGCTAACCTACGGCTACCGGATTTCCTCGCTCTCGAACGAGGCGCGGCTGAACCCCGCCGGGCGCACCGTCGACACGTTTCTGGCCAAGACCCCCGGTTCCGGCGGCGCACGCTTCCTCATCGACTTCGGCGGCGGCGACTTAAGCTACTTCGCCTCCGACCCTTCGCTCGTCAGCGCAGTCGCAACGTCCTCGACGGGGGCGGTCCTGCCAACGACGATCGCACCCAACTCCCACGCCCGCGGCTTTCGCGCGACGATCGACGCCCCCTCCGCCGCCGGCCAGGCGGCCGACATCCGAGTCTACTTGCGCGTTGGGAACAAGGCTTTAACCGAGACCTGGACGTTTCCGCTGAGGGGGTGACGGGCGGAGCCAGGAAACACGCTTGCTGAAGAAGTCCCAGGTCCCCATCAGCTTTAACCCTATACCGCCGCCTCATCGAAGATGGGTTCGACGCTCCCGTTCCATGCGCCGTGGAACCGCTCGAGCCATGCCTCCGCCGCGGTCCGGCCGGTCTCGACGATCTTGATCAGCGGCGCGAGGTAGCGCGTCTCGTCGGCGCCGTCGGCGTCGCGCCGCGCACGACGTCGAAGACCTCCCTCGGCGATCGTCAGCACGTCGCGCGCGACGTTTCTAACTGTCCGGCCGGCGATCGTCGCCTTCAGCGCCAGCCGCGGCACGGCGTCGCGCAAGCCTTGGCGCTCGTCCGCCGTCCACGGCTTGATGAGCTCGCCCGCCGCGTCGAGGGCGGCTTGATCGTAATAGAGGCCCATCATCAACGCATGCAGCGCAAGCATGCGCTCGGGCGGCCCGACATCGGCGCCGCGCACCTCGAGATAGCGCTTCAGCCGCACCTCCGGAAAAATCGTCGACAGGTGATTGGCCCAATCCGAGACGGTCGCGCGTTCGCCGGGCAATTCAGCCAAGCGCCCGGCGAGCAGATCGCGGAAACTCGCGCCCGAGACGTCGTGATAGACGTCGCCGCGCTTGACGAAATACATCGGCACGTCGAGCGCATAGTCGACATAGCGCTCAAACCCCATGCCGCATTCGAAGGCGAACGGCAGCATGCCGGTGCGGTCAGGATCGGTCGCCCGCCAGATTTCCGAGCGCGCCGAAAGAAAGCCGTTCGGCCGGCCTTCGGTGAACGGCGAATTGGCGAAGAGCGCGGTGATGACGGGCTGCAGCGCGAGACCGACGCGCATCTTCATGACCATGTCCGCTTCCGAGGAGAAGTCGAGGTTCGACTGCACGGTCGACGTGCGGAACATCATATCGAGCCCGCGTGAGCCGACCTTGGGCATGTATCGCGCCATGATCGCGTAGCGGCTCTTGGGCATGTGAGGCGTTTCGGCAAGCGTCCATTTCGGGCTCATCCCAAGCGCTAAGAACCCGAGGCCGAGCGGGCCGCCGACCGCGCGACAAGCGGAAAGATGCGCCTCAAGCTCCCTGGCGATGGCGTGCACGTCGGCGAGCGGCGCGCCCGAAAGCTCGAACTGGCCGCCGGGCTCGAGCGAGATGGCCGCCTTGCCGGCCGGATCGAAGAGCCCGATCAGTGCGCCTAAGTCCTCGATCGGCGACCAGCCGAGGCGGTCTTTTAGCCCTTGGAGCAGAGCGCGGATGCCGCTTGCGCCCTCGAAGGGCACAGGCTCGTGGCCGAGCCGAGCGAACACGAACTTTTCGTGCTCGGCGCCGGCGCGAAATTCTAAAGGCGGCTTACAGCCGACCTCGAGCCACCGCACGAGCGCGTCGCGCGAGTCTATGATTTCCGCGTCAACGACGTCCCGCGCCATCAGCTTTCCAAGTCATCGAGGTTGCCAGGAGATAGGCGCGGGTCGAGGCCGGCGCAAATCCGCGCCCACCCAGCCGGCAAAGTCTCGGCATTCGAGCGAGCCGCGCCCGGGCGGCGCCCGAAGGACAAACAAGCGGCTTAAGGGACTTCAGCTCTTAAGCTGCGCCGACAGCGATTGCAGGATTTGGTTGAGGCCTTGCTGGTGGGTCTGGGAAACTTGTACGCCCGCCTGCAGCATACTGCTCAGCGTGTTCAGCCCGGCCTGCATCGCCGTCGCCTGAGGCGAGTTCGGCCCGCTCCCGAATAGCCCGCCCAGCATCGAACCGATTAGGCCGCCCAATCCGCCCTGCTGCGGCGCCCCGCCCTGGGCGCCCCCGACCGCCGCGCCGAGACCGCCCGGCGCAGTCGCCGCATTTGCAAGTTCGCCCAAGATCCCGCCGAGACCCTGATTGTTCATGTTGTGCGTGAGGCCGCCCATCAGGATCGACGCGACCGCCGGCATCATTTCCTGAACGATCTGAGCGTTGAGGCCGGACATCTGCGCGACGTGCTGGCTGATCTGCTGGGCGATTTGCGGATTGCCAAAGATCTGGCCGAGCACGTTGCCGCCGGCGGCGGCGTTCGTTTGATTGGGGTCAAGATAGCCCCCTTGGTGCGTGGCGTTCGCCATCTGCGCAAGGATCGTCGACAGCGCGCCTGGGTTAATGAAAGCGTTCTGCAGGCCTTGCGAGAAGGCCGGCATCATCGCCTGGATGGCGGCCTGCGCCTGCTCCGGCGTCAAGCCGAACTGAGCGGCGAGGTTGTTGACGCCCTGGCCGCCTTGCGCGGCTTGCATGATGTCGTTCAGGTTCATGACGAGTGTCTCCTCCCCACCCCGGTTTTAAAGAAAAGTCCTAGCGCGGATCGGGCGTCGTTGCGAGCCGCCCGGAAAGTCGCATCGCGACGATCACCGCGCCGATCCCGAAGAAGGCTGCGCCGCCCGCGAGACCCAGCATAGCCCCCTCGACGCCGCCAATGATGGCGCCGATCGTGGCAAACGGAATGGTCCCGAGCGTCGCGCGGCCCCAGTTGAACGCGGTCGCCAGCGCCGCGTAGCCGAGATTGTTGAAGGCGGTGTTGGCGACGAAGATGCAAGTGATGAACACCCACGCCGCGCAGCCGACGCGGCAGAAGAACAGCACGAAATGCTCCGCTTCGCCCGTCGCGCCGAAAACTGCGACGATGCGCGGCGCGGCGAGCGCCAGAACCAGCCAAGCGGCGAGCGCATAGCCAACCGACAAAACGAGCGAGTCGACGATCGCCCTCTGCACGCGCTCCATCAGCCTGGCGCCGTAATTCTGGCCGATAATCGGACCGACGGAGCCGGTCAGGGCGAAGATCACGCCGAAGGCCAGCGGGATGACGCGATCGACGATCGCGCCGCCGGCGACCGCCGCCTCGCCGAAATCCGACCAGATGCGCGTCACGTAAAGCGCGGCGACCGGCGTCGCAAGGTTCGTTAGGATCGCCGGCCCGCCGACGCCGAAGATCGGCAGGGCGTCCCTGGCAAGCGCCTTGAAATCAAGCCTGCCGACGAGATTGTGCACAAACATCGCGCCATAGACGCCGACAACGACGAAGGTGAGCCGCGAGATCACCGTCGCCCAGGCGGCGCCGTAGACGCCAAGGCCTAAGCCGAAGATGAGGAGGGGATCGGCGATCGCCGTGGCGACGCCGCCGGCGAGCGTCACGTACATCGCGCGCTTGGCGTCGCCCCCTGCGCGCAAGACGCCCGACAAACCCATGCCGAGCGCCATCGGCACATTGGCGGGCAGCGCGATGACGAGAAACTTGTTGGCGACGTCGCCGGCGACGCCGCTTGCATGCAGCGCGTCGGTCAAGACATTGTCGCGAAAGACGAGGAGGCCGGCCGCGACAAGGCCGGCGGCCACGGCGCAAATGAAGAGACTGGCGGCCGCGAGGCGGCGCGCGCGCTCGGGGTTCCCCTGGCCCAGCGCCCGCGAGACCGTCGCGGAAATGGCGATCGTGAAGCCGATATTCACCGACATCGCCAGAAAGCCGACCTGGCTTGCGTAGCCGATAGCCGCCTTCAACGACTGGTCGCCGAGTTTTGACACCCAGAACAGCGACAGGAAGTCGACGGAAAAGATCGCAATGAGGCCGGTCGAGCCCGTCGCCGTCATCACGGCGACGTGGCGCATGGTCGACCCTTGCGTGAAGATCGGCCTCTCGTCGCGGCGCGCGGAAAGGGCGGTCAAGGCAAGTCCCAGGAGAGCGAGGCGCCGCTCTTACTGGGAACGCGCGCTTGGCACAAATGCGCTTGCTCTATTTCAAGTCGACGACGGCGCGGCCACGCCGCCGATCCAGGTCTCCTTCGCCTCGAGCGAATCTGAGAGATGAACGAGGTCGGCGACATAGCCCTTGGCGAGGCGGCCGCGGAGGCGGCCCTGGCCGATCAGCCGCGCGGGCGTCAGCGTCGCCATGCTGAGCGCGTCGGCGAGCGGAACTTTGGCCTCGTTCACGATCCACCGCACGGCTTCGACAAGCGTGATCGCCGCGCCGCCAATCGTGCCGTCCGCAAGCTCCAGACGCCCATTCTTGAGGGCGACTTCGCGTCCCTGCAGGCGGAAGCTCGGCGGGCCGCCGGCGGCCGGAGGCATGGCGTCGGAGATCAGCGCGAGCCCTTCCGGGCCCTTGGCGGCGACCGCGGCGCGGACCGCGGTCCTCGCGACATGATGGCCGTCGGCGATCAAGCCGCAGACGATGCGGGAATCGCTCAGCGCCGCGCCGACCAGCCCCGGCGCGCGGCCCTGCAGCTGCGACATCGCATTGAAGAGATGCGTGACGGCTTTGGCGCCGGCGTCGAAGCACGCGAGCGCTTCGGCGTCCGTCGCCTCGGCGTGGCCGACCGAGACGACAATTCCGCTCTCAACCAGCGTCTTGATGAGGGCCGGAGTGGCCGACGCAGGCGCCAGAGTGACGATCATCGCGCCAGCCTTGGCGGCGATGAGCTCGCCAACCGCCTCATCGTCGAGCGGCCGGATGAAGGCCTCTGGATGCGCGCCCTTGCGCCGCACGTCGATGAATGGTCCCTCAACGTGCACGCCGATGACGCCTGGAATGGCCTCGCGCTGCGCCGAGAGCGCGTCTTTCAGCACCTTCGGCGCGTCGGTAATGACCGTCGGCAAGAGACCCGTCGTGCCGAAGCGTCGATGCGCCGACTGGATGGCGCGAATGCCCTGCGGCGTCGGGTCGTCGTTGAAGAGGACGCCGCCGCCGCCGTTAACCTGAATATCGATGAGGCCGGGCGAAAGAACGCCGCCGCCAAGATCGCGACGCCCGCGTCGCGGGGCCTCGCGGTGCGGCACAACGGCGGCAATGCGTTCGCCCTCGATGACGAGCGCCGCGCTCTCCCTAAAGCGTCGTCCGTCAAAGAGCTTAGCTCCGACGAGAACCTGCATGGGCTGCCCCTAAACTCTGATCTTGCCCCTCTTTTGAGGCCCCGGGCGAGACATTAACCCTTCGATAAGACCCATTGCCCTGCCCTGAGCGCGCGTCCTGCTTGTAGCCCGGCTTGCCCCGGTACGGGAGATGACCGCGCTTTTCATCGCCGTTTGACGAGCCCCAAGCGCGACGGCCCTTTAGCGCCAAGCGACGCCTCCCTCATTAACGCCATGGCGTCTCCAGGCTTTTAGAATTGTCGGCAATTCCGTACTGTATTGGCAGGGAGCCGGCGATGCAGGACAAGCGGCGAATTCTGGTGACGGGGGGCGCGGGCTTCATCGGCTCGGCGGTCGTGCGCCGGATCGTCCGCGACACGCCGCACGACGTGCTCGTGTTCGACAAGCTGACCTATGCCGGCAATCTCGCCTCGCTGGCGGCGGTTTCGGGCAGCGTGCGCTATCGTTTCTTGCGCGGCGACATTTGCGACGCGGCGGCGATCGGCGCGGCGATCGCCGCGTTCGAGCCCGACTGGATTCTCCATCTGGCGGCCGAAAGCCATGTCGACCGGTCAATCGACGGGCCGGCGGCGTTCATTCAGACGAACGTCGTCGGCACTTATGTTTTGCTCCAGGCGGCGCTCGATTATTGGCGAGGCTTGGAGCGCGAGCGCGCCGGCCGGTTCCGCTTCCACCATGTTTCAACGGACGAAGTGTTCGGCGCCCTTGGGCTCGACGGGAAATTTCGCGAAGACACGCCCTATCAGCCGAACTCGCCCTATTCGGCCTCCAAGGCCGGTTCCGACCATCTCGTGCGCGCCTGGGGCCATACGTTCGGGTTGCCGGCGATCCTCACCAATTGCTCGAACAATTATGGGCCCTATCACTTCCCCGAGAAGCTGATCCCGCTCACGATTCTCAACGCCCTCGAGGGCAAGCCGGTGCCCGTCTACGGGCGCGGCGAGAATGTGCGCGACTGGCTCTTTGTCGAGGACCACGCCGAGGCGCTCTTGACGGCGGTCGAGCATGGACGCGTTGGCGAGAGCTACAATATCGGCGGCGGCTCAGAGCGGAGGAACATCGACGTCGTCGAGGCGATCTGCGAACTCGTCGACCAATTCGCCCCGGCTCACGACGGGCGCAAGCGCCGCGAGCTCATCGCCTTCGTCGCCGATCGCCCGGGGCACGACCTTCGTTACGCCATCGACGCCGGCAAGATCGCGCGCGAGCTTCACTGGCGCCCGCGCGAGACGTTTGAGAGCGGGCTTGCCAAGACGGTGCGCTGGTACCTCGACAATCGCGCGTGGTGGGAGGAGATCCGCAACGGCCGATACCGCGGCGAGCGGCTCGGACTGATCGACGGCGGCGCTGAGGCGCGGCGCCGGAAATTGGGATGAGCGGCCTAAGCGTCAGCGAAACCGCGATCCCGGCGGTGAAGATCCTCGCGCCGCGCAAATTCGGCGATCATCGCGGCTTCTTCTCGGAGACCTACAATCGGCGCGATTTCGCCGCCGCCGGCCTCGATCTCGACTTCGTCCAGGACAATCACTCCTTTTCCGCCGTCGCCGGAACGATCCGGGGTTTACACTTTCAATCGAAGCCGTTCGCGCAGGCCAAGCTGGTGCGCGTCACGCGCGGCAAGATCCTCGACGTCGCCGTCGACATTCGCCGCCCGTCTTCGACCTTCGGCAAGCATGTGGCCGTAGAACTGTCAGCCGAAAACTGGCTGCAGCTCCTCGTCCCGATCGGCTTCCTGCACGGCTTCTTGACGCTCGTCGCCGACGTCGAGGTCATTTACAAGGTCACGAACTATTACTCGGCCGAGCACGACCTAGGCGTCGCCTGGAACGACCCTGACCTCGCCATTCCCTGGCCCGACGTCGCGCGCGAACCGACGATATCGGCCAAGGACGCCAAACTCCCGCGGCTGAAAGACCTGCCGTCGATGTTCGACTGACGTCCGATGCGCCTCATCGTCACCGGCGCGCAAGGCCAGGTCGCTCGCGCGCTCGCCGAACGCGGCCCGGCCGCCGGCGTCGAAATTGTATGCGTCGCTCGGCCGGACCTCGATCTCGCCAAGCCTGAGAGCGTCGCGCCGGCCCTTGGCGACGCGGCGGGCGACGCGATCGTCAATGCGGCGGCTTATACCGCCGTCGACAAAGCCGAGAGCGATGAGGCGGCGGCGCTTGCCGTCAATCGCGACGGCGCCGAGGCTGTCGCCCGCGTCGCCCGATCGCGCGGACTCCCGCTTCTGCATCTCTCAACCGACTACGTCTTCGATGGCCGCTTGAAGCGGCCCTATCGCGAAGACGATGAGGTTCGGCCGGCGAGCGCCTATGGCCGCAGCAAGCTTGCCGGCGAACGGGCGGCGATGGCGGCTAACGAGCGCACGATCGTCCTGCGCACGTCCTGGGTTTATTCGCCATTCGGATCGAATTTCGTCAAAACGATGTTGCGGCTCGCCAAAACGCGCGACGAAATCGGCGTCGTCGCAGATCAGCGCGGGGCGCCGACCTCGGCCTTCGACATCGCCGACGCGCTGATTGTCGTGGCGAGGGCGGCGATTGCCGGCGGCGATCGCCACAAGGGCGTCTTCCATATGACGGGGGCGGGCGAGGCGACCTGGGCGGATTTCGCCGCGGCGATCTTTGAGGAAAGCGCGCGGCTGGGCGGGCCTACCGCGCGCATCAGGCCGATCGGAACCGCGGATTATCCGACGCCGGCCAAGCGCCCCGCGAATTCGCGCCTGTCGAATGCTAAGTTCATTAAGACCTTTGGCCACGAGCTGCCCGAGTGGCGGGGCTCTTTGAAGGCGTGCGTGGCCAGACTGTTGGCGGGGGAACGAGAATGAGCGTCGAAAGAGCCGCGCGCGGCATCATTCTCGCGGGCGGCAGCGGCACGCGGCTGCATCCGATGACGCTCGGCCTCTCCAAGCAGCTTCTGCCCGTCTACGACAAGCCGATGATCTATTATCCGCTGACGACGCTGATGCTGGCGGGGATCCGCGAGATCCTTGTCATCTCGACCCCGCGCGACCTGCCGCAGTTTCAAAGCCTGCTTGGCGACGGCTCGCAATGGGGCCTGGCGTTTTCCTACGCCGAGCAGCCGCGCCCGGAAGGCCTCGCGCAGGCCTATATCATCGGCGCCGACTTCGTCGCTGGAGGCAAATCTGCGCTCGTGCTCGGCGACAATCTCTTCCACGGGCACGGGCTGACGGCGCTGTTGCGCGCCGCCGTCGGCCGGGAGGGCGCCTGCGTCTTCGCCTATCGCGTGCAAGATCCCGAGCGTTACGGCGTCGTGACCTTCGACGCCGACAATCGAGCGACCGCCATCGAGGAGAAACCCAAGAACCCTCGCTCGGGCTGGGCGGTGACCGGCCTTTATTTCTACGACGAGAACGCGCCTGAATACGCGGCGAACGTCAAGCCCTCGGCGCGCGGCGAGCTGGAGATCACGGATCTTAACATGGAGTATCTCAGCCGCGGGGCGCTGCGCGTCGAAAAGATGGGCCGCGGATACGCGTGGCTCGACACGGGCACGCCCGATTCCCTGGTCGAGGCGGCGGAATTCATCAGGACGCTTGAAAAGCGCGAGGGCCTGCGCATCGCCTGCCCCGAGGAGATCGCCTACGCTTCCGGCTGGATCACGCTTGATGAGCTCGCCGCGGCGGCCAACAAACTCAGGAAGAGCGACTATGGCGCCTATCTTTCAAGCCTTGTCGAGCAGCCGCCCTTCGGGTTCTAGCAAACCATCGGCGCCTTGAGCGCCGTGGTCGCGAAGGCTTCCGCAGCGACGGGCGCCTCACGCGGTCTTCATCGCATTTAGCCCGAGCCGCTCCTCGACCGCCCTGCGCATCAAGAACTTCTGCACCTTGCCGGTGACCGTCATCGGGAACTCCGTCACGAACTCGACGTAGCGCGGGATTTTGTTGTGCGCGATCTGGCCCTCGCAGAAGGCGCGCACGTCCTCCGGCTTCATCGTCTCGCCGGCTTTCACGCGAATCCAAGCGCAAAGTTCTTCGCCATAAAAGTCGTCGGCGACGCCGAACACCTGCACGTCCTGGATCTTCGGATGCTTATAGAGGAACTCCTCGATCTCGCGCGGATAGAGGTTTTCGCCGCCGCGGATCACCATGTCCTTGATGCGTCCGACGATGTTGCCAAAACCTTCGGCGTCGATGGTCGCCAGATCGCCGGTGTGCATCCAGCCCGCCGCGTCCTTGGCCTGGCGGGTGAGCTCAGGTTCGCCCCAATAGCCCGACATCACCGAATAGCCGCGCGTGCACAGTTCGCCCTTCTCGCCCCGCGGCACGACGCGGCCCTTAGTGTCGACGATTTTGACCTCCACATGTGGGTGCACGCGCCCGATCGTCGAGACGCGGCGCTCGACGGAATCCTCGGTCGAGGACTGGAAGCTCACCGGGCTGGTCTCGGTCATGCCGTAGGCGATGGTGACGTCGCGCATATTCATGCGTTCGCGCGCCTTCTTCATCACCTCGATCGGACAGGGCGAGCCGGCCATGATGCCGGTGCGCAGGCTCGACAGGTCGTGTTTGTCGAACTCTGGATGGTCAAGCTCGGCGATAAACATCGTCGGCACGCCGTAAAGCGCGGTGCAACGCTCGGAAGAGATCGTCTTTAAGGTCGCGAGCGGGTCGAAACCCTCGCCCGGATAAACCATCGCAGCCCCGAGCGTAACGGCCGCCAAATTGCCCATCACCATGCCGAAGCAATGATAGAGCGGCACGGGAATGCAGATGCGGTCGTCCGCATTAAGCTTCATCGCCCGTCCCACGAAATAGCCGTTGTTGAGAATATTGTGATGGGAGAGCGTCACGCCCTTCGGGTTGCCGGTCGTGCCGCTGGTGAACTGGATGTTGGCCGGATCGTCGAACTGAATCTCGTCGCGCATCGCGTCGAGCGCGCGTTCCTCCGCCTGTCCCCCAAGACCCGATACAGCGGAGAAGGCCAGCATGCCTTGAGACGGCGGCTCGCCGATCTGGATGACGAGGCGTAAGCTCGGCAGGCGCTCGGCCTTCAGCGCGCCGGCCTGCGCCGTGGCGAGCTCCGGCGCGAGCGCATGGACCATGCCGACATAGTCGCTGGTCTTGAAGCGCGTCGCGGTCACCAGCGCCGCGCAGCCGACTTTCTTCAGCGCATATTCGAGCTCGTGCAGCCGATAAGCCGGGTTGATGGTGACGAAGACGAGCCCGGCCTCGGCGGCGGCGAATTGCGTCAGCGTCCACTCGGGACGGTTCAGCGACCAAACGCCGATCCGCTCGCCCCGCTTCAAGCCGAGCGCCACAAGGCCGGAGGCGAGCGCCCGCGCGCGCCCGCGCAGCTCCGCCCACGTCCACGAGACCTTGTCGCTTGGCGAGATCAGCGCACGATTCTCACGCCAGCGCGCCACCGCTAAGTCGAGCGCCTGGCCGATCGTCTGGCCGAGAAGCGGCTCGTCGCTCGCGCCGCTCACATAGCTGAAGGCGGTTGCCGACACGCCGTCCTCCCTTGCGCGCCCTTGATCGATGAGCGTCGCAGGCTGAGCGTCGATCATCGGGGGAAGCGGGTCAAGACAGTGTCCGGGTTCAACACGTATGAGACGGCGTGGGCCACATCGCGTCGACGCCGTCAAACGCGCCTAACGGCGCGTTCCTCCGCTTGCGCTCCGGCCCTCACGGGTGACTGCGTCGACGCGATGTGGCCTTTTTCCACCATGGTCTTCGACGGACGAAACCGGCCGCGAAGCGGCCGGTTTGCGCCGTCGAAGACCATGGAAAGACAACGCCCGAGGCGAGCCACAGGGCGTCTTTTTAGACGCCCGTCTTTCGACGGGCTATGGCGGTCAACCCTTGCGAAGCAACCGCGGAGCGGCGCCTCGCGTCAGCGAGGCGGGGTTGACGGCG
>Ga0187782_10001473_pt1 | contig 17154 bp, 20 predicted proteins | sample 0715_SJ02_MP15_2_FD_132454 | JGI IMG/M metagenome (GOLD analysis project Ga0187782, IMG submission 132454) | Tropical peat soil microbial communities from peatlands in Department of Meta, Colombia - 0715_SJ02_MP15_20_MG | ecosystem: Environmental > Terrestrial > Soil > Wetlands > Peat | place...
TGGAGCGCGTGGGCTGCGAGGTGGTCCCGCTCGACACGGAGCTCGACTACACCTTCCCGCGCTACAATCCGAACCCCGAAGACCTGCACATGCTGCACGCGATGGCCGACAAGGTGCGCGAGACCGGCGCCGACGTCGGGCTTGGCTTCGACGGCGACGGCGACCGCTGCGGCGTCGTGGACGACAAGGGCGAGGAAATCTTCGCCGACAAGATCGGCGTCATGCTGGCGCGCGATCTCGCCAAGCTCCACCCCAATGCAAAGTTCGTCGTCGACGTGAAGTCCACGGGTCTTTTCGCGACCGATCCCGAGCTCGCGAAGCACGGCGCGACCGCGGACTATTGGAAGACCGGCCACTCCTATATCAAGCGTCGCGTCACTGACCTCAAGGCGCTGGCTGGCTTCGAGAAGTCCGGGCACTTCTTCTTCAATGCGCCGGTCGGGCGCGGATATGACGACGGACTCGTGACCGCGCTGCACGTGCTGGAGTTGCTCGATCGCAATCCGGACAAGAGCATGGCGCAGCTCTATGCCGATCTGCCCAAGACCTGGGGCTCGCCCACCATGTCGCCGCATTGCGCCGACGAGATCAAATATCAGGTCGTCGATCGCGTCACGTCGCGCTTCAAAGACTTGCAGGCGAAGGGCGCGCCGTTCCTCGGCGGTCCGATCCGCGATCTCGTGACCGTGAACGGCGTGCGCGTCACGGTTGGCGACGGGACCTGGGGTCTCGTGCGCGCGTCGTCCAACAAGCCGGAGCTCGTCGTCGTCGTCGAGAGCCCGGCGTCGGAAGCGCGCATGCGCGAGATGTTCCACGCCGTGGATAAGATCCTGCGGGAGAACCCGGAAGTCGGCGCCTATAATCAGACGATCTGAGGCGAAGGGCTCACTTCGGCGCCTCGATCGCGACGATCTCCGCCGCCTCGTGGATGGCCTCCAGCGTGTCGCCGATCTGCCTTCCGAGCAGCGCCTTGGCAAGCGGAGCGACATAGGGCAGTAAGCCATTGGCGGGATCCGCCTCATCCTCGCCGACGAGCCTGAACTTGCGCTTCTCGCCATTGGCGAGCTTGAGCGTGACGAGATGGCCGAAGCGCACCTGCGATGTGTCGGCGATCGGGTGCACGATCTCGGCGCTCGAGCGCCGCGTCGTCCAGTAGCGCAGCTCGCGCTGGGCGAGCGCGAGCGCGTGCGGATCGTCTGCCTTGGTCGCCTTTTCGATGGCGGCGTGATGGCGCGCGAGCTCGGCCTCGATGCGCTCGAAACCTTCCGGCGTCACGAGATTGCGATGCGGACTGACGGGGCGATCCGCCATGTCCTCCCGGACCGTGTCGTCTTGCTCGCGAACGAAGGCGCTGCTCATGACCGTTCTCGCTTTGATTTTCCAGCGCGCGGATGGGCTGGCGAGGCCGTGAGCTAGATCATGGGGAGTCCGTCAAAAAAACGCAATACGCGAGGGCCCGGAGCGCACGGGGCGGGGAGATGTCCCGACCGTCGTGAGCGTTAGCGTTCGACGATCCGCCGCGGCCCTTAGACCGTTCTACAGCAAAAACTTCGAGAGAACCTCGATCGCCTTCGCCACTGTTAGCTCTTGTCTAGGCGCTTTCGCTCGCCGCAGAGATGGAGCTTCCACCTACGATAGCTTTCTGGTCAGTATCCGTCATCACCGAATCACCCGTCGAAACGACCAGCGGCGCTCAACTCCAACTCTCAAAAGGCGCCGGCGTCCAACCTTCGCATTCCATCTCGATTGCGAAGGCCACCGAGCGGGCGATCATCTGGTTGCGGTCGCTGACGCCCGTCACGCGCGCGGCGCAGGCGAAGGCGATCTCGGCGACCGGCGCGCCGTCGTCGACGGCCTGCTCGCGGCGCGCCAGGCCCTTGATGCGCCCGCCAATCGGCGCGACGACGCGCGTTTCGCCGATATGGCCAAGCAGATCGCCCTCTTCGACCGTCGCGCCGATCGCGGACTGGGCGCGGAAGAGTCCCTTCGACGGCGCGAACACGATGCGCGAGGCGTGCGGCTCGGCGTCGCGCGAGCGGCTCGGGGCGTCGCCCGCGCGCAGGATCGCGCCCGGATCGAGGCCCTCGGTCTCGATGACGAGATCGCAATGGCCGCCGGGCGTAAAGCCCGGTCCGAGCCCGATCGTGATCTCGGCCAAGTCGATCAGAGAGGGCGGCAGGGGCTCTTCGTCCTCCCGACAGGCGACGATCGCGTCGAAGGGCCAGCGGCCGAGCACGTCCCGAAGCTGCTGGCGCAGCAGCGGGATGAAGCTGCGCGTTTGCAGCCCGAGCAGGAATTCGCAGGCGACGTCGGCCCGGCGCGCCTCGACGCCGTCGAGCGTCGCGAAGCCGTCGAACCAGACGTCGGCGTAGCTCATGCGGCGTCGCAACAGGCGCGGGGCGGTCGCGCGAAAGATCGCGACGGCGTATCCTTCGCCATGCAGCCGTCGCGCCGTCGCCGACGCCGTCTCCCCAATTCCGCAAACCAGCACGCTCTTGTCTATCGTCATGGCCGGACCCCGGTTCGCATTTGCGCCGTCACGCGCCCTGCGCGGCGAGCGGCGCCGGCTCCGCGGGCGCGCGGCTCGGGCGCCCCTCGGCGTCCGTGAACGGGAACAGGCCCGCCTGGAAACACTGAGTCATATGCGAGGCCTTGGCGATCGCCTGCTCGGCCTGCGTCTGCGGCAGCGCCTCGCGCGCGGCTTCGGAAAAGAGCTGCAGCCAGCGGGCGAAATGCTCCGGCTCGATCGGAAGGTTGATGTGGGCGGCGAAGGGCAGGCCCTCGTAGCGCTCGGTTTTCAAGAGCGACTTCGACCAGAAGTTGGCGACGATCCTCATATGCCCGTCAAGATCGTGAATCGCGCCGAACACGGGGCCGAGCAGCGGATCCTTCGCCCCCTTGGCGTAGAAGGCGCGCACGCAGGCGCTGATCGCCGCTTCGATCTGCTCGCGCTCGGCTTCGTCCTCGACGGCCGGAAATTCGAAGTTCATCTGGTCCTCCTGCGGTTTTCGCGCTCGGCCCGGCGCTGATGCACGTGGGGCGCCATCGCTGTGACGGCGAATTCAGCCGCGGCGCGGGTCGGCATGTGCATTTTCGAACGGATTTGTCGGCTTTCCAACATGCGGGCGTTTCGCTCCAGATATATTCATGACAATATAGCTTCCGTCAGGGGGCGCTCCAGTGATCTCTGGCGCCAACCTTCAGATATCACTTGTGAAACGGCGATTTGACGCGGCTGGCGCCGGCATTGCTTCCTGGCGTCAGAAGCAGGAGCTGAACATGGACGATCTTTCCGAGCCTATCACGTCGCCGCAACGCCGCTCCCTCGCGATCGTGCTCGGAACGAACGAGATCGCCTCGGCCGTCGCCGCGCGCCTGGCGCGCGAGGGCTATTGCGTCGTGATGAGCCACGATCCCACGTTCCCGGTCCTGCGGCGGGGCATGTCCTTTCACGATGCGCTGTTCGACGACCGCGCCGAGCTTGGCGGCGTGGTCGGCCGACGGGCCGAGACCGCTCTGGATCTGCTGCGCTTCTTCGATCAACGCGGCTGCGTGGCGGTCACGCGCTTGCCGATGGCCGACCTCGTAACGCTGCGCGTCCCGGAGGCGATCGTCGACGCGAGTCTGCAAAGGTCCGTCGCCGCGCCGGATCTGCGCGGCCTCGCGCGGCTCTCTGTCGGCCTCGGTCCGCGCTTCGAAGCGGGGCGCAACTGCGACGTGGCGATCGAGACGCAACCTGCGACCTCCTCGCTCTCGCTGTCACGGGACGCCGAGGGACACGAGCGGCAGCTCGGCGGCGTGGGGCGCGAGCGCTTCTTTTTCGCGCCCCGATCGGGCATATGGCGCACGCCGCTCGACATCGGCGCCAAGATCTATAAGGGCGTGGTGCTCGGACGGCAGGAGGGCGTGGCGATCGTCGCGACCATGGACGGAATTCTGCGCGGCGTCGCGCGCGATGGCGCCTATGCGCCGATCGACGCCAAGCTGATCGAAATCGACCCGCGGGGACGCGCGGCCTGCTGGACGGGAACGGACGACTACGGGCGCGCGATCGCCGCTGCGACCGCAGACGCCGTGATCGCGGCGAGCGAGCCGCCGAACGGCGCGGATCAAAGCTTCGAGCTCGAGCCGCTCTGCTGAGGAGGCCGTCATGAGCGAAGAGATGTTTACGCGGCGCATCGCAGCTTTGCATGGCGAGAAGGGCCAGCCCACGCAGAGCGTGCTGGCGGGCTTCGCGCAAAAGCTTGCGCAGGAGGGCGTGCGGGTCGCCGGCGTCGTGGAGATCGCCGCTTGCGGAGGACGCGGCGGCTGCAAGAAGTTCAGCGTCCGGGACCTGACATCCGGAGAGACGATCTCCATCACGCAGGATCTTGGGCCTCACTCCGACGCCTGCGCGCTCGATCCCGCCGGACTCATCAAGGCCTGCGGTCGCGTGGAGCAGGCGATCTCGGGCGGCGTCGATCTCGTCATTCTGAGCAAGTTCGGCAAGCTCGAAGCCGCCCGCAGCGGCCTGACAGACGCCTTCCGCGCGGCGATGGTCGCCGACGTGCCAGTGATCACCGTGGTGCCGACGGCGGTCGAGCAAGACTGGGAGCGATTCGCGGGGCCGCTGTCGCAATTCGTGGAGCCGAGCAGCGCGGCGCTCGAGGCTTGGTGGCTGTCGCAGGGCCAGGCGTGCGAACTGCGCGACGAGGCGCGCGCGCAGTGAGCGCCAAGGCCGCGCGCGACGCCGGCGAAACGCGGCTCGAGATCGCGCTGAGATTTCCCAACGGCGGCGCCCTGACCCGCGAGGATCTCGAGGTCGTCGAGGCGATCCGCAAGGAGCGCTCGATCCTCGGCGCGAGCCGCGCCACCGGCGTCTCCTATCGCAAGTGCTGGCTCATCGTCGACGCGCTCAACCGCACCTTCGAGACGCCGGTATTTGCGACCCATCCGGGGCGTCGCGGCGGCGGCGCGGAGCTGACGCCTTTCGGCGAGCGCCTCGTCGCGCTCTATGAGTCGATTGGTCGGCGCGCCGGAGCACAGGCGCGCGCGGCGCTGGAGGAGCTGTCGGCGGCTCTCAATCCGAATTTCGCACCACGCGCCAGCGGCGCGGCTGCGGAGGAGCCTCAGGCTCTATCGCCTTCCCGTCAATCGCGACGCTCTTGATCATCGCCCAGGCGCGCAGGCCCGGCTCGAGCGCGAGTCGCTCGACGGACTCGAGCGTGACCAGCGCAATGAGGTCGGTCGAGCCGAGGTTGAAGACGACTCGCACAAAAGGCGGTCGCAGCGGCTCCAGCGCGACGATGGAGCCGGGCAAACGGTTGGTGATCGACACGTCCATGGGGCGCGAGAGCGCGATGGACACGTCGCGGGCGTCGATGCGCACGCGCACCGCCGCGTCGACCGGCGCGCGGACGATCGGCACGCGCAACTCCCCATCGCCGAAAAAGAGCGTCGACAGGCCGTAATGCGGATCGTGCCGCAGCACGCGCGCGTCGATGTGCGTCGCGAGCGGGAGGGACTTCGGGACGGCGGAGAGGGCGCGGGTTTGGCTCATGATTCAATCCAAGCGAAAATCGGACCAGAGCTTTGTCGCGCCTCAGGAAAACCAGCGCAGGATCGCGGCGGAGAACAGGGCGATGCTGCCGCAGGCGGCGAGGCCCGTCCAGATCCCTCGGCTCTCCGCGCGAGCGGCGGGGCCGGCCAGAATCGCGACGACGAGCAGCAGGGCGATCAGCGCGCAGGCGATTTTGACGAGCAGCGCAGCGAGCGCCAAGTTGTGGATTTCCGGCAGCTCGCCGACGACGAAATAGCTCACGGCGCCGAATCCGGCGCCGCTCGCGATCTGAAAGAGCCAGGCGACGAGCGCGATCCAGGCGATCCTGGGGAGCAGCGCCGTCGCCGGACGCAGGCGCACGACGGCGATCGGCAGGGCGGTCGCCGCGACCGCGCCGAAGTTATGGATGACCTGGGCGGCCGCGTAGAGAGCATTGTCGAGCTGCATGAGCCGCGCTCATTTCGCGGTGACGGTGACGCAGGCCCGCGCTGCAATTGCGGTATGAGCCTTGTTGACAGGGGCGACGCAGATCTTGTGGTCGCCGGCCTTGAGCGCCCCGGTCGACAGGCTGCCCTTGAGCTTGTGGCCCGTCGCGACCTCGTTATCGTCGACATAGAGGTGGATGTGATGGGCCTCGGTCCCGGACTTGACCTCATAGTCGACCTTCGCGCCCTTACCCGCCGGCGTCGACGCGCCGTCGGCGGGAGCGAGGATGGCTACGGGGCTCTCCTGCGCGAGCGCGGGCAGGGTCAGGCATTGGCTGAAGAGCAGCGCAACGCAAAGGCGCTTGGTAAAAAGGGTCATCTCTCGGTCCTTTCGTGGGGAGGCCGGTCTCGCCGCCCGGACATTAACCGACAAGTGAGAGGCGGGCAAACGCGGTTCTCGCGAGCGCGCGTCTGGCGCTTTCGTATTTGGCGAAGGAACAGGCGGAAGAACGAAAGCGTCAGGCCTCGCGCGGCGCTTGACTTGCTGATCGGCCTCCGTTAGCCCGTCTGCTTTCGGCGCGGGTCCGCCCGCGCCGCGATGCGCCCGTGGCGGCTCCCAATCAGGTGAGCGGCCTGTCGGCTGGACGATCAGGTCCGGCAGAGGAGGGCGCGTTTCCAACGCGACGCGACTTTCGCGGATGCGGACGGAAACGCGGGCCGTTCGTCGCCGCGCGCGCCAGGCGCGGCAGGCGCGTCTCCGCTTTCCGCGCGCCCGCGAGGAAGCGACAACCACGGGACGACCGCCAAGTGACGAAGCGCGCAGAAGCCAAATACAAAATCGACCGCCGCATGGGGCAGAACATCTGGGGCCGCCCGAAGAGCCCCGTGAACCGGCGCGAATATGGCCCGGGCCAGCACGGCCAGCGCCGCAAGGGCAAGCCTACCGATTTCGGCACTCAGCTCAAGGCCAAGCAGAAGCTCAAGGGCTACTACGGCAACATCTCGGAAAAGCAGTTCCGCAAATATTACGCCGAGGCGCTCCGCCTCAAGGGCGACTCCTCGGACAACCTCATCGGGTTGCTGGAGCGCCGGCTTGACGCGATCGTCTATCGCGCCAAGTTCACGCCGACGGTGTTCGCGGCGCGCCAGTTCGTCAACCACGGCCACATCCGCGTCAACGGCAAGCGCGTCAACATCCCGTCCTACCTGGTGAAGCCGGGCGACGTGGTGGAGGTCAAGGAGGCGTCGAAACAGGCCGTGACGGTGCTCGAGTCGATCGGTCTCGCCGAGCGCGACGTGCCGGAATATTATGAGGTCGATCACACCAAGATGACGGCGAAGCTCACGCGCGTGCCGCATGCGAGCGAGGTGCCCTATCCGGTGCACATGGAGCCGAACCTCGTCATCGAATATTACTCGCGCTGACGCGGGGTCGAGCGCCTTCCTGCGCGCCGGGCGGAAATTGCGCCGGCGCGCAGAACGTGTTTTAAGCGCGAGACGAGAAAGAGGCGTTCCGTCGGCTCGCGACGCTTTCGCGGGACCCCGCGGCGCGGTGCGCCTGGACCCGACATGAGCGCTCTCGCCATCGCCCCTCTCATCCCCGGCAAGCCGCCCGAGCAGACGCGCGTTGTCGTCGCCATGTCCGGCGGCGTCGACTCGAGCGTCGTCGCGGCGCTGCTCAAGGAGCAGGGCTACGACGTCGTGGGCGTGACGCTGCAGCTCTATGACCACGGCGCGGCGATCCATCGCAAGGGCGCCTGCTGCGCCGGCCAGGACATCATCGACGCGCGCAGGGTCGCGGAGCGGCTCGGAATCCCGCACTTCGTGCTCGACTTCGAGGCGCGATTTCGCGAGCGGGTCATCGACGGCTTTGCGGCGAGCTACGCGAGCGGCGAGACGCCGGTGCCCTGCGTCGCTTGCAACCAGTACATCAAATTCGCCGACCTCTTCGACACCGCGAGGGACCTCGGGGCCGACGCGCTCGCAACCGGCCACTACATCTCGTCGCGCGACTCGGGCGCAGGCGGCCGCGCGCTCTACCGCGCCAAGGACGCTGCGCGCGACCAGAGCTATTTTCTGTTCGCGACGACGAGAGAGCAGCTCGAGATGCTGCGCTTCCCGCTCGGCGACTACACGAAGACGCAGGTGCGCGAGATGGCGCGGCGCTTTGGACTGGATGTCGCGGACAAGCCGGACAGCCAGGACATCTGTTTCGTGCCGACGGGCCATTACGCCGATGTCGTCGAGCGGCTCTCGCCCAGGGCCATTGCGCCTGGAGAGATTGTCCATGTCGACGGGCGCGTGCTCGGGCGCCATGACGGCGTGGCGCGCTACACGGTCGGCCAGCGCCGCGGCCTCGGACTCGGCGCCTCGCAGAGCGGAAACGTGAGCGAGCCGCTGTTCGTCGTGCGCCTCGACGCGGCGAAGGCGCGGGTTGTCGTCGGGCCGCGCGAAGCGCTGGAGACGCGCGCGGTTCTGCTGCGCGACGTGAACTGGATCGGTGACGGCGCCTTCGAGGCGCTGCCATCCAGGGGTCGCGACATCTACGCGCGCGTTCGTTCGACGCGTCCGCCGGTTTCGGCTCGGGTCGTCGCATGCGGCCCAATGCAGGCGAGGGTCGCTTTCGCCGCGGGCGAATTCGGGGTGTCGCCTGGACAAGCCTGCGTATTCTATGACGCGGAAGACGGCGAAGCGCGCGTGCTCGGCGGCGGCTTCATCGCCGCAGTCGAACGGGGCGCGTTTGAGCCGTGGTCCGGAGCGCTCGCCTGAGCGATGTCGGCTAACGACTTGACGCGATCCCGCCGCGGGCGCCGGGCTTGCGTCAAAATGTCCCGCAACCGAGCCTTGCGTCGGGCGCCGACACAATACATCTCCTTAACTCCAACGTGCGAAAAATACATTCAAGTTGAATCCGCGCTCGGCGGGCGTTTCCCAGGGCGTTCGGGTTGCGGCAGGCGGCGTCCGAAGCGGAAACGCTCGAGCCGTCTCAGATTTGCGGGGACGACGATCCGGAATGTCGCCACTTCCTCGAAGTTGGCTTATCATCGAGCGAGAATCGACGGAAAAAGCATGACCTATATGCTGCAAGCCCAGAGATCTTTCCCACCGCAGACCTCGCTGCAGGGTCTGCTGAAGCCTACGGCGTCGATCGACTGGTCGGGAATATTCCCGCGCGATCGGACGATCAAGCCGTCCGCGGGCATCGCGGCCCATCGACGATATTATGAAAACGACGTATGGACGAAAGGCTACTTCGACTACGTGCACCGCTGCGCGGCGTTCAGAGAACGGTGGACTGCCGCGCTCGGAGACGTCGCCGACAAGACCGTGATCGAGATCGGATGCGGTCCAGGCAATGTATTCTCGGCGCTCGGCCTAAGGCCGGAGACCCTCATTGGCGTGGACGTCGCCCCCGGCGCGCTGGCGTATGCGCGCGCCGTCGGGTACGAAGTGCTGACCGCGGACGCCCATGATCTGCCCTTCGCTTCGGCGGTCGCCGACATCGTGGTGATCAACGCGACGATCCACCACTGCGACGACATGGCTGGCGTGATCGCCGAAGCGGCCCGTCTCGTCGCGCCGGGCGGACTGCTCGTCACGGATCATGATCCACAACTCAGCGCCTGGCGCTTCAGGGGCGTTGGCCTGTTCCTGTGGTATGCGCGGCTGCCGATCTATCGATGGCTCAAGATCGGCTATCATTCCACCATCGAGGAGCAAAACGCGGTCCTCGAGTCCGAGCTGCATCACGGTCCGGGCGAGGGCGTGACGAAGGAGCTGTTCGAAAACACGCTCCGACCGCTAGGCTTCGACGTCGAAGTATATCCCCACAACCATAGGCTCGGTCGGGAGGTCTTCGAGCGCCGGGTAGGGCCATCGGAGCTGAAATATCAGATCGCGCAGGCGCTTTCCGGCGTGAACCCGTTTTCGGAAGCGGCTGCGCTTTCCTTGATGTGCATCGCGAGACGATCAAGAGACCTCGATGCGACGTCGGGTTCTCACGCCCGGCGCCCGGCGGCCGGCGAGCCGAACCGCATTCGCCTAAAACAGGTGCTTGTGCCGGCCTAGGCGCTCAGCGCGGCGCTCCGCTGTGGTGTTGGGCCGCCGCCCTCGCCAAAAGATCTTTGCGCCGGCGCCGACGCTCGTTCTGTGCTAATTCCTCAGCGACGGGCGAGGGCCGGCATTGGTTCGGAGAGGCGCAGATGGGGAAGCAGAAGCCTCGCAAGTCGCTCAAGCTCTTCGCTCTCGTCCTTGTCGCCGCCGCCGTCGTCGCCGTCTCGGGCGCCTATGTCGCCCTTCGCGGGAGCCTGCCGAAGCTCGAGGGCGTCGTCGTCGCGCCCGGCGTGTCCGCGCCGATCTCCGTCGCGCGCGACGACCACGGCGTTCCGACGGTCAAAGGCCGCACGCGCGCGGATCTCGCCTTTGCGCTCGGTTATCTGCACGCGCAGGAGCGGTTCTTCGAAATGGACCTGCAACGTCGCGCAGCGGCAGGCGAGCTCTCGGAGCTCGTCGGGCGCGCCGCGCTGCCGCGCGACGGCCAGGTCCGCCTGCACCGCTTTCGCCATCGCGCAGCCGCGGTTTTGGAAGCGATGACGCCGGATGAGCGGCGCACGCTCGACGCCTATGTCGTCGGCGTGAACCTCGGCCTGCGCGAGCTGCGCGCCGCGCCCTTCGAGTATTTTTTGCTCGCGACCGAGCCGGCGCCATGGACCGCCGAAGATTCGATCCTTGTGGTCTACGCCATGTATCTGACCCTGCAAGACCCGCAGGGCGTCAGCGAGCGCCGCCGGGCCGACGCGGTGGCGGCGCTCGGTCAGCCGCTCGCCGAATTCTTGTTCCCCGAGGGAACTTCGTGGGACGCCGCGCTTGACGGGTCCTTTTTGCCGACGCCCGAAATGCCCGTCGCGGGCCTGAAGCGCACCGGGAGCCTCGCGCCTTCGGGACGGGCCTTCGAGGAAGCGGAGACTCCCGGCAGCAACGGTTTCGCAGTCGGCGGCGCGCTCGGCGTCGAGGGGGCCGCGATCGTCGCGGGCGACATGCACCTCGGGCTCAGAGAGCCCAATCTCTGGTATCGGGCGCGGCTCGTCGTCGACGCCGGCGACGGCGCGGTCCCGCTCGACGTCGCGGGCGTCACGCTGCCGGGCGCACCCAATGTCGTGGCCGGAAGCAACGGTCGCGTCGCCTGGGCCTTCACGAACGCGCAGGTCGACACGAGCGATGTCGTGATCCTCGAGCCGGTCGCGGGCGATTCGAGCCGCTATCTCACGCCGACCGGACCGAAGACGCTGACGCGCGTCGAGGAGCGCCTTTGCCCCAACTGCGCCGAGAGTCCTGTCCTGACAGTCGAAGAAAGCGAATGGGGGCCGGTGATCGGAGCAGACGCGCAAGGCCGCAAGCTCGCCTATCGCTGGATCGCCCACGACCCGATCGCCGTCAACCTGCGCGGCTCTTTGGACCTGGAGCGCGCCGCGAGCGCGCGCGAGGCGCTGGACATCGCGCATCGGCTGGGAATCCCGCACCAGAACATGGTCGCCGGCGACGTGGAGGGCAATGTCGGCTGGACGGTCACGACGGCGTTGCCGCGCCGCGTCGGACATGATGGGAGGTATCCGGCTTCCTGGGCCGACGGGCGCAGCGGCTGGAGCGGCTATCTCGATCCGGCTGAAACGCCGGTGATCTACAACCCGGCGAACCGGAGGATCTGGACGGCGAATGCGCGCGTCGTCGGCGGCGAGGCGCTCCAGAAGCTCGGCTTCGACGCCTATGTGCATGGCGCGCGCGCCGGCCAGATCCGCGACGACCTCCTCGCACGCGAGCGCTTCGCCGAATCGGATCTGCTGGCGATCCAGCTCGACGATCGCGCGCTGCTCCTCGACCGCTGGCGCGACCTGCTGTTGCAGTCGCTGCGGGCGCGCGTCGATCGCCTGGAGTTCGCCGGTTTCCTTCACGAAGTGGAGATCGGGTCAGATCAAGCCGCGCCAAGGTCCGTCGGCTACCGGCTCGTGCGCGACTTCCGGCGCGAGCTGATCACTTCCATCTACCGCGGCTACATGGCGAACATGCCGGCGCTCGAAGGACCGGCGACTGACAGGACGCAAGTCGAGCGCTTTCCCACGAAGCAGGCGGACGAGCCAGCCTGGCGGCTGCTCAGCCAGCGTCCGCCGCATCTCGTGCCGCCGGGGTTCCGGGACTGGGACGCCGTCGTCGACGCTGCGCTCGAACGACTGGTCTCGACCGTGAAGACAGAGGCCGGCGGCAGGCTCGAGGCATTCACCTGGGGCGAGGCCAATCGCGCCGGGGTGCGCCACCCCCTCGTCAGAGCGTTGCCGGCCCTCGATCTGCTGCTCGATCCGCCGGACGAGCCCTTGCCCGGCGACCTTTATCAGCCCCGCGTCGCAGCTCCGGGCTTTGGCGCTTCGGTGCGCTTCGTCGTCTCCCCCGGTCACGAGGCTCGGGGGCTGCTGCACATGCCGACCGGCCAGAGCGGCAATCCGCTATCGCCGTACTACAATCTGGGACATGACGACTGGGCGAAGGGCCGACCCGCGCCGTTTCTGCCCGGCGCGGCCAAGTGGCGGCTGGAGTTCCGGCCCAGCTGAGCCGACGACCCTCAGAGTCCCTCGAAGAGCGCCGTCGAGAGGTAGCGCTCGGCGAAGGACGGGATGATAATCACGATGTTCTTGCCCTCCGCCTCAGGTCGGGCCGCGATCTCGAGCGCCGCGGCCGTCGCCGCGCCGGAAGAGATGCCCACCGGAATGCCTTCGACGCGCGCGAGCCTCCGGGCTGTCTCGAAGGCCGTCTGATTGCCGATGGTGATGATCTCGTCGATGACGCCGCGATCGAGAATCGGCGGAACGAATCCGGCGCCGATGCCCTGAATCTTGTGCGGTCCCGGCGGCCGACCCGAGAGCACGGCTGAGTCCTCGGGCTCCACGGCGACGACGCGCAGGCTGGGCTTGCGCGGCTTCAGCACCTGGCCGACGCCCGTGATCGTGCCGCCCGTGCCGACGCCGGAGACGAAATAGTCGATTGCGCCATTGGTGTCGTTCCAGATCTCCTCGGCGGTCGTCGTGCGATGGATCTCGGGATTGGCGGGGTTCTCGAACTGTTGCGGGATGATCGAGCCGGGGTTTTCCGAAGCAAGCTCCGAGGCCTTGGCGACCGCCCCCTTCATGCCCTGCGCCGCGGGCGTCAGCACGAGCTCGGCGCCGAGCAGCGCCAGCATCTTGCGACGCTCGAGCGACATCGACTCCGGCATGACGAGGATCAGCCGATAGCCGCGCTCGGCGGCGACGAAGGCGAGAGCGATGCCCGTGTTGCCCGAGGTCGGCTCGATCAGCACCGTCTTGCCGGGCTCGATCTTGCCGGCGCGCTCCAGCGCCTCGATCATGCTGACGCCGATACGGTCCTTGACGCTGCCGATGGGGTTGAAGAACTCGAGCTTGGCCAGGAGATTGGCCTTCACGCCAGCCTGGCCGGCGAGTCGGTCGAGGCGCACGATCGGCGTGTCGCCGATCGTCTGGGTGATGGAATCATAGATCCGTCCGCGGCCCGGCTTGGCCGGCGGCGTGAACTGGGTGAATTGCGGATGTACTGACATGCGTTCGTCCTCTCTTTGGTGCTTCAAGCCGGCCGCGCCGGGCCTGAGGCGAAGACCGCGGGCCATCAAGCCGGAGTCCCGAGGCCGCGTCAAACGGCGGCGGCCCTCGCAATCTCAAAAACCCGGTCCTCGCGCTTGACCTCCGCTTCGAAGGGCAGGGCGGTCGTGCGCTTGATGCGCTCCATCGAGAAGCGCGACACGACGTTCCGTAGCGGAATGATGGCGATGAGCCGCTTGTAGAAACGGTCGAACGCCGCCATGTCGGCGACCAGGACACGCAAGACATAGTCCACGTCGCCAGCCAAGCGATGGAATTCCACGACCTCGGGCATGCGCGTGACCTCGGCGGCGAACCGCTGGAGCCAGGCGTCAGAGTGCTCGCCCGCGACGATCGAGACGAAGACGCATAGGCCGAGCCCGAGCTTTTCCTCGGAAAGCAGCGCCACGCGGCGCGTGATGACCCCGTCCGCCTCCAAGCGCTGGATGCGCTTCCAGCAAGGGGTCTGCGAGAGGCCGACCCGCACGCCGATCTCCGCGATCGACAGCGAGGCGTCCTCCTGGAGAGCCGCAAGGATTTTGAGATCGGTCGAGTCCACGGGGGCATTCCGTCTGGAGGAGAAGATTTTTGCATATTCGACAAAACAGACCATTTTTGTCAAGATATGAACTTAGGCTTTTTTGCGCTTTGTCGAGGCCGTCTCTCTGCAAGCGCCAGCCTTGCCGCTTCCGCGCGCCGCCGCTATAAGCGCGCCGCTCAACGCTTCCCGAAAACTCCAACTGACGAAACGGCGCGCCCATGGCGATCGAACGCACTTTTTCCATTCTCAAGCCGGACGCCACGCGGCGCAACCTCACTGGCGCTGTCAACGCGCTCATCGAAAAAGCCGGGCTGCGCATCATCGCGCAAAAGCGCGTGCGCCTGACCCGCGAGCAGGCCGAGACTTTCTACGCCGTGCACAAGGAGCGCCCGTTCTTCGGCGAACTCGTCGAGCAGATGTCGGCGGCCCCGGTCGTCGTGCAGGTGCTGGAGGGCGAGAACGCCATCGCCCGCTATCGCGAGGTCATGGGCGCGACCAATCCGGCCAACGCCGCTCCCGGCACCATCCGCAAGGAGTTCGCGCTGAACGTCGGCGAGAACACCGTCCATGGTTCCGATGCGCCAGAGACCGCGGTGGTCGAAATCGCACAATTCTTCTCCGGCAACGAGATCGTCGGCTAGCATCGCGCGTCAAACGCTCCCGAGGAGCGCGCATCCCTGGCCGCTGCGCACGAGTCTCTGGTCTTCCGGACGAGCGGGCTGGCGCTCGACCGAGGTCACTTTGGCTGCGGGCGGCCCCATTGCCGCGCGCACGGCGAAGGCGTCGAGCGCCGCCGGCGAGCCCGAGAGCGTCGCCTCGACTTGGTCGACGCCGCGGTTGCGCACCCAGCCGTCGAGCGCCAGCCGCGCCGACTCGCGCTGCACGAAGACGCGGAAGCCCACGCCCTGAACGCGGCCCGTGATCAAGAATCTTTCCGCGATCATCGACCCAGCGCCTCGATATTGTCGATGAGCCGCACGCCGCCGAGCCTCGCCGCGGCGAGCAGCCGGATCGGCGCGTCGCGCGCGTCGTCGATCGGCGCGAGCGTTTGCGCGTTCCGGGCCTCGAGATAATCGACGGACCAGCCGGCCGCCTCGAGCTGAGCGCGCCCGTGCGCCAGCGCCGCCTCGGCTTCTCCGCCAGACTGGATAGACGCCTTCGCCGTGGCGAGCGTCGCATGGAGCGCCGGCGCCCGGCGTCGATCTTCGGCTGAGAGGTAGATGTTGCGCGACGACATGGCGAGCCCGTCCGTCTCGCGCAGCGTCGGCGCGCCGAGGATCTGTGTCGCGATGTCGAGGTCCTTGGCGAGGCGGCGGATGACGAGCAGCTGCTGATAGTCCTTCTCGCCGAACACCGCCACGTCGGCCTGCGCCTGGATCAGCAGCTTGGCGACGACGGTGGCGACGCCGCAGAAATGCGTCGGCCGGAAGCGGTCCTCGAGCCCGGCCCGCGCCGGTCCGTCGACCTCGACGCGCGTCGCGAAGCCGCGCGGATAGATCTCGTCGACGGTCGGGACGTAACAGAGGTCGGCTTCGACCCCCGCGAGCTGCGCCAGATCTTCGGGCAGCGTGCGCGGATATTTGGCGAAGTCCTCGGAGGGACCGAACTGCGCCGGATTGACGAAGATCGAGACGACGACGCGCTCCGTCTGCCGCCGGGCAGTCTCGACGAGCGAGAGATGGCCCTGGTGCAGGGCACCCATGGTCGGCACGAGCGTGACCCGCTGGCCGCTGGCGCGGAAGCCGGCGACGGCGGCGCGCAGCTCTGCGACGCCATGGGCAAGGGGGACGGGGGAGCTCACTTTTCGCCTCTCCGCGGGACGTTTGCGAAAGATTCGAGATAGGCGCAATAGGCGGCGGGCAGCTCGGCGGCGCGGGCCGCGGCGACGACGCCGGCGAGGTAATCGCGCTCAGGAGCGCCCGGCTCTTCGGTGCGTCCGACATAGACGAGCGCCTTGACCGAGCCGAAGGGCTCGCGCAGCACCGGCGTATACCGCTTTTCGTACCAGCCGCGGGCGACGCCTTCATAAAGGTCGAGCGCCCGCACGTCGGCGAGCGCCAGATCCCAGAGCACGCCGTGCACCCAGGCGCGCGGATCGGGCGCGACGCTACAAAAGCCGTCGCGCATGAAGAACAGGCGATGGCGGGCGAGCCGCGCCCGCCCGAGCGGGCGCGAGCGCGGGCAGCGCCGGCGCATGGCCTCGCGGTCCATATTGGAGCCATAGGCGAAATAGTGCGGCATGATGCGCTCTGTCGCACGGGCGCGATTGCAGTTAAAGAGCGAGCATTCCGGACGGGCGGCGCCGGTCCCGCCGTCTCGCGTCCCGTGGCGGCGATCCTGCGCGCTCCCCCGCGCGCCCGACAGACTAGAAGGACCCGATGCGCAGACTCCTGTTGTTGCGACACGGCAAGGCCGACAGGCACTCGGCCGGCGGCGACCGCGAACGACCGCTAACCGGCCGCGGCGTCAGGGATGCGCGCCGCATGGGCGAATTCCTGGCCGCCGAGGGGTTTGCGCCCGAGCTCGCCGTCGCCTCCAACGCGCGACGGGCGCGGCAGACGCTGGAGCTGGCGCTGGAGGCCTTTCCGCATCACGTCACCCATCTCATCGAAAACTCCATCTACATGGCGACGGCGGAGCATCTGCTCGACATCCTGCGCCAGTCGCCGGATCGCGTCTCGACGCTGCTCGTCGTCGGCCATAATCCAGGATTCGCCCAGCTCGCCGAGGCGCTCGCGGGTGACGGCGACCCCGATCAGCTCTATGAGATGCGGATGAAATTTCCGCCGGCGGCGCTGGCGATCCTCGACTTTGCGGTCGAGAGCTGGACGCTGGTCGAGCGTGGCGCGGCGCGGCTGCATCGTTTCGTGACCCCCGCGGAGCTGCGCGGCGACGCAGCGGAGGAGGCGGAGTGAAGTCGGCGCCGGGGCGAACCAGCGGCCACATGGATTGAAATGAACAACTTTCACCCGAACGCGACCTGAGCCTGGAAAGCGACTCATTCAGAAAAAA
>Ga0187782_10001474_pt1 | contig 17151 bp, 15 predicted proteins | sample 0715_SJ02_MP15_2_FD_132454 | JGI IMG/M metagenome (GOLD analysis project Ga0187782, IMG submission 132454) | Tropical peat soil microbial communities from peatlands in Department of Meta, Colombia - 0715_SJ02_MP15_20_MG | ecosystem: Environmental > Terrestrial > Soil > Wetlands > Peat | place...
CGGCGTCTGGCCCACGAGCTGAAGAATCCTCTATTTCCACTCGAGACAACGGTCGAGAACCTGCAGCGTGCCAAAGAGCAGAGCCCGGAGCAGTTCGAGGAGGTTTTTCGCGAATCGACGGGAATCCTCCTTTCGGAAATCGAGAATCTGAAGAAAATCGTGGGCCGCTTCAGCGATTTCGCAAAAATGCCACAGCCTGAGATCGGTCCCGTGAATTTGAACGAGACGGTTCGCGGCATCGTGAAACTCTTTGAATCGCAATTCGGAGCGGTGGGTCGGCCGCCCATTACGCCCGAGCTGCATCTGGAAGAGGGCCTGCCAGCCATTCAAGCCGATGAAGCCTTGTTGCGTCGTGCGATTGAGAACCTGGTACTGAACGCCATGGACGCGATGCCTGCGGGCGGCGTCTTGATGTTGCGAACAACGCATGAAAACGGAGACGTGGATCTGGAAGTATCCGACACGGGCAGCGGGCTGACGCCGGAGGAATGCGACCGGCTTTTCACACCGTATTACACGACCAAGCAGCACGGCACGGGGCTCGGACTGGCCATCGTGCAATCGGTCGTGAGCGATCACGGGGGCCGGATTTCGGTAGAGAGCGAGTCGGGTGTGGGAACTTCGTTTCATATTCACCTTCCCGCGAAGCCGCCGGCTCGATCGCCAGCGGCCGTTGTCGAGGCGGCCTCGTCCAACGGAGAGTAGGTGCGTGACCGTGAAGGCGCATCTCCTCATCATCGACGACGACGCAAACACGCTCGCGTCGCTCGCTCGCGCCTTTCGTCTGGCTGGACACGAGGCCACGGTGTGCGACAGTGCTGCGCGCGCGCTCGATCTCGCGAAAGCGGAGCGCTTCGATTTGATTCTTTCCGACGTGGTGATGCCGGGTCGCGACGGCATCGCGCTGCTGGAGGACCTGAAGAACATAGGCATTACCTCGCCCGTGGTGATGATGTCCGGGCAGGCCACGATCGAGATGGCCGTACGAGCCACGCGCCTGGGCGCCATCGATTTTCTCGAGAAGCCGATTTCTACCGAGAAGCTGCTTCTGACGGTCGACCACGCCGTCCGGTTGATGCGCCTCGAGCAGGAGAACCGTGACCTGAAGCAGCGGCTCGGGCGGCATCACATGGTTTGGGCAAGCCCCGCGATGCGGGAAGTGATGGCCCAGGTCGAGCACGTCGCCTCGAGCGAGACACGTGTCTGCATTCGCGGCGAGACGGGAACCGGCAAAGAGCTGATCGCGCGCACCCTCCACGAGAAAAGTTCACGGCAGGACGCGCCCTTTGTCTCCCTGAATTGTGCGGCGATTCCAGCTGAGCTGATGGAATCGGAACTGTTCGGCCATGAAAAGGGCTCGTTTACCGGTGCGGCGGCGCGCCACATCGGGAAATTCGAGCAGGCTCATCGAGGCACGCTTTTCCTCGATGAGATTGGCGACATGCCGCTCGCGATGCAGGGCAAACTTTTGCGCGTCCTTGCGGAGGGTGAAATCGAACGCGTGGGTGGCGGCAGCCCGATTACCGTGGACGTGCGCGTGATCGTAGCGACGCACCGCAATTTGGAAGAGCAGGTGCGGCAAGGGGCTTTTCGCGAGGATCTCTATCATCGCGTGTTCGTGTTTCCGATCGTGCTGCCACCTCTGCGCGAGCGGCGCGAAGACATCCGCGTTCTCGCCGAACATTTCCTACGCCAACTCGCCGAGCAGAACCATTGGAAGCCCAAGAGTTTTTCGCGAGAAGCCATCGCTCGGCTGGAGGCTTATTCCTGGCCCGGCAATGTGCGAGAGCTGCGCAACGTGATCGAGCGGGTGCTGTTGTACGCGTCCACCGATGAAATTGCAGAGCCAACGGTCGAGCGGGCGCTGCCGCGCGCCTTCGCCGTGAGTGCGAGTCCCGCTGACACCTCCGGTGAGCTGGCGAACGGGCCACTCGCTCAGCGCATTGAGAGATTCGAGCGCGAGACGTTGCTCGCGGAGCTCAAGCGAAATCGCAATCACATGACCAACACGGCCAAGGCGCTCGGCCTGGAGCGCAGCCATCTCTACAAGAAGTGCCAGCAGCTTGGGATCGATCTGCGCGCCATCCGTCAAAGCGCGTAGGGACCGGAGCACGCCCGGGTTTCTGGTGGACGGAAAAAGTGCTTGAGAACCAGATGGGTGGGCAGATATACGACCAGCACCATGAATAGCCATATCAATAGGATGTGCATCGGCGCGGGTCCCATCTGGTGATGGAAGAAGGGATCGGAGAAGGCAAAATCGATGTTGGCGGCGGGACGCGTGAAGCGAGCCAGGACGAAAATGGGCAGCGTGATCGCCGATTGCAGCGCCCAGGCTCGCCGATCATACCCCATGCGGTAGACGCCCCACAGCAGCAAGGCGGGCATCACCAGATGGAACAGCGTCAGCAGGCGAATCCAGGCTGGAAAGCGGGTGTCGAGGAGATATTCATTTCCCGCTACCAGGGCGCGCTGAAGCAGGACTCTCGACACCGCATCCACCGTCCAGACGGCATCGACAATGAGTATGCCGACCGCTTGGCTTGAAATTAACAACGCGCTGTGGGTCCACATGCCGATGCAGGTTAAGATCACGGCCATGTCACAGAGATGAACGAAATTTGCCGCTCCCCATGTTCGCCAGTAGGATGGAAACCAAACGACGAACCACGCCAATGCAGTCCAGCGCATCCAGTTGGGATAGCTTGTGGCGTGCGTCTCCGACGATGGCATGTTCGGCTTCAGCCTGGCGTGATCGTATCAAGCATGGTCCTGGGCGCGCTAGAATAGGGCTGGCGCGACAAGCCGAGGTGGCTCTCCCAGTTGTGAGTTGTATCGCGGCGGCCTAACCAGATCGGAACCATGGACGAAAGACGCTTCTACGACGAGAAAGAAGAGACCAAGCAGATCCCCCTCACCTGCCCGCATTGCCGGCAGGAAAACACATATCCGGTTCGCTGGATGGTGCGGACGAAAAAGGCTCAGCTGCCGCCCAGTGCAAGCGCCGAAGATAAGCAGCATTTTGCCAAGGCGCGCACCTATATGGTCCGTGTGGACAATCTGGTTGCCTGTCGCAACATCCGTTGCCGCAAGCGTTTTGAATTGACGGGTCAATCCGTCTTTCTGATATAGGCTAGGGGGGATCATCGATCTAAAAAGGGGCCAAGGGGTCCTTGCGCGGGGGGTTGGCCCGAGGCGTCGGTACCTTCTAGGCAGCTTTGGCTCTGGCGCCGGCATCCATAGGAAGGAGCCGTATGATGAGCTACCGAGTCAGTGCGGGTTGTTTAGCGGCGCTGCTTTGGGGATGGACTGCGGCTTGGCCACAACAGGGACCGACAGCCCCCGCTCAAGAGACGGCGCCCCCGAACGCTCCGGCACCGTCACCTGCTTCGAACGCGTCTCCGCCGACCGTTGCTGCTGCCAAGGGCACACAGATCGAAGTTCCCACCGGGACGCACCTTCCGCTCGTGCTCCACAACGGAATCTCTACGCGAAGCGCACAGCCGGGCGATCCCGTGTATTTCGAGACCCTTTTCCCTGTCACGGTTAATGGCCAGATCGTGATTCCGGCCGGCTCTTACATTAGCGGCGAGATCACCGAAGCGAAGCGCCCGGGGCACGTAAAGGGACGCGGCGAAATGATGATCAAGCTGACGACGATGATTCTTCCGAATTCCTATATCGTCAACCTGAACGCCACACCGAGCGGTGCCAGCACCGGCGGTGCTGAAACGGTGAACAGCGAGGGAAAGATTGTAGGCGCCTCCAGCAAGGGGGCCGATGTCGGCACTGTGATTCGAACGACCGCGGCAGGCACCGGGATCGGAGCGGGCGTCGGCGCCGCCGCGGGCAATGCGGGGCGAGGCGCAGGTATTGGTGCCGGTGTGGGTGCGCTCGCTGGTCTCGGGGCCGTCTTGCTGACGCGCGGTCCGGAGGTCGAGTTACCACGCGGGTCGACTTTGGAAGCCGTGATCGATCGCCCCATTTATCTGGATGCCGATAAGGTGCGATTCACGAATCCTGGGCAGGCCTCCACTTTGGCCGGGCCGCCGAGCCGCGAAACTGCGACCCCCATTCAGTTTCCGTTCTAATTCCTAGCGATCGATCCTGATGCGCTTCGAAGCGATGCTCGGTGAAAGCGCAGAGGCGAGAATGGGTCTGTCTCGAACGAAGTGTGCCCCCTGGTGATCCACTCTCGCATGAGTTTCGCTGTGGCCGCAGCGAGAAGAATGCCATTGCGGTAGTGACCCGTGGCGATCAGCAAACCGTCGACATGGGCGGGACCAAGGATCGGGAGGCCGTCGGGAGTCCCCGGCCGCAAGCCCGACCATGTCTCGACAATCTCGGCGCTACCCAAACTCGGAACCAGCTCCAATGCGCTGTCTAGAATTTGGCGGATTCCCTCGGCAGTGACCCGTTTGGCGAAGCCCGCCTCCTCCGAAGTGCTTCCCGCAACGATTTGGCCGCCGCCGCGCCGAGGCACGAGGTAGCCGCGCTCGGAGCGCAGCACACGCTGGATGCGACAACCGTCGGGCCGCAGCGCCATCATTTGGCCGCGCACGGGCCGGGTCGGTGCGTATTGCCTGAGGCAGTCATCTTGCATCTCGCCGGAAAAGCAACCGGCGGCGAGAATGACGTGCCCCGCTGAAATCGTTTCGTCGCAAGCCACAACACCGTGGCACCGGCCACGGTCCGTCAGGAGTTCGCTGACCTGGCAGTTGTTGCGAAACTCGACTCCGCGATGATGGGCGGCAAGGATTGCCGCCTCCATCAGCAAGCGAGGCTCGACGCGACCTTCCTCCGGCAACCATATCGCCGCCTGGGCCGCTTGGCTGATCGCGGTCTCCCATCCTCGTGCCGTCTTGATCGATATGGCCTCAGCCGTGATTCCCAATCGTTGGCACTCCGACACTCTTCGGTTGCGATCGTTCTCTCCACGGGGTCCGGAAAACAGCTCGAGAGTTCCTTCACGCTCGTATCCGATCGATCGTCCGGAAGCCTCTTCAATGCCGGCTGCGAATTCCGAATATAACCGCAGGCTTTCGCGTGCCAGGGGAACCAGTGGGATGTCCCGGAAGGAGTCCGGGGCCGGTGACAGCATCCCAGCGGCCGCCCAAGAAGCTTCATGACCCGGCTGTTGGCGATCGAGCACAACGACTCGCAACTTTTCGGCGGCCAGCTCAAACGCGATCGAGGTGCCGATCACACCTCCACCAATGATGGCAATGTCGAACGCCGTCACGCGGCCATTCTAGCAACAAGTCCAAGACGGCGCTGCTCCCTCCACTCCTCTGTCATACCAGGAGCGCTAGGGCAGGCGAGCCTTTAGCACCAAGGCGTCCTCGACCGGAGAGACGTAGTAGTATTTGCGGCGACCGATCACTTCAAATCCGTGGTGCTCGTAGAAGTGCAGCGCCACCAAGTTTGCAGCGCGGACTTCAAGCAAGGCGCTGGCCGCACCAAACGATTGGCCCCAGGCGAAGGATTGACGCAGCAGCTCGGTGCCGGTCCCACGTCTTCGGGCGTCCGGTCGCACAGCCAGATTCAGGATTTCAAGGTCTCCCGCGATCTGGCGCGCTATCAGGAAGCCGGTGATCGCGCTCTCCGCATCTTCGGCAATCCACCCGGCCATCTCGCCGCGGGCGACACGGGCATAGTCCTGGCCGCTCCACTGCGCGATTTCGGGAGATGCCGATTGGATCACAAGGATCGCGTCCACATCGCGCGCTTCAAGCAGGCGGATCAAGATCCCGTAGATGCCTTCCAGCGAACTTCCGCATCGCTGGGCCGGATGTAGTTCGCGTCCAGTTTGAGAGGGTCTGTGAGTTTGCCTTTCTCGGCGTGTGACAAGCCGAGCCGCCCGATGTAGGGTGCCAGCGTTGGGGAGACCTCTTCGATTCGAACTCGCCCGTGTTTCAGGCCCGTCTCAAAACGAGACAGGCTCGCCTCGACGAGTTCTGGTACTGGCGTGACGATCGCTGCATCCCGGTCACATAATCCGGATTCCAGTTGTTCGAGCAGTTCTGCGGGGGTGCCGACTTGTTCGGTGCCTTCGATAGTGGGGGTGCTGTCCGCCAAGCTGCTGGCCTTCTGATAGAACGCAAAATAGACCTGGCCGCGTCTTGCATCGAGTACCGACACGAGGCGCGCGGCTTCGGATTGTGACTGTACAGCGACGGCGTCAAGCGTGCTGACCGCCGCGATCGGCTTGCCGTGCACTTCGGCCCAGCCCTTGACTGCAGTGAGCCCGACGCGAAGACCCGTGAAGGACCCCGGTCCATTGGCCACCGTAAATAGCTCGAAATCATCCATGCGCAGGGACAGCTCACGCAGCAAGAATTCGAGTTGGCGAAACATCCGTGAAGAGTAAAGTTCCGCCGTCCAGGCTGCGACAGTTCCAATGGTTCTAGTTCCTTTCAGTACCGCGAGGCTGCCTGCAGGTGAAGAGGTATCGACTGCGAGGATAAGCACGGAGCGCATTATAGGGCAATTGTGCTGCCAAAAGCTTAGGAAAACCCCCGACTCAGGAACTTTTCTCCCGTATGAATCCTGTGGAAAAACTTGACGCGCCGTTCACGCAGGCCTAAACTTTTTGCAGCCGTTCGGGGGAGGGAATTTCCACTCATGGACTTTAAACTAGGTGAAAAGGTCGTCTATCCGAATCACGGTGTGGGTTTGATCGAACAAATCAGCTTTGGCTATGTGAATGGTCGATCCGAGCGCTTTTACATGTTGCGAATTCTTTCCAGTGGACTGAAGGTGATGGTGCCACAAACCAACATTGAAAACGTCGGACTGCGGCCCGTCATTCGGGCGAACGAGGCGGGTGCAGTTCTTTCGTTCCTCGAGAAGGGTCGTTCGGCTTCGCATCACGATTGGAAGCACCGCTTCAAAGAGAATTCAGACCGGATGCGGACAGGGTCCTTGATGGAGGTTGCGGCAGTGCTCAAGGGTCTGGTCGCGCTGAGCCGATCGAAACCGCTGTCGTTCCGCGAGAAAAAGATGCTCGAGCGGGCCAAGCATCTCCTGGTCACCGAACTGGCTACCGTGCGCAACACCACCGAACAAACGGTGGAGACGAATATTGTCCGAGCGCTTGCGAAAGCCAAGCTGCAGATGCCACCAACAACGGCTCTGCCGGATTAACCTTTCGATACTTTCCTCCGCGTGGCCGGGCACGATTCGACGCGATGGTTGCGCCCGGTTTCAGCCTCGGGGCTCGAGACGTTCCTTCCCCGCACCGCGGCGACGTCCGCCAAGTTGACGCGGCTCTTTGGCCCGTTTAGAATTTTCTAAGGCGAGCGTTCCTAGGGATCGATGAGTTCAACAGTCTTGCAGCAGCGCCGTCACCAACAAATCCTTACCGACGTGGTGCGCACCTACATCGAAACCGGTGAGCCGGTGTCCTCGCGCACCGTGGCGCGCCGCCATTCGGAGCCGTTGAGCCCTGCGACGGTTCGCAACGTGATGGCGGATCTTGAGGAAGAGGGCTACCTTTATCAGCCCCATACCTCCGCAGGCCGTGTGCCGACTGCGTCGGCCTATCGCTTTTTCGTCGAACAGGTCGCCGTGCAGGCAACGGCCAGCCCGGAGGATCGCCAGTGGATTCGTCGCGAACTCGCGTTGGCGCAAACGCCGGAAGCGGTGATGGAGCGCGCGAGTCATGTTCTCGCAGAGGTTTCGCGCGGTTTGGGAATCTTCATTTCACCACCGCTTGCCAGTAGCGTGGTCGAACATCTGCGGTTCTTGCTCGTGCCGGACCACGGGGTGCTCGTCGTTTTGGTCACAACCGGCGGTTTCACCCGCGACAAGTTGATCCGTCCCGAGCGGAATTTCCGGCAGGAGGATCTGGACCGAATTTCTACGTACCTCCATCAGCACTATGTCGGTTGGACGCTCGAGGCCATACGCGCCGACTTGCGCGCGCAAGTGGAACGCGACCGCGAGGAGTATGGCCGGCTTGCCAACGACGCCCTCATGCTCTGCGACCCTTCGGTTCTGGGCGACGGCACCGAGCGGAGGGTTTACGTCGAAGGGGCTGCGCAAATTGCTGCCTCGGTGCAATTCACGAGCCAAGATCAGCTGCGCGAACTGCTCGAGGCGATTGAAGAGAAGGACCGGCTGATTTACCTGTTGAGCGGGTGCATCGAAGCGCCCGAGTCGGTTCACGTCGAACTCGGCCTGGACAAGATGTCGGCCGCCGGAAAACATTTGGCGTTGGTCTCTGCGTCGTACTCTTCCAACGCTTCCGCCCAGGGAACGCTGGGCATTCTGGCGCCGATGCGGATGCACTATGAGCGCGTGATCACGGCGGTGGCGTTCATGGCCCAATTCTTTTCGGAAACTCAGACAGGAAATTGAACCGATGTCTTCTCAGGGTCACCGACACAAAGAGGCGCCCGCAGAACCGGACCGCCCGGAGGGCGCCACTTTGAGCGAGCGAGATTCGGGCGAAGCAGGGGACAGCGGGAGTGTTGCGGCTCCTTCGGAACAGCTTCAAAAGCTCCTCGTCGAAAAGCAGGAACTGACGGACACACTCGTCCGGCGGCAGGCCGATTTTGAGAACTATCGCAAGCGCATCGAAAAGGAGCGTCACCACGATCGCCACCGTGGTGTGGAGGCACTGATCGAGCACATTCTTCCGGTGCTGGACGCGTTCGATCGCGCGCTGGCGGAATCCACCGATTCGGCCTATCTGGAATATCGCAAGGGTTTCGAGCTGATCCGACGCCAGTTGTGGGAAACGCTGGCCAAGCAGGGGCTCGTACGCATCGATGCGGTAGGGCAGCAGTTCAATCCGCATTTTCATCACGCCATCGAACGAGTGGAGACCACAGAGCACGCAGAAGGAATTGTTGTCGGCGAGTTGCAGCCCGGTTACACGTTTCACGACAAGGTCCTTCGGCCCTCGATGGTGCGCGTCGCCCATGCGCCCGAGGCTGAGTCGGCACGCCGCTCGTCGCGCGATCACTGAGTCGATCGAGCGCAAAGAACTTTAGGTTTTCACAAGGGGTCTAACCAAGAATGGCCAACGGCAACCAGCAGGACTATTACGAAATCCTTGGGGTGCCTCGCGACGCCTCCGCGGATCAGATCAAATCGGCGTACCGCAAGGCAGCGTTGAAGTGGCATCCTGACCGGAACCCGGCAAACAAAGCAGCAGCAGAAGCGAACTTTCGATCGGCATCAGAAGCTTACAGTGTCCTTTCTGATCCGCAGAAACGTTCCACCTATGACCGCTACGGCCACGCCGGACTCGGCGCGCGAGGATTCGACGCGAGTGGCTTCAACGCCACGATCTTTGAAGAATTTCAGGATATCTTCGGGGATCTTTTCGGCTTCGACCAAGCGTTTGGGCGGGGGCGTCGCGGCGGGCGGAGTTCGCGTGGCCAGCGGGGCGCCGATTTGCGATACGACATGTCGCTCTCTTTTGAAGAGGCCGCCGCCGGCGTCACCTCAAAGATTCAGATCGCGCGCCGGGAGAGTTGCGACACCTGCAAGGGAACCGGTGCCAAACCGGGGAGCGGCATGGTCACCTGCGCCACTTGCGGCGGTCGCGGCCAGATGGCCTATCAGCAGGGTTTCTTTTCTATCACGCGGACGTGCCCGGCATGCCAGGGCGCCGGGCAGACCATCCGTGAAGTCTGCACGGCTTGCCGCGGTCAGGGACGCGTGGAGCGAGAGCGCACGCTGGAAGTCGGCGTTCCGGCCGGGGTAGATTCCGGAACGCGCCTTCGGATGGCCGGCCAAGGTGAACCGGGGACGAATGGCGGACCGGCGGGCGATCTATACATCTTTCTGGAAGTGAAGGAGCATCCCTTTTTCGAGCGGCGTGGGGCCGATCTGTACTGCACGATCCCGGTCAGTTTCCCGCAAGCCGCGCTCGGCGCCACGATCCGGATTCCGACTCTGCAGGGCGAAATGGAACTCAACGTTCCCGAAGGCACGCAGTCAGGACAGATTTTCCGTCAGCGTGGCAAGGGCCTCCCCAATCCTCATGGTGGCCGGGGAGACCTGTATGTGAACATCCAACTTGTCGTTCCATCGAAGCTCTCTCGCGAGCAGCGCCGCGTGCTCGAACAGCTCGGTCAAACGATGAAAGTTGAAAACAAACCCGTCGAGCGCTCCTCGAGCTTCTTTGACAAAGTGAAAGATATCTTCGGCTAGCGCTGTTGCTGGCGGCTGGATGGTCCGGTCGCGCTAGAATCCCCGATGCGACGCCGCTTTTTTGTTGATCGCTTCGACTCGAACTCAGCAGTTTTGCACGGCGACTCCGCCGACCATCTCGGGCGTGTCCTACGGGCGGAGCGGGGGCAGTACTATGAGTTGAGCGACGGGGAGCGCGTTTGGCTTGCCAGGATCGAGCGCGTCGCTCTTGCCCACGGCGGCAGAAGCCGCGTGGAGTTCTCCTTGGTTGAGTCAGTTCCGGCGTCCGGGCCGCGCCTGCGCGTCGATTTGCTGCTTTCGATCGTAAAGTTCGATCGCTTTGAGTGGTGCCTGGAGAAGGCGACCGAGCTCGGCACGACGAGCATCGTCCCCATCGCCGCCGCTCGCACGGATAAGTCGCTGATAGCGGCGGCCAGCAAGCGGCAAAAGCGCTGGAAGCGAATTCTGCTCGAATCCGCGCAGCAGGCGCGCCGCTTGACGCCGCCGGCACTCCACGACGTCTTTACTCCGCAGATGGCGTTTACAAAGTTCAGCGCCCCTTTGAAAATTCTCTTTTCCGAGCGCCGCGAGGCAGTGCCTCTCCGCGAAGCCCTCCAGGCACAGTCAGCGGGGGACGCCGCGGTTTTGGCGATCGGCCCGGAAGGCGGCTGGACGGAAGCCGACATCACAGCCGCCCGCTTGGCTGGGTTTGCCGAGGCCTCTCTCGGCGAGAATATTCTGCGCACGGAAACGGCCGTCCTAGCGGCCCTGGCAATCATCGGTTTTGCTCTCGGCAGCTGAAGAGGCGGACTTTTGGACGCCGATCGCAGCGACTCGATCCTTTTTGGCCATCGGTCCCTATGTCCTTCCTTTGCCTCTCGTTCCGCGCCATGATATAAGTATGTTTGGTAAGATATGCACGATGGTTCCCATCCCGGGCTCTCTGATGCAGGTGGAAGTGCGTCCGCTCCTCCCTTGCGGCGCGAACTGCGCAGCTGGACCCGTGACCTAGCGATCGCTCTTGGGCTCGCCATCGTGGTCATGATTTTTCTCTACCAGCCCGTGAAGGTTGAAGGCACGAGCATGTTTCCGCTTTTGTCCGACCAGGAGCGCATTTTCATCAACAAGTTTGTGTATCGCTTTGAGCCGATCGAACGAGGCGATGTCATCGTTTTCTGGTATCCTCTGGATCGCTCCAAGTCTTTCATCAAGCGGGTGGTGGGGTTGCCGGGCGAGATGATCGAGATTCGCGCGGGCCACGTCTACATCAACGGCGAGGAGTTGGCGGATCAATACGTGCCGGCGGGCTATCTGGACGGTTCGAATTCGGCCTCGCGCCGAATTCCCGCAGATAGCTATTTCGTGATGGGCGATCATCGCGACAGCTCGAATGACTCTCGCGTCTTCGGCTCCGTTCCGCGCCAGTTCATCTATGGCAAAGCGGTGTTCGCCTACTGGCCGGTGGACCACTTTGGCTCCCTCACTTCCACATCGACGGTAAGCGCGGCATCGAAATGACATCCCTTGGAGGACACACTGATCGAGGCCCTCGCAGGACGCGCCAGTCTCGCGCTCGAGGACGGAAGGGTATTTAGCGGACGTGCGGCGGGCGCGCGCACCCGCCGGGGTGGCGAAGTCGTTTTCAACACCAGTCTCACTGGCTATCAAGAAGTTTTCACCGATCCCAGCTACGCCGGGCAGATGGTCTGCCTGACGTACCCGCATATCGGCAATGTCGGCGCCAACGCAGACGACGAAGAGTCCAGCAAGCCGTATATCGAAGCTCTCGTGGTGCGGGAATTTTCCGCTCTTGCTTCGAACTGGCGATCCCACGAATCCGCGCAGCAGTATCTGGAGCGCTACGGCGTCCCGGTCATTTGGGACATCGATACGCGAGCTCTCGTCCTGCACCTTCGCCAAGTCGGAGCCTTACGAGGGGTACTGTCGACGGACGGTACGCCCGCCGAGCAACTGATCACAGAAGCCCGCGCTTTGCCCACGATGGCTGGCCAAGAGCTCGCAAGCCGTGTGACGGTCTCAGAAAGATATCCATGGACGCACGGTTCCATTGCTCTCGCACAATCTCTTGCACCCGCTCTGAGCGCCTCTTCCAGCGTCCTACAAGGCGTCGGGAAGGGGAATGGGCGCGGCGCGCAAGCGGCGGCAAAGGATTCTGTCGCACGACAAGAGGCTCGGGCGCGTGAAGGCGCGTCCTACCACGTCGTCGCCTATGACTTTGGCATCAAGCGGAACATTCTTCGGCTTTTGGTTGACCATGGCGCGCAGGTGACGGTCGTCCCCGCCCAGACTTCAGCTGAGGAAGTCTTGTCGCTGAAGCCGCACGGAGTTTTTCTGTCCAACGGTCCGGGGGATCCCGAACCGATGACCTACGCCATCGGCAACATTGGGAAATTGGTGGGTCGTGTGCCGGTTTTCGGTATCTGCCTGGGACACCAGCTGTGCGGGCTCGCGCTCGGTGGCCGCACCTTCAAGTTGAAATTCGGCCACCATGGCTCGAATCATCCGGTAAAGAACTTGCTGACGGATAAAGTCGAAATTACCGCGCAGAATCACGGCTTTTGCGTCGATCCGGAGTCGCTCCCGGCGAGCGACGTGGAAATCACTCACGTGAATCTGAACGATGATACGAACGAGGGCCTTCGTCACCGCTCGTTGCCTTTATTTAGCGTGCAATATCACCCGGAGGCCTCGCCGGGCCCGCACGACGCCCGCTATCTGTTCGACGATTTCTTCGCCATGATGAGGGAAGCGGGGAGGACACGCGGAGATCGCTCGTAGGCGGGTGACGGAACGAAGATGCCGAAACGCACCGACGTCAAGAGAATCCTGATCATCGGCTCCGGTCCGATCGTCATCGGCCAGGCGTGCGAATTCGATTATTCCGGCACGCAGGCCTGCAAGGCACTCAGATCGGAGGGCTACCAAGTCATTCTTGTCAATTCCAATCCTGCCACCATTATGACCGACCCCGAGGTTGCCGACCGGACCTACATCGAGCCCCTGTCGATGGAATATCTGGAGGCCATTATTGCCGCTGAGCGTCCCGACGCCGTTCTTCCCACGGTGGGTGGACAGACCGGCCTGAACCTGGCTGTCGAACTGGCGGAGGGCGGCGTACTCGAAAAATACGGCGTTCGGCTGATCGGCGCACAGCTCGAGGCCATCAAAATCGCTGAGGATCGGCTGTTGTTCAAGGATGTTTGCCGCCAAGTTGGTCTCGCAGTCCCCCAGTCAGCGGTGGTAACGGGCATTCCCGAGGCCATCCGGCTCGCCGATGAGATGGGCTATCCCGTCGTAATCCGGCCTTCTTTCACGCTCGGCGGCACGGGCGGCTCGATCGCCTATAACCACGAAGAATTCGGCGATGCGATTGCTCGCGCCCTCGACGCCAGCCCGGTCCATCAGGCTCTGATCGAGGAATCGGTGATCGGCTGGAAAGAGTTTGAGCTCGAGGTAATGCGGGACTTCCGCGACAATTTCGTCGTGATCTGCTCGATTGAAAATGTCGATCCGATGGGCATTCACACGGGCGACTCGATCACTGTCGCACCCGCGCAGACGCTTACCGATAAGGAATATCAGCACATGCGTGACGCGGCGGCTGCCATCATCCGTGCGGTGGGCGTCGAGACGGGCGGTTCCAACATTCAGTTTGCCGTCGATCCTCAAACAGGCCGCATGGTCGTGATCGAAATGAATCCACGCGTTTCACGCAGTTCGGCACTGGCGAGCAAAGCCACCGGATTTCCGATCGCCAAGATTGCGGCGAAGCTCGCCGTCGGCATGACGCTTGACGAAATCCCGAACGATATAACGCGCAAAACCCCCTCGTGCTTTGAGCCGAGTATCGATTACGTCGTGGCCAAAATTCCGAAATGGCAGTTCGAGAAGTTTCCCGGCAGTGATACCACGCTCACGACGCAGATGAAGTCCGTTGGCGAAGTGATGGCGATGGGACGTACGTTTCAGGAGGCCCTCTGCAAAGGTATCCGCGCGCTCGAGCCGAGCAGCGCATGGCGGCCACCCACAGAAGTGACGATCGCGTTGCTGCGCGAACGTCTGCACGTTCCTGGCCCGGACCGCATTCATTGGCTTTTTGAAGCCATCGAACGCGGCATGACGCGGGAGGAGATCCATTCACTGACAAAAATTGATCCTTGGTTTATTCGCCAGCTGGAAGAGATGGTTGCGCTCGATCGCCAGGTTGCCGGGACGACGCTCAGCAAATGTTCCCGCGAATTGCTTCTGGAATCCAAACGGTCCGGGGCCAGCGACGAAGAGCTCGCCAAGCTGTGGAACGTCAAGTCTGCCTCGGTTCGCGCCCGACGTCAGGAACTCGGCGTCGTACCGGTTTTCAAACGCGTGGACACCTGCGCCGCAGAGTTTGAATCCTTTACGCCGTATCTCTATTCCACCTACGAAGAGTCGGACGAGTCCGGTGTCACGGAGCGACCGAAGATCGTCATCCTCGGCAGCGGTCCGAGCCGCATCGGACAAGGCATCGAGTTCGACTATTGCTGCTGTCATGCCGCCATGGCGCTCAAGGAAGACGGCTACGAAACGGTGATGATCAACTGCAATCCGGAAACCGTTTCGACCGATTACGACACGTCCGATCGGCTCTACTTCGAGCCACTCACGCTCGAGGACGTGCTGGCCGTTTTGGACCGCGAGAAGCCGCAGGGTGTGATCGTGCAGTTCGGTGGACAGACTCCACTGAATCTCGCACTCGAATTGAAGCGCAACCGCGCCAAGATCATCGGGACCGATCCCGAGTCGATCGATCTCGCCGAAGATCGCCGCCGTTTCGGCGCTCTCTTAGCAGAGCTGAACATCCCGCAGCCTCGCGCCGGCACGGCCCTCGCGCCACAGGAGGCTGTCGCCGCGGCATCGGAAATCGGCCTTCCCGTCCTGGTTCGGCCCAGCTATGTTTTGGGGGGTCGCGCCATGGTGATTGCCTATGACTTGAAGACGGTCGAGGAGTACGTCACGCAGGCCACCCAGATTGGCGGCCTCTCGGATCCCAAGCGACCGATTCTAATCGATCAGTTTCTCGAAAACGCCACCGAAGTCGATGTGGATGCTGTTGCCGACGGCGAAGACGTGGTCATTGCTGGCATCATGGAGCACATTGAGGAAGCCGGAATCCACTCGGGCGATTCTTCCTGCGTCCTGCCACCTGTATCGCTCAAGCCGGTGGTCCTCGAGCAGATTCGTGACTACACCATGCGTCTGGCCCGCGCGCTCCACGTCGTGGGACTCATGAACGTGCAGTACGCGATTCAGCAGGACATCGTGTACGTCCTCGAGGTAAATCCGCGGGCTTCTCGCACCGTGCCCTACGTCAGCAAAGCCACGGGCGTGCCGCTGGCGAAGCTGGCCGCACGTTTGATGACGGGCCGCAAAATCAGGGAGTTGCACCTTCCCGTCACGCAGGTGAATGGCGTCAAGGAGCTGGCCGTGCACGATTTCTACGCTGTGAAATCGCCGGTCTTTCCTTTCAACAAATTCCGTGGGGTAGACATCATCCTGGGACCGGAGATGCGCTCGACCGGCGAAGTGATGGGCATCTCGTCGACGTTCGGTTTGGCCTTCGCCAAAGCACAGCTCGGCGCCGGCCAGCGTCTGCCGCGGGAAGGAGTCGTCTTCATCAGCGTCAACGACCAGGACAAGCGGCACGTCGCTCCCGTCGCCAGGGATCTTGCCGCCGCAGGCCTGAAGATTATCGCCACGCGCGGAACGGCCGCAGCCTTGACCCGCGCGGGCATCGAAATTGAAGCAGTCTTCAAAGTGAACGAGGGCCGGCCCAACATCGTCGATCTCGTCAAGAACGGAAAAGTGCGCCTCATCATCAATACGCCTTTGGGACGGGAATCGTTTTATGACGAAAGATCTATCCGTCGCGCTGCCGTGCGCTACAACGTTCCTTGCATCACGACGCTTTCGGCGGCCAGCGCGGCGGCGCGCGGCATTCGCGCCATGGCGGGCCACGCGGCGGAGGTGGCCGCCCTGCAGGACCTGCATCGGCGAAAATCCGTCGCCTTGCCCTAACCCGGGCCGCTGCGGAGTTGGAGCTTTGCTCTTTCCGTTCCCAGAATCCTGGCCGGGTTCGCGCTAATCCAATCTTGCTTGTGGCCGACTTGATCGGATCTTCCGTTTCACGTCCCGCCTGCCGTTGTCGGTGCGCGGAGCGACGTGTATCATGACTCTGCCGATGGAGTCGCACTATCTTCGGTTTGCCGAAATTCCCCACACAGCGAGGCTTTTTTCGACGTTTCTGGACGATTTCAGTCGTGTTGCGTCTTATTTCGCCCATCCCGCCACGGCCGCCGGTCTCGAGGCGGCGGCGCGCGAAATTCGTCTGGATAGGGGGATGCGCCGGACCGTTGTGGGGATTTTGGAAGAGCAGAATCGTCTGTTGGGCCCGGGGGGCGAGATCGATTCAGCGACGTCTCGCAATCTGGACCGTCTCGCTCGAGGGGCGGTCGCCATTGTCACGGGCCAGCAGGTCGGCCTTTTCTCCGGTCCCGCTTACACCTTTTACAAAGCCCTCTCGGCCATTCGTTGTGCGGAGGATACGACGCGCCGTGGAATCGAGGCCGTCCCGATTTTCTGGCTGGCAACGGAGGACCACGATCTCGGCGAAATTAGTCACACGTACTGGTCTACTCGCAACGGCCTGGCGCGCTACGAGTGGCCTACGGAGTCAGAAGCCTCCGGCCGGCGCGTCGGTGAAATCGTGCTTGGCCCAGCGATCGAATCCGTCGTGGGCGCCGCGGCGCAGGCTCTGGAAGGTCCGTTTGCATCGGAACTCAGCCGGGCGCTGCAGGAATCCTACACCGCACGCGACACCTACGGATCGGCGTTCGGCAAACTCATGGCGCGCCTGCTTGCCGGCCGCGGCATGATTTTCCTCGATCAGCTGGATCGTCGTTTCCATCGCCTTTTCCTGCCTTCTTTCCGCGCGGCGGCCCAACAGGCCGA
>Ga0187782_10001475_pt1 | contig 17147 bp, 17 predicted proteins | sample 0715_SJ02_MP15_2_FD_132454 | JGI IMG/M metagenome (GOLD analysis project Ga0187782, IMG submission 132454) | Tropical peat soil microbial communities from peatlands in Department of Meta, Colombia - 0715_SJ02_MP15_20_MG | ecosystem: Environmental > Terrestrial > Soil > Wetlands > Peat | place...
CCGGCCCAAAAAGGTCGCCCTCATCGCTTGCCTGCGCCAACTCCTCACCATCCTCAACGCAATCCTGCGAACCAAAACTCATTGGAAAACCGCTTGACCGACAAGACAGTCGCTCATCCGGCCCTTCGGGCCACCTTCTCCCCGCGTTGCAGGGAGAAGGGGCGCGGCAGACGAAAAAAGCGATCCGCTCTAGGGCACGAGGACGATCTTTCCACGCGTGTGGCCGCGCTCGAGCAGCGCGAAGGCTTCGCGGACAGAATCGAGCGGAAATGTGGCGGCGATCGGGACCTCGAGCTGACCCTTGGCGATCAGTCCGGCAAGCTCGGCAAGGACCTTTGCGTTTTTCGCCGCCTGAGCGCCCTCGCTCTTCACGCCGAATTCGCGCGCGGCGGCAAAATCGATGATCGTGTTGATGCGCGCCTTCGGCACGCCGATATCGATCGCCATCTTCACATAGCCGCCGCCATGCGTGTCGACGAGCGCGGCGATGTTCGCGCCGCGCAGCTTGTCGACGAGGCCCGCGCCATAGGCGAGCGGCGCGACGCCGTGCGATTTCAGCCATTCATGGTTGGCGGGGCTGGCGACGCCGATCACTTCCGCCCCGGCGAGCTTCGCGAGCTGGACGGCGATCGAGCCGACGCCGCCGGCCGCGCCCGACACCGCGACCTTCTCGCCCGCTTTCAGCGCGACCGCGCGCACCGCGGCGTAGGCCGTGCTGCCGGCGACGGCAAGCGATCCCGCCGCCTCCCACGAGACGGCTTTCGGCTTCGGCGTCAGGTCGCTGGCGTCGACGACGACAAATTCGGCGTGGCTCGCCCGCTTGTCGGTGAAGCCGATCACCTCGTCGCCGGGTTTGAATGCCGCCACGCCCGGGCCGACCCTCTCGACGATCCCGGCAAGGTCGCTGCCCTCGCCGGAGGGGAACGTCGCCGGCCACATGGCGTGAAACATCCCCTCCCTGATCTTCGCTTCGCCCGGGTTGATCGCCGCCGCCTTGACCTTGACGAGCGCCTCGCCGGGGCCGGGCTCGGGAACCGGAACGTCGTCGACCTTCAAGACGTCGAGGCCGCCATATTTGTCGAACCGCACTGCTTTCATGGGTTTCCAAGCTCCGGTTGGGTTGCGATGAGGCGATTGGGGGCGCGCTCGGCCGAGACGTTTGCTCATATAGGAGCACAGGCCGCCCGCCGCAGATCCGCCAGCCCGCCGACCGTTTGACGACAGCGCGGAATGCGTGCAGATTGGTAACCAGATGGATACCGATCTCGTGCGGACGCAACAGAACAACGCCAGGGCGGATGTCTTCTCCGCCATCGCCGACCCGACCCGCCGGGCGATCCTCGATCGCCTGCGGAAAGGGCCGATGCGGGTCAAGGATCTGGCGGCGGGCTTCGCCCAAAGCCGCCCAGCCATCTCGAAACATTTGAAACTGCTGAGCGACGCTCGGCTGGTGGCGGCGGAGCAGTCGGGCCGCGAGCGCGTCTATCGCCTCGAGCCCGCCAGCCTCTCCGAAGTCGCCTTCTGGCTCGACGCCTACCGCACGCATTGGCAGATCAGCCTCGACAATCTCAAACGCCTGATGGAGGGACGATGAGCGCCTTGCTGAACAGCCGCGCCCGGGCGCTGGCCGACGTCAATCGCGGGACGATCCTGGCGACCGTCGAGATCGCCGCGCCGCCCGAGAAGATCTTCAACGCCCTGGCGACCGACGAGGTCGCCAAGTGGTGGGGCTCGCCGGACCTGTACCAGACGACGAGCTTCGAGGCCGACCTTCGGCCGGGCGGCAAATGGCGCGCGAGCGGCGCCGGCAAAGACGGCCGAGCTTTCAGCGTCGGCGGCGAATTTCTGGAGGTCACGGCGCCGACAAGGCTTAAGCAAACCTGGGTCGCCGAATGGGACGGCGGCAATCAGACGACGCTGACCTACGAGTTGAGCGCGATCGACGGCGGCACGCGCGTAACCGTTTGGCACGAGGGTTTTGCCGGCCGACCGCAATCCTGCGAAGGCCATGCAGAAGGCTGGGAGCATGTGCTCGGGTGGCTTAACTCCTATGCATCGAGGGAAGGCAAGCCTGCGCATTTTCTCTGCCGGTTGATCCCGCCGCGCGCCGATTTCGCTCAGACGATGAGCGCAGACGAACGCTCGGCGATGATGGAGCACGGCCGCTACTGGGCCGGCAAGCTGAAAGAGGGCGTCGCCATCGCCTATGGCCCGGTGCTCGACCCGAAGGGCGGCTGGGGCGTCGGCATCGTGCGCGCCAAAGACGTCGGCGCGGTCGAGGCGATGCGCGACGCCGACCCGGCGATTATCGCCCAAATGGGCATGCGCTACGAAATCTTGCCGATGATGGCGGCGGTGTACTGACGGCGCGAGGCCACATCGCGTCGACGCGATGTGGCCTTTTTCCGCCATGGAAAGAAAACGCCCGAGGCGAGCGCGGTTCGGGCGCGCAGACGTTGATCGTCAGGCTCTCGCATGCGCCTGCGCGAGGTCATAAGTCCGACGAAGGAGCCGCTCTCGCGCATTTCTTGGTCGAAATGCCGCCGCAAAAGTCTTCGCGCCGCATGGCTCGCCATGAGCGCGACAAATCGTCGCCGAAACGGCCGCGCTCGCCGAGATCCTTCACCTTTAGTCGCCTGGGCTGGGCGACGATCTATACTTGGTAATCCTTCCGCCACATTCGCGTGAAAACGTCGTCTCGCTTTGAAAGGTTGAACGTTCCAGAGCGGGTCCCAACGGGCCGCTCGGGAAAGTTTTGGATTTCTCGTTTTCAGCGCCGCTGCGCTCGGCGGGTCGCCAAGCGCGGCGCGTTCGCCGACTTAAAAAATGAAAGGAGATGATCCATGCGCGCTTTGATCACGACAATCGCCGCCGCCGGCCTCGCCGCGAGCCTGACCGTCGCCACGCCGACCGAGGCCGACGCCCATCCCGTCGCAGGCGTGGTCGCGGCGTGGATCATCGGCGGCGTGATCGTCGGCGGCATTCTCCTGCTGGCGGCGACGCATACCGGCCCGTTCGCTCCCGCCGGCGCGAGGGCCTATGTCGACCCGGACGCGCATTGCTATTGGACCCACCGCTGGATCGACGGCGCGCGCCGACATGTCGAGGTCTGCCGCTGATCGGCGGCCGTTCCGGCGCGTCGCGCTTAAAGCTTGTCTGTTATCGGCGCGGCGGAGCGTGAGCCGCGGCGGCTTCGCGCGCCATATCCAGCTCGAGGCCGCCCGGAACCATCACGACCGATTGCGGTCCGTTGCCGATTTCGAACATCGCAAAGCGCAGCGCTTCCGTTCGATTGATGAACAAACCGCCGCAATCGCCCTGCCGGTCTTTGACCACCCACCGTCCGCGATGGTCCTGTCCTATGTAAAGACGGTGTGGATCTACGTCAGGTCGCAGTTTCCGTTGAGCCAAGCATCTCTCCTACGTCTTCGCTTGACCGCGCATAATCTTGCGGGTCGGGCGAAGCGTCGAGACAATAACTTCGCTGGGATAAAGTCTCTATACGGATTTCTCGCCGTCGGCGGCTGAGAGCGATTTCGCAATCGCCTTCCCTTGCGCCGGCGATGGGCGCGATTCGCCCGCGGCGGCCTTGCTGCGCCGCGCGCAAGACGCCAAGGCGTAGGATCCCGATCGCCTAGCCTAAGGCGTTGACGCGGCGCGTGCAAAGGAGAGGCGATGGCGCCCGGTCCCGGCTTCGATCTCTCCGTCGCGCTGCTGTTCGCCGTCCCCGGTCCGACCAACGCTCTGATTGCGGTGGCGGGAGCGCGGCGCGGCGCACGGGCGCTGCCAGCCCTCATCGGCGCGGCGCTGGTCGGCTTCGTCGTCGCCGTCGCGGCGCTTGGCGGCGCAGCGGGGCCCACGATCGCCGCCAAGCCGGCGCTGGGGCTTATCTTGCGGACGCTTTGCGCGCTGCTGCTCGCGCGCTCCGCGTGGCGGCTGTGGCGCTCGGCCGGCGAGGGCCCGCCGAACCTGGGCGCGGCGAGCGCCCTCAACGTGCTGGCGACGACGCTGGTCAATCCCAAAAGTCTGATCTTCGCGTTCGCGATTTTCCCGCCGCTTGCGGGAACCGCCGAGACGGCGGAAGTCTTCGCCCGTTTCGGCCTCATCGGCGTCGTCGTGATGAGCCTTTGGGGGCTCGCCGGCGTCGCGGCCGGGCAGGGCGCGTCGCATCGTTTCGGCGCCGCGGCGATCGACCGCGCCGGCGCCGCGGTCCTTGCCGCCTTCTCGCTCGTCGTGCTGGCCGCCGGGCTGACGGAATTACGGTGATAGGGTGGCCCGCGCCGCCTGCGTCTCCCGCGGCGAACGCCCCCGTTTCACCAGTGCAGGGAATAGTTATGGCCGCAATTGCTGCACATGTCGGAATTGCCGGGCGTCGGCATGAATGCCTGACAGGGGCAACCCGAGACGCTGCATCGTCCCCACCCGGCATGGGCGTCTTTCGGCGCCGACGCGGCGGCGACGCCAACGGCAAGCGCCAAGAGCGACGCCTTCGCCATGGCTTTCGCCATCAAGTCTCGCCGGGTCAACGGCGCGCGATCTGATGTCTTTAGAGGGTGCTCGCACAAAGGAACGCTCCTCTTCGTCAGTCCCGTTCGCAAGCCTAATCGTAAACCCGATCAGTCAATCCGCTCCTTGATGCGGATCAACTCGGGGCGCGCAGACCGTCGCCGAACATGTCTCGTTGGTCGGGAATGGCCGGCGTCGACGCGGTGCGGCCTCACGCCGTCTCATATGTGTTGAACCCGGACATGGAGTTGACATGCCAGCCCCTTCCAGCGTGCAATAGCCGCTAGGGAATTGACCGCGAAATCTTGCGTTTTGAATTCAACTGGGAGGCACATCATGGCTGACGGCAACCCGACCGCCGACAACGGGGTCAATGTCCAGGCTCTGCTCGACGCGCGTGACGCCCTCACGAAGGCCCCGGAAGCCGCGCAGTTCAAATGGCGCGCCGCATGTGAGTGGAAGAACGGCACGCACAGTCATTCGACCGTGGAAAGCTTCTTCGGCCTCGGCGCGGAGCAGCACCGCAAGACGACGTTCAACTTCGACGCCGATCATCCGGAGGTCTTCGCCTCCGAGGACAAGGGCGCGACGCCGGTCGAATTCGTGCTGGTCGGATTGGCGAGCTGTCTCACCGCAGGCATCGCCGCGGTCGCGCAGAATCGGAACATCCAGTTGCGCTCCGTGTCCGCCACGATCGAGGGCGACATGGACCTGGCCGGCATCCTCGGCATCGACAGCGAGGTGCGCAACGGATTCAAAGGCATCACGGTGAAGTACAAGATCGACGCCGACGCGAAGCCCGAGGACATCGAGGCCCTGGTCGCACAATCCCAGAAGCGCTCGGCAGTCTATGACATCGTGACCAACCCGACGAACGTCACGGTCGTGGTGAACTGATCGCCGCCTGAGCAGCGTCTTTTTCAAGAGGGGACGGCCCAGATCGGCGCTGTGACCACCGTCATTGTCGGCGCGGGGCACGCGGCGCTTGCGATGAGCCGTTGCCTTGCCGAGCGTTCGATCGACCATGTTCTTTTAGAGCGGGGCGAAGTCGCCAACAGCTGGCGCACCGAGCGGTGGGATTCGCTGCGGCTACTCACTCCCAACTGGCAGAGCCGGCTGCCGGGCTTCGGCTATAGGGGCGATGATCCCGACGGCTACCGGACCGTGTCGGAGGTCATCGACTTCATCGATCGCTATGCAAAGGCGATCTCGGCGCCGGTGCTGACGCACACCAAGGTCACCGCGGTGCGCAGCGATGGCGCGGGATACCTCGTGCGCACCGACCGCTCAGACTGGCGTTGCCGGACCGTCGTCCTCGCCTCCGGAGCGTGCAACATCGCGCGGGCGCCGCCCTTTGCGGACCGCGTGCCGCGGAGAATCGCGACGCTGACGGCCCAGTCCTATCGCAATCCGGGCCAGCTTGCCGACGGCGGCGTCCTCGTCGTTGGGGCTTCGGCCAGCGGCACGCAGATCGCATATGAGCTGCAGCGGGCCGGGCGGCAGGTGACGCTCGCCGTCGGCGAGCACATCCGCGCGCCGCGCGTCTATCGCGGCAAGGACCTCCAGTGGTGGATGGACGCGGCCGGCGTGCTCGACGAGCGCTATGACCAGGTCGACGACATCGCGCGGGCCCGGCGCGTGCCCTCCCTGCAACTCGCCGGCACGCCGGACCGCTCGACCCTCGATCTCAACGCGCTCTCCGACGCGGGAGTGAGGCTCGTCGGCCGCCTCGTCGGCATGACAGAAGACGGCAAGGCGCAATTTTCCGGCTCGCTGCGCAACATGTGCGCGCTTTCCGATCTCAAGATGCGTCGCCTGCTCGACTTGATCGACGAATGGGCGCGCGCCAACGGCCTCGACGATGAGGCGGGACCGCCGGAACGGCCGCCGCCGACCCGCGTCGAGGAGGCGCCCCCTTTAGGCCTCGATCTCGTCAAGAGCGGCATCAAGACGATTCTGTGGGCCTGCGGTTATCGGCCGGATTATTCCTGGCTTGAGCTGCCGGTGCTCGACCGAAAGGGTTTCATCGTGCATGACGGCGGCGTCGTGAGCGCGCCGGGCGTCTACCTGATGGGGATGCAGTTCCTCAGGCGCCGGAAGTCGGCCTTGATCGACGGCGCCGGCGCCGACGCGCGAGATCTCAGCGCGCATCTTGCCGCTTACCTCGACGCCGTCGCTACGCCGCTGAAAGTCTGATCAGGGTCGAAAGCGTCGATTTCCCTCCGGGCGCCCGACATCCGATTACGGCGGCAAGCCGCAGGCTGTAGCCGCGGTCGACGACCGCGGCTACAGGCGGGCCTTCCCTGCGCCGGATAGTTCAACTCCGGTCGCTTTGGCGCCCGCGCCGCGCGGCTAAGGCGCGGGCTCGCCGCATTCGCCGGCGCGCTCGACCTTCACGCTCCTTAGCACGACGCGGTCGTCCTGCCAGCCGAGAGCGATGATGGCGCGCCCGCCGGTCGGGCAGGCCTCGGAGTCATCCACCTTCCAAAGCGGCGTCTTGGCCGTCATCGTCGCGTAGTCGGGATAGACGCCTTTGCGGACCGCGAGGCCGCTGGGAAGCTGTTTGGCGAGATCTGCGAGCCAAGCGTCGCTGTCGACGGCGCGCAAGGCGTCGCGCTCCGGGTCGCTTCCCCATGAGAGCAGCTGTTCCCGGTTGAAATTGCCCGTGCCGGATTCATGACCCGGAATCTGCAACAGCGTGCGGTCGGCGCTCTTGATGATCCGCGGCGCCTCGTAGAGGACGGCCGGATCGCCGGAAGTCGCGAACAATTGCATGAGCCCGGCGCCGCGACGGTCCGCGAAAATCACGACCCGCTGGTAATCGAGGGCCGGGTCTTTCGGGCGCGCATAGCGATACATCGCGTAGTACACGTTCGTCTTGAAAACCGCGACAAGACGCGCAACCTGTTCGACCTTGCAAGCGGCGTCCTGATCTTTGGGCAGGAGTGCGAGGCAGACAGCGCCCGCCTGTTCGAGCCCCACCGGCGGGGCCGGCGGCACGAATGGCCGGGACGGGTCGTCTTCGCTGTAATCGCATGTGGTTCTTTGGTCCGTGCAGGAATGTCGTCCCCAGCCTCGCGCGATGTTCGCTGGAGCGTTTAAGGGCGTTTTCAGTTTGAGGATTTGTTCGGGTTGCAGCTTCGTTTCGATGCGCACCCAGTCGTCCTTGCAATCGAGAATCGCCGTCGCCTGAAACTCGCCAAACCCAACGACGTCGGCGGCGTTTGCGTCGGGCGCGGCCTTGAGGCGCGTGCTTTCCAATTCGGTGGTCAAGAGCTTGCCCGAGACCCAGCCTCGGCCGCGATAGACGGATGGGAATTGGTCTCTAAGGTCGCCGGAATCGGCATAACTGGCGTCCTCGATGAGAAACCAGCCGTTCCTGACGCCGATCACATGAACGTCGGCCGCGGTGTCTTCGCCGTCGACGTTATGAACGATCGGCAGGCGGCCGAGGACGGCTGAGCTCGTGTCGGGCTCGGCGCGGACGTTGAGGCCTTCGCGCGTCTCATCGTTGGCGAGCGCCGGGAAATCGCATGCCGCGACGCCGGGCGGCAGCGGCCCGCCTTTGATCGCCTGAGCCGAGAGGCCCGAGGTTCCCCCCGACAGCGACAGCGCGAAGGCGATGAGAGCGGCAAAGCCCTGCCGGAGCGGGCGCGTCGTCGTGCGCATCGAGAAACACTCTTTATCGCCGCCCTACGGTGATGGGGCGCGCTCCACCCGTCAACTCCTCAATTCAGGTCGCTTTGGCGGCGGCGCCCGCGCGGCTTCGGGCCACATTTGCCGGGCGCGAGGCTTGCGCTTCAGCCGCGCCTCGATCGCCGCGACGAAGCCCGCGCGAAGTTCAAACGCGTCGACGTCGAGCGGTTTGACCTTCGCCTGGCGAGCGGGCCGCGCACGTAGTATCCTGATCTGGTCAACGAAGGATGTCGGCCGCGACGAGCCGGGAGCGCCACGGTTCCCGGCTGCCTTGAGGCCAGGGATCTGCTGCAGGAGGACGCTGATGGTGACACGCCTGTTGACGGTCGCCGGCTCTGTCTTGCTGCTGACGACCTGCGCTTTTCCGCTCCCTCTTGGTCAGCACCGCGCGGCCAACCCTGCATTCGTCTTGGTCGACGACGACGGTGACGGAGCAGCGCCTCCTTCCCCGCAGGAAGCAGCGAATCCTCTACCCGTTTCGGCAGATGGCGACGCCGCCGCCGCGCTGCCTCCTCCGCCGCCGGGTCCGCCCCCGCCGCCGGGTCCGCCCCCGCCCGCGAACGCGAAGTTGGATTTCAGCAATCTATTGCTTCCGCCTGTTCAACCTACCATCCTTCGCGCCACGAATGACGCCCGTTGAGCCGGCCAGTTTGCGCCGCGCGCGGCGATGGACCGCTGACGGCGCTTTAGCAGGAATTACGGTGACAGGCTCGGCGGCGCCTCAATTCCGGTCGCTTTGGCGGCCGCGCCGCGCGGCTGCGGGCCACGTTTGCCGGGCGCGAGAGACCGCTTCAGCCGCGCTTCTATCGCCGCGACGAAGCTCGCGCTTGCCGATGGGCGGCCGATTAAGTTCTTAAGCGGCGCAACGCTGCGAAAGCCTTCTCGTTGGGATCGCCCTCCAATAGGTCGGCGAAGCGGCCGACGCGGTCGAGCGCCGGCTTCACGACGATGAGCCCGTCGTCGCGGCCTCTAAGATGCGCCGTCACGCTCGCATGCGGCCAGTCTTGCGCCGCGCGGCGAGCCCACGCCCGGACGGAGATTTAAGCGCCACATCGCGCAGCGCCGCGATCAGACGCTCATCGTCCATCGCCAGGGCGCCGAGGCGGCGCTTAAAAAAACATGGCCGGCCTGTCGCGCGCGGGCGTTGAGAAAGCCGGCCTAAGAGCCGATGCGCCCGGGACATCGCAAGGCCGAGGCCGCGCTGGTCTTGCGGGGCGAGGATGAGATGGACGTGATTGGGCATTTGACAATACGCCCCCGCTTCGACGCCGAAACGCCGGCGTGATTCGCCAAGCCAGTCGCGATCGAGGGCGGCGCCGCCGTCGTCGAAAAAGATGCGCTCGTGATGGTTGCCGCGCTTAAGTGACATGATGAGGCGGGCCGGGGACGACGACGCGAGCGGTGCGGGTCATGGGCAGGCGATCGCAGGCCGGCGCAATTCAGTAAAGACGGGTCCGTCACCGTAACCCCACTTTATTTTTTCCGAGCCAACACTTCCTCGGCGCGCGCTTGCGTATTCTGCATTTCGGCGCACGCAACCGCGACGCCGCTGGTCATGACGCCATTGTTGAAATTTGTGGCGCCCTCATTCATCCATTGCTTAGTTAAAGCCGGAAATCCACGCATAAGCGCCTTCATTTCCGGGCTCGCGATTAGGTCAATAGAAACACGCGCCGTCCGCTGCCAGTGACCTCCACATACGACGCTTGCCCGCAATAGCTCGCCGGATACGAAAAAGGTCGCCCGATATTGCGCCATTGCCGGCGGATCTTGAGCGCAGGACGACCTAGCCGCCCCGAGCGGAAGCAGCGCTGAAAGCAAAAATAGTGGCTTTCGCATCGCAATTTCCAAAAACAGGCAATAGGCAATATATTGCCCACTGCCATCTAGGCCAACATCAAAACGACTGGCGGCGTGAACCGAACGAGGGCAGGTGCCTCGTCACCGAAAAGGCGTGTCCTCCCCACAGGGTGCAGCTTGGTCTGCCGTCCATGCCAAGGTCATAGTTCTCAAGACAAAGGTGTTCGAGGGCTTTCCTACAACAGTACTATCTGTGGCACGGTGTTAAGCCATACCACGGTGGAGTAATACTAAATGATGCAGCGCTCCCACCTAGGGGCAACCCGAAGCTCTGATTAGTGCCTGCGCCACCGAGGCTTCTCATGATCTGATATCCCCCATTCTGAACGTCAAAGCCAGAAGTAGTATAGGTGATGGCAAAAGACAAACTAGGTATATTGTCTTTCGAAAGCACGACAGAAGATTTCCCTGGGCCAGGAAAACCAGCTTTAAAAGTGTCATTGTCGACGGATGCTTGGCCTGCAGCGACAAAAAACCTACCCGCAGCTTGGTCTAATTTGCTCCAATCGCCTCCGCCGCAGTCCGAACCATTCACTAGAATCACGGCATTGCTCGGTAATAACTTGCTGACGGCGATGCCTAAGAAGAAATTGGCTGTTGCTGAACTGAAGATGACTCCGACGATAACCGTCGCCACTGAGCCAATAATCCCACCAATTGCTGCGTCTTTAACGGTAGCCATACGAACCTCCCCTAAAATTGTTTTTGGGCAACATAGAATAACTGGACCAAACTCGGTGTTACGCCAATAATTGCATGCAAACCGCCAGCGAAACCGTTGGAGTGTCGGCCTCCTTTAGCTTGCAAGGCGGTACACCTGACTATAGACTTGAGAATCTCGCAGACGAACTTGCGCCCTCTCCATTGCTTTAAGCGGCGCCACAAATCGCACACCTCAAAACCCCTGGCGCTCCCAAGGGGACTCGAACCCCTGTTTTCGCCGTGAGAGGGCGACGTCCTAGACCGCTAGACGATGGGAGCGGAGGCCAAAAAGGCCTTTCCCGTCTATAGGCGCGGGCTCGAAAGATGACAAGCTTGAGGGCGTTCAACCGCGGCGCTTCGCGCCGTAGGCCGCCATGAAAACCATCACCGCCCGCGCGACCGACTTGTCGATCTCGTCCGCCGTCGGGCCGCTCGAGGCGCCGAACAGAACCGGCTTCACCATCGAGCCATGGCTCATGTCGAGAAACTGCTGCGCGGCGGCGAGACAGTCGTCGATGATGAGCGCGCCGCTTTGCACAAACGCCTCGATCTCGGCCGCCAGGCGCTTTGCGCCGAAGCAGGGGCCCGACTCGTAGAAGGCGCGGCCGAGATTGGGGAATTTGCCGCAGCAGGCGATGACGGTCCTCACCTGCGCGATGTGCTCCGGCCTGATCAGCATCTCGACGAGCCGCCGCCCGTACTGCGTCAAAAACTCGGCCGGGTCGTCGCGCAGCCCTGAGAAGTTGCACAGCCGCTCGGCCTGCTGCGCCTTGTCCTCACGGATCAGCGCCTCGAACAGCCGCTCCTTCGACTCAAAATAAGCGTAAAGCGTGCCTTTCGACACGCCGGCGGCGCGGGCGATGTCGTTCATGCTCGCGCCGTCGAAGCCGTCCTTCATGAACACGGCGCGCGCGCCGTCCATCACCTGGCGGCGTTTGGCGCCGCCGTCGATCGGCTCGTCGGTTGAAGAGGCGGCCCGCGCCAATTCAAAGGTTTCACCTTCCGCCATTCGATTATTCGCCCGGCGCGAAAAATTTTGAACCGAACGGTTCAGTTCGCTCTTGCCTTAGTCGCGGAAGGGGGATATGTCAAGCGCACAAAACCGAACCGTTCGGTTCGATGGAGAGTTTCGTGAGCGAGTCTATTTCCCAAGCTCCGTCCAATTTAGCCGTCATGCGAACCCCGTCGGCCGCGCAGCCTCCCGGCGCGCCGGCGGGCGCGGCGGCGCCGACGGCCGCGGCGGCCCCCTCCCCCGCCGCGCCGTCGTCGCGCCGCCGATCTTATTTGCGCCCCGCGCTCTTCGGCGCGGTCGGCCTCATTGCCCTGGCCGTCGGAATCGACAAGGGATATGAATGGTTTGTCGATGGCCGGTTCCTGGTCTCGACGGATGACGCCTATGTCGGCGCCGACACGGCGATCCTCTCGCCGAAGGTCGCCGGCCACGTCGTCGAGGTCGCGGTCGTCAACAACCAGCCGGTCCATGCCGGCGACCTGCTCGTCAAGATCGACGACGGCGACTATCGCCTCGCGGTTGAGGCCGCGAAGGCCAAGATCGCCACCCAAGATGCGACGATTGAGCGCATCGGCAAGCAGATCGAGGCGCAGGCGGCGAGCATCGAGCAGGCGGCGGCGCAGGTTCAGGCCGCGCAGGCCCAGCGCGACAGCGCCGAGGCCGACGAAGAGCGCGCGGCGCTCGAATATGACCGCTCCGCCAAGCTCGCCCAGACGAGCTTCGGCTCGCAGCAGCGCCTCGAGCAGGCGACCGCCGACAAGGCGCGCACTGTCGCCGCCCACGCCTCCGCCGAAGCCGCGCTCGCCTCGGCTCAAGCCGCGCTTGCCGGGGCGAAGGCGTCGCTCGATGTGTTGAAGGCGCAAAGGATAGAGGCGCAGCGCGGCCGCGACGAGCTCGTCTCGTCCGAGGCGATGGCCGAGCGCAACCTTGCCTTCACCGAAATCCGCGCGCCGTTTGACGGCGTCGTCGGCAACAAGGCGGTCGAGATCGGCCAATATACGCAGCCCGGACAGCGGCTTTTGGCGCTGGTTTCGCTTGCCGCGCCTTATGTCGACGCCAATTTCAAGGAGACGCAGCTCCCCTCGATCAAGCCCGGCCAAGCGGTCGACGTGGCGGTCGACGGATTCGGCGGCGACGTCGTCAAGGGCGTCGTGACGTCGATCTCGCCGGCCTCGGGCGCCGAGTTCTCGCTGCTGCCGCCCGACAATGCGACCGGCAACTTCACCAAGGTCGTGCAGCGCTTTGCGGTCCGCATCAACTTCCCCGCCGACGAATTGAAGAAGGGCACGCTGCGCCCCGGTCTTAGCGTCGTCGCCACCGTGCGCACGCGCGACGGCGATCAGCCGATCCCGGCTGGCGCGCTCGGCGTCGCGACCGAAGCCAAGCTCGCCCCATGAGCGCCGTCGTCAGCGTCGGCGGCGGGCCGGCGCGCATCCCGGCGGCGGCGCAAAGCTTTGCCGCGCCGGCGGCCGATCGCATCGACCCGAAGCGCCTCGTCGCCTTCATCGTCATGGTGTTCGGGATGTTCATGGCGATCCTGGACATCCAGATCGTCTCGGCCTCGCTCTCCGAAATCCAAGCCGGCCTCTCGGCCTCGTCCGATGAGATCACCTGGGTCCAGACGGCCTATCTCATCGCCGAAGTGATCATGATCCCGCTCTCGGGCTATCTCTCAAGAGCCTTCTCGACGCGCGTGATCTTCACGGTCTCGGCCGCCGGCTTCACGCTGATGAGCTTCATGTGCGCGCAAGCCTCGTCGATTGACGAGATGATCGTCTGGCGCGCGCTGCAGGGTTTCATCGGCGGCGGCATGATCCCGACCGTCTTCGCCTCGGCCTTCACCATCTTTCCGCGCTCGAAGCAGCCCCTCATCGGCCCGATCATCGGCCTCGTCGCCACGCTCGCGCCGACGGCCGGCCCGACGGTCGGCGGGTATCTGAACGACCTCTTCTCGTGGCACTGGCTGTTCCTGGTGAATGTCGGGCCCGGCATTCTCGTCTCGCTCTTCGCCTGGCTGCTCATCGACTTCGACCAGCCCGATTTGAAGCTCTTGAAGAATTTCGATTGGGCCGGGCTCATCTCGATGGCGGGCTTCTTGGGCGCGATGGAATATGCGCTGGAAGAGGGCCCGTCGAAGGATTGGTTCGAGAACGACGCCGTCACGACGGCGATCCTCGTCTCGGTCGCGAGCGCCGTGTTCTTTTTCTGGCGCGTGCTGACCGCCGCTCAGCCGATCGTCGACCTCTCGGCCTTTCGCAACCGCAATTTTTGGACCGGCTCGCTCTTCTCCTTCACGATGGGCATCGGGCTCTATGGGCTGACCTATCTTTATCCCGTTTATCTCGCGGTCGTGCGCGGCTACTCGCCGCTGATGATCGGCGAGACGATGTTCGTCACCGGCCTTTGCATGTTCCTAACCGCGCCGATCTCGGGGCAGTTGATGGGGAGGGTCGATCCACGCGTGATGATCGCCGTCGGCTTCGCCGGTTTCGCGGTCGGAACGTGGCAAGCCTCCTACCTCACCGCCGATTGGGATTTTTACGAGCTGCTCGTGCCGCAGATCCTCCGCGGCTGCTCGCTGATGCTGTGCATGGTGCCGATCAACAATCTGGCGCTCGGCACCATGTCGCCGCAGAAGATCAAGAACGCCTCCGGCCTCTTTAACTTGACGCGCAATCTCGGCGGCGCGGTCGGCTTGGCGCTCATCAACACCGTGCTCGACAAGCGCATGGACCTGCATCTTGAGCGCTTGCGCGAGAGCGTGACGTGGAGCCGGCAGGCGGCGCTCGACGCGGTCGCCAACGCCGCCGCCGGCCTTGCCGCGCGCGGCTCGGACGCCGAGCTCGCGGCGACCCGGCAGCTCGCCCTCATCGTCCGGCGGCAGGGGGAAGTGCTTGCGCTGTCCGACGTTTTCTTATCCTTAACCCTGATCTTCGTCTCGCTGATCGCCTTGACGATGTTGATGCGCAAGCCGCAAGGCCCCGGCGGCGGCGGCGGACATTGAGGAAATTTCATCTCCCCGCCAGCGGTCCCTTAAGCCGACAAAACTTGCGCCGCGAGGGGCCGAGGACCATATTGTGGCGCGAAAGCGGGCCGGCCTCTCTTTGAAATAAGAGGAGCGGGCCGGCCGGCTGTCAGCTTTTTTCTCTGAAAGAGGTCTCTCCATGAGCGACTATGACCGGTACGTCAGGGCGCGCGGCAGCGCGGGCTTCGCTCGGTCGGGCGCGGGCGTCGTCGATCAGGGCCTGCGCGCCTATATGCTCGGCGTCTATAACTACATGACGCTGGGCCTCGGCGTGACCGGCGTCGTCGCCTATCTCGCCTTCCGCCTCGCCACCCAGGAAAGCGAGACGGGCCATCTGGTCCTAACCAGCTTCGGCCACGCGATCTTCTTGTCGCCGCTGCGCTGGGTGATCGTCCTCTCGCCCTTAGCGGTGATCTTCTTCTTAGGCGGCCGGATGGCCTCGCTGTCGATCGCCGCGGCGCGCAACGCGTTCCTCGTCTTCGCGGCCTTGATCGGCCTGTCGATGTCGGCGCTGCTCGTCGTCTATACCGGCGCCTCGGTCGTGCAGGCGTTCTTCGTGACGGCCGCCTCGTTCGGCGCCTTAAGCCTTTACGGCTACACGACGGGCCGAGACCTGTCGGGCGTCGGCTCGTTCATGTTCATGGGGCTTATCGGCCTCATCGTCGCGAGCCTGGTCAACATGTTCCTGATGAGCTCCGGCTTGGCTTGGGCGGTCTCGGTGCTCGCGGTCGTGATCTTCGCGGGGCTGACCGCTTGGGACACGCAGGCGATCAAGCAGCTCTACTTCGCCGGCTACGGGACGGCGGACCTGCAGAAGGCGTCGATCTTCGGCGCGCTGAGGCTCTATCTCGACTTCATCAACATGTTCCAGGCGCTGCTGTCGCTGATGGGCAGCCAGCGGAACAACTAAGGCCCCTGGCGCAAAACATCTCGCGTGACGAGACCCCGGCCGAAAGGCCGGGGTTTTGTTTTTGAACGGATGCCCTGGACAGGTGGCCCGACGGGTGAGGCCGGTCGGAAACGAGGGGCCGGTCGTTCCATCGCAGCGCCGCCTAAACGTCGCAGGGCGCAGTCGAAGCCCATTGCATCGCAGTCATAAGCGCGTCGGCGCCCGCGACGACTCGATTCCCGCCTACTCTCGCCTTGCTCTCGGCTGGACACCGCCCCGCCGGCAAGCGACCATCTCCGCCCATGTCTCTTTCTTCCGACGTCCAAGCATTGCTCGCACGCCTCGTCGCCTTCGACACGGTCAGCGACAAGACGAACCTGCCGCTCGTCGAATTCGTTCATGGCTGGCTTGCCGAACAGGGAATCGAGCATTTCCTCGATCCGAACGAATCGGGCGACAAGGCGGCCCTCTATGCGACCGTCGGCCCAAAGGCCGACGGTGGGGTCGTGCTTTCCGGCCACACCGACGTCGTCTCCGCCGAAGCGCAGTCGTGGAGCGGCGATCCGTTCGCGCTTCGCGCCGTCGACGGACGGCTCGTCGGGCGTGGCGCCTGCGACATGAAGGGGTTTGACGCCTGCGCGCTCGCCGCGCTCGCCAGCCTCAAAGACGCGCCCCTGCGGCGGCCGCTCCATTTGCTCTTAAGCTACGATGAGGAGACGTCGTGTCTCGGCTCGCTCGGCGTGATCGAGCGCTTCGGCCGCTCTTTGCCGATGCCCTCGCTGGCGATCGTCGGCGAACCGACGCTGATGCGCGTCGTCGACGCGCATAAGGGCGTCGCGACGTTCTTAACCCGCGTCGAGGGGCGCGCCGCGCATTCGGCAAAGGCCTTTCTCGGCGCGGACGCGGTCGGCGTCGCCTGCGACATCGGCAGCGAGATCGGACGCTTAGGCCGCGCCTACGAGGAAAGGCGGCGCGACGAGCGCTTCGATCCGCCCTATTCGACCTTCCATGTCGGCATCATCAGAGGCGGGGTAGCGCGCAACATCCTCGCTGAGGAATGCCGCATCAACTGGGAGTTCCGCGGCCTGCCGGGGGTCACGGCCGCCTCGGCGCTCGCCGAGGTCGAGGCCTTCATCGATCAGACCGCGAAGCCGAGGCTCACCCGATACGTGTCGGGACCGACGATCGAGACGACGGTTGAAGTCGACGTGCCAAGCTTGAGCTCTGGCCCCCCGACGCCCGATCTGTCGCTGATCCTCAAGCTCGCCGGGCAGGCCGCGCCGGAGGCCGCGCCGTTTGCGAGCGAGGCCGGACATTTCCAGCGCGCCGGGATGACGACCGTGCTCTTAGGGCCCGGCTCGATCGACCAGGCGCACCAACCGGACGAATTCATTGAAGAGGCCGAGCTTTTGAAGTGCCTCAACCTGCTTGGGCGGCTTGGCGACGTATTGGCTTGC
>Ga0187782_10001478_pt1 | contig 17136 bp, 14 predicted proteins | sample 0715_SJ02_MP15_2_FD_132454 | JGI IMG/M metagenome (GOLD analysis project Ga0187782, IMG submission 132454) | Tropical peat soil microbial communities from peatlands in Department of Meta, Colombia - 0715_SJ02_MP15_20_MG | ecosystem: Environmental > Terrestrial > Soil > Wetlands > Peat | place...
ACGAAACAGTGGTTCCAACACCGCCCACTGGGCGTCGGTGAGGTCCATGCCTTGGATTTACGCTAGTTTGCATAACTCTCAAGCTCGAAACAGCTTGAATGTGTTTATGAGATAACTTCTAGTCGCCTTTACCTCATTTCTCGCTATCAGTAAAATCTGAGGCGGGCTCCATTGCTCGCCTCAGAGCTTTTTAGATTTGCAAAGCGGTTCCTGCGGGATAAGATTCCGATGAAAAATCTTATACGCCGTACTGTCGTTTTGTTAACCGCATTCCTACTGCTGACTCCAACCCCGTCTCCGGCTTATTCCGTGCTGACCCATGAAGCGATTATCGACGTCGTTTGGGATACCGACCTCCGCCCTTTGCTCCTTACACGTTTTCCCAATGCCACTCACGACCAGCTCCGCCAGGCGCACGCGTACGCCTATGGCGGATCGATTATTCAAGATATGGGCTATTATCCCCACGGAAGTAAATTTTTCAGTGATTTAACTCATTATTTCCGGAGTGGCGATTTTATTCTTGCCGCTCTGCGCGATGCTTCGGATTTGAACCAGTATGCCTTCGCCTTGGGTGCGCTCTCCCACTATGCCGCCGACAACGACGGCCATCCCATCGCAACCAACGTCGTGGTTCCCATGTTATACCCGCGATTGCGGCGGAAATTCGGTCCCGTGATGACCTACGAAGACAACCCCCTGGCGCACATCAAGACCGAATTCGCCTTCGACGTGTTACAGGTGGCCAAGGGTCGCTACGCCCCGGATAGCTACCGGGACTTCGTCGGATTTGAGGTCTCGCTGCCATTGTTGGAGAAAGCCTTCGCGGAGACCTACGACGTTTCGTTGCAGTCGGTGTCCAAGGATGAAGTGCGCGCCGCCAATTCTTACCGCTACGATGTCAGCAAGCTGATTCCCAGGGCCACTCGCGTCGCTTGGGATTTGAAGCAAGATGAAATCCAGAAAGACGTGCCCGGAGTCACTCGCAAGAAATTCCTCTATAACATTTCCCGTTCCAGCTACGAAAAGCGATGGGGAAAGAACTATACGCGGCCCACTCTTGGCGACCACATAATCGCCTTTTTTATCCGCATCCTCCCGAAAATTGGTCCGCTGCAAGTCCTGACCTTCCGCACTCCCACGCCGGATGCCGAATTACTGTTCCAAAAGAGTTTTGACGCTACCGTCGACCGTTACCGGCATCTTTTAGCAGAGGTGCGTGAGGGCCGCCTGGATCTCCCCAATCTGAATTTCGACGTAGGTAACGTCACCGTTTATGGCGAGTACAGGCTGAAAGACAAAACTTGCGCGCAACTCCTCGATCGGCTCTCCAAACAGCACATGGCTGGCCTTGATCCGAGGCTGAAGTCCGAACTGCTGGCCTTTTACGCCCAAACCGGCTCGCCTGCCGCCGCCAAGAAACGCGATAAATCCGCGATGCGCATCGAACAGCAGATCAAACAGCTGCAGGATGCTCCTGTCAGTGCTACGCAATCCGAGGAGTCTTCGATGGTTCCGGCCTTTCCGGGCGGCCGCTTCGGGGTTGGGATGGATTAGCGCTGGCATTTCATCGCTGGGCGAAAACAGTCAGTTGCGAGGGGATATGCCGCGAATCGCTCGTGTAGTCCGCAGATGGTGGTGGCTGCTTGTACCAGCGGGATTCTTTGCTCTGCTGCTGGCCGTCTCTGTGTATGTCTACTTCTGGCCGGAAGGCACAGAAAACAGGATACGCCTAGCCGTAACAGCGGCTCTCTCTGAGCGTTTTCAGAGTCAGGTCGAGTTGGCTTCCCTGAAAATCAAGGTGTTTCCCATTCTGCAGGTAACCGGCGAAGGGTTGCTGGTTCGCTATCACGGACGTACCGATTTTCCGCCGCTGCTGCAAATCCAGAATTTTTCCTTCCGGGGTGGCCTTTTGGGCCTGCTCCATCGCGTGAAACACATCCGGCTTGTGCGCGTCCAGCATATGGTCATCAACATTCCGCCGCGCGAGTCCAATCCCAATCCGGCCGCCGCAAACCCTCTTCCTCGGCAATCATCCTCATCCGAGATCATCATCGATCGCGTGATTTGCAACGATATGGATCTGCTCATCTACCCCAAGAAGGCTGAGAAAGGTCCACTGAAGTGGCAGATTCACAATCTGCTTCTCACCTCCGCCGGTGTCCACAAGCATTTTGCTTTCGAAGGTAAGCTGACCAACGCCAAACCCAAAGGCGAGATCGCCACTCACGGCCGATTTGGACCCTGGGACGCCGGTGATCCCGGTAATACTCCTGTGGCCGGCGAATATGAGTTCAGCAACGCGGATCTGGACCCGCTGCCCGGCATCGGCGGTATCTTGTCCTCCACCGGCAAATACGACGGCGTGCTTTCCGAACTTCAAGTGCAGGGCCAAACTGATACTCCGCAGTTTACGCTGGATAAAGTCGGCAAACCCGTCCCTCTCCACACCGACTTCTCGGCCACCGTCGACGCCACCAACGGCGACACCTATCTTCATCCCGTGAAAGCGATGCTTGCCAAATCACTGATCATCGCCGAAGGCGAAGTCGTGCGCATGCCCGAGAAAAAGGGCCACCTCATTTCCATCAATACCACCGTCCCCGCTGGCCGCATCCAGGATTTTCTCGACCTGGCGGTCAATTCCGACCAGCCCTTGCTTACCGGGCCGGTCAAAATCCAAGCCAAGGTCCAGATTCCTCCTGGCAAGGAGCGCGTCATCGAGAAGATGACCCTGGATGGGCAGTTCAGTGTCGACGATGCCAAGTGGAACAGCCCCCAGTTGCGGGAAGAACTCCAATCCCTCAGCCGCCACGCTATCGGCAAGCCGGGGGACATCGAAGCCGGCAGCTCCGTTTCCAATCTCAGCGGCGATTTCCGCATGGGCCATGGTGTCATCTTGTTTCGACGGCTGACCTTCCAAGTTGAAGGCGCCTCCATCGAACTTGTGGGAACTTATGGCTTGGTCGGCGGTGAGCTCAATTTTGCCGGCCAGCTTCGTCTTCAAGCCAAACTTTCTCAGACCGTCACGGGCACCAAATCCTTTTTCCTGAAAGCGGTCGATCCTTTGTTCGAAAAAAGCGGATCCGGAACGGTTTTGCCAATCCGTATTACCGGCACCAAAGACAACCCGGTCTTCGGTGTCACTGTGTTTCACAAAACCTTTGACAAGCGCCTGAGTTCCACCAACTGACCAGCGGAGCCCTCGGCACTCGCCGGAATACAGATTTTCCCTCATGCCTTCTGCACTTGAATGTTGATGCAAACCCGCGCTGCGGTGGCATACAATCGTCCCGCCAGTGGCTGACTCAACCACTTGGAACTTCAGCACGATTTCGCCCGTTAAGTCCGGCCGTAAGGCCGCACCTCGCGTCTCTCATGCTGGGTGCGAAGGATGGTCGGGCAAAAAAGGAGCATCATGCGCTCATTTTTCTCCGTGCGTTCATTTCTGCTTGCCATAGGTATGTTGCTGCTGTGCGGCGCGGCCTACGCCCAAGTTGGTGTGGCTATCTCCGTTGGCTTTGCCCCTCCGGCGTTGCCAGTTTACGCGCAGCCGATTTGTCCCGGCGATGGTTACTTCTGGACCCCGGGGTATTGGGCCTGGGATGGCGAAGACTATTATTGGGTCCCCGGCACCTGGGTGCTGGCTCCCGAAGTCGGCTTTTTCTGGACCCCCCCCTATTGGGGATGGGGCGGCGAGGCATTTATCTTCCATGAGGGCTATTGGGGGCCCCATGTGGGCTTCTACGGTGGAATCAATTACGGCTTCGGATATTTCGGAGATGGTTTCGTGGGCGGTCGTTGGGACGGCGGCCATTTCTTCTATAACCGTGCGGTGACCAACGTCAACGTCACCATCATCCACAACGTCTACAACACCCGCGTCGAAAATGTCACGGTGAACCACATTAGCTACAACGGCGGCCAGGGTGGCCTTGCCGCGCGTCCCAGTCCCCAACAGGAGCAATGGGAACACGAACGCCACGTTGGCCCAGTGGCCGCGCAGACCCAACACGTTCAAGAAGCCCGCAACAATCAGCAATTACGCGCCAGCTATAATCACGGTAGGCCGCCCATTGCTGCAACCGCCAAACCCAGCTCCTTCAATGAAGGCGTAACTAAGGCCACCTCCGCCCCCCATTACAATCCTCCTGCTCGCGTCTCCGGTAACCCCAGCCGCGCTGCCGTCCATCCCAACGATCTTGAGGCTCACAAGCCTCCCCAGCCCGTGAATACCGGCAACGCTCAGCGCGACCAGCAATACCAGCAAGAGCGCCAACAACTCTACCAACGTCAGCAACAGGAACACCAGCAGCTCCAGCAGAAGCAGGAACAAGAACATCAGCAGGCCGAACAGCAGCACTACAATCAGACGCAGCGGCAGCAGATGGAGCAGCGCCACCAACAAGAAACTCAACAAATGGAGCAAAGACACACTCAGGAACAACAGCACATGGAACAGCATCAGCTACCTCCTCGCGAAAACCCCAGGAGGTGACTGGCGCATTCTTTGATTTGACCAGGCCCTGAACAAAGCTCGTACCCTCTTGCACAAGCTTGTTCAGGGCTTGTGGCGTGTTCACTGTATATCTCCCTCGCACTTCAGCATCAAAACCCGCAAAGAAATTTGCTTCCATTCCTGCTCCATCAGCATCAAATGCTTCGCAGTTTCCACAAATTAATGTCGTATCTCCGTCGGATGTGATAGGGTTGCTGTCCTTCGATGCTGATTGCGCTGACCTTAGCCCATCTCGGCGCGTTTTTTGGGTCTCGACCATGGCTCATCGGATCTTCGGCAATTCAGGGATTCGGTCTCTCGGTTGCGATTTCGTGCGCGTGGTCCTGGCTTCTCTGCTTTCGCTTGTCTGCGCGCGTTCCTCCTTTGCCTTTATGCAGGCGGCCTCTCCAGTTCCCAGCATTTTCAAGGCTGAATCGACCCCTGCCGACTCCATTCATCGCCTGTCCGTCTTTGTTCTGATCATTACCGGCTTGATCTTTCTGGTTGTTTTTTCGCTCCTGGTTTACGCGACCGCGAAATTTCGCAAGCGCCCGTCGGATGACAATCGGGAGCCGCCGCAGGTTTATGGCAGCAATCAGATCGAGTTGGCTTGGACCGTTATTCCGGTTCTGATTGTTCTGGTTCTGTTCTTCGCCACCGCTCGCGTCATTCAGTCCGTTCAGGACGCCATCCCGCCGGCAAGCACCATTCGTGTCACCGCCATAGGCCATCAATTCTGGTGGGAGTTTCGCTATCCTGCTCTGGGCGTAGTCACGGCCAATGAACTCCACATCCCGGTCAGCGACCGCGGTCGGCCCACGCCCACCTTCGTCACTTTACTTTCTGCCGACACCGACCACAGTTTCTGGATTCCACAGTTGGCTGGCAAAACCGACCTCATTCCCAATCGTGTGAATTCCATGTGGATCGATCCACACTCTACGGGAATGTACCTTGGTCAGTGTGCGCAGTATTGCGGTGTCCAGCACGCCAAAATGCTTTTGCGCGTTTATGTCGATTCCCCCGAGCAGTTCGATGCCTGGGTCGCCGCACAAAAACGCCCGGCGCAAGCCTCCGACGCCGTGGCCCGCGGTCGCCACATTTTCGAGTCCACTGCTTGTGTCAACTGCCACACCGTCAACGGCACCATCGCCGACGGCCGCTTTGGTCCTGATCTAACGCACTTGGCCACTCGCGACACCATTGCTTCCGGCGCCGCCGCCAACACTCACGAAAATCTCAAACTCTGGATCCACGATCCCGATGCCATTAAGCCTGGTTGTCTTATGCCCGCCATGAATCTGCCCGACCCCGATCTGGAAGCCCTTGCCGCTTACATGGAGTCGCTGAAATGACGAGGTTGTTCCATGTCCTCTGAATCTATTGCGCTCACTGGCGTTCACGAAACTTCGCGCCCGCTCAGCGCGGTTCTACATTCGTGGATCACCACTGTCGATCACAAGCGCCTGGGCATTCTTTATATTGTTTACGCCCTGTTGTTCCTGGTCATCGGTGGCATTGAAGCCACCATCATGCGCATCCAGCTCCTCGTGCCTCACAACCATTTCGTTTCCCCGGAGTTCTTCAACCAGATGTTCACCATGCATGGCACCACCATGATTTTCTTCGTGGCCATGCCCATTCTTTTCGGATTCGGCAATTACCTGATCCCCTTGATGATTGGCGCACGCGACATGGCCTTCCCTCGCCTCAACGCCTTTAGCTTCTGGTTGACCGCCTTCGGCGGCCTGCTGCTTTATTTCAGCTTCATCGGCGGCAACGGTCTCTATGGCGCTGGCACCGCTCCCGACGTTGGCTGGTGGGCCTATTCCCCGTTGACCTCAAGGGCCTTTTCGCCGGGACACAACACCGATTATTGGACCCTGTCCCTGCTGGTCTCCGGATTTGGCAGCATCGGTACCGCCGTGAATTTCATCGCCACGATTCTCTCCATGCGTTGCCCAGGCATGACCCTCGGCAAAATGCCCCTTCTTGTTTGGCTCAATCTGGTCATGGCCGGCATGGTTCTTTTCACCATTTCGCCTCTCACCGCGGCCCAGGCTATGCTTTGCCTCGATCGGTTCCTCGGCTCACACTTCTTCGACACTCAGGCCGGCGGTTCCGCAACTCTGTGGATGCATTTCTTCTGGATCTTTGGCCACCCGGAAGTCTATATCCTGGTCATTCCCGCGTTCGCCTTTATTTCCGAAATCGTTCCGGTCTTTTCCCGCAAGCCCATCTTCGGCTATCCCATTATGGTCGCCGCCACAGTTGGCATCGGCTTCATCAGCATGAGCGTGTGGGCCCACCACATGTTCACCATCGGCATGAGTTCCTACGGCAACACCTTCTTCGTTGTCACCACCATGGCCATCTCCGTTCCCACCGGGATCAAAATTTTCAATTGGCTCGGCACCATGTGGGGCGGCACCCTTATTTTCAAAGCTCCTCTCCTGTTCTGCATCGGGTTCCTCTTTCAGTTTCTGATCGCTGGCCTCACCGGGATCATGCTTGGCGCCGCTCCGTTCGATTGGCAACTCAGCAATTCCTACTTCGTAGTCGCCCATTTCCATTACGTCATCGTAGGTGGTATCCTCTTCGCCCTTTTTGCGGCCTTTTATTATTGGTTCCCCAAAATGAGCGGCAAGCTGTACCTCGAGTCACTCGCCAAACTTCACTTTTGGCTTTTCATCATTGGTTTCCATCTCACCTTCGATTTCATGCACATCCCTGGCATTCTCGGCATGCCGCGACGCATTTACACCTACGAACCCGGGCGCGGCTGGGAAATCTGGAACCTCCTCGTGACTATTGGCGTTTTCTTCCAGATTCTTGGCACCCTCGCCTTTGTCGGCAATTTGCTGTACTCCCTGCTTCGCGGGCAACCCGCCGGAAATGATCCTTGGGATGCTTGGACCCTCGAGTGGTCCACTTCTTCGCCCCCGCCCGAATACAATTTCGCAACTATTCCCACGGTGAACAGCCGCCGCCCGCTCTGGGATATCAAGCATCCCGAAGATCCGGATTGGCAGTATGAGTAACGAGGTTCGCACCAGACAGGAGTAAGCTGCTTGAACACCCTCGCCACAACATCGCCTTCTATCGAAACGCCGTGGTCCCTTCCATATAAGGGTCACGTCGGCATGCTTTCCCTCATTGCTGCCGAATCTGCGATTTTCACGATTTTTGTGGTCGCGTACATCTACTACATCGGCAAAAGCCTCTCGGGCCCCACGCCCCGCGAAGTGCTCGAACTCCCCATCTTTGCTTCCATCTGTCTTTTCTCCAGCAGCGCCACGATTCATCTCGCCGTCGGTGCTTTACGCAAAGCCAGCTACGGCTCTTTCCGCCTCTGGTGGTTTCTCACTCTTCTCCTCGGCGCCATTTTCCTCGTTGGTACCGGCCGCGAATGGCATCACCTCATCTACGACAAGGGCCTGACGATCAGCACGAATCTCTTTGGCACCACCTATTACTCGCTTGTCGGTCTTCACGCCTTTCACGTCACCGTCGGCATCATTGGCCTGCTCACCATTCTGCTTTTGGCCCTGTTCGGCAACGTTCGCCAGCAACACACGCCGAATGTCGATACTTTCGCCATGTACTGGCATTTCGTTGACGCGGTTTGGGTTGTGGTTTTTACGGTGGTTTACATCATTGGCCGCTAGGGAGAAACAAAAATGTCTTCGCCAAGCGCACAACCTGGCCACAACAGTGAGACACCGGCAAGCGTCACACTGCCCGCTCCTACCGCGTGGCCCATCGTTCTCGCCTTCGGTATCACACTTTTGTTCACCGGCATCATCACCAGCGTTTCGGTCACCATTCTGGGCGCGGTTTTGAGCGTCGCAGCTTCCTTTGGCTGGTACTTCGATTTATTCCCTCGTGAAAAGCACGTTGAAGTCCCCATTGAAGAAGTGCCCGTCACCATCTCGAGCGCTCGCCTCAAAGTGGCGCGGCTACAAATCGCTCCTGAACTTCCGCGTGTCCTTCTGCCTCTCGAGACCTACCCCGTGTCCGCCGGCATCAAAGGCGGACTTGCTGGCAGTGTCGCCATGGCCGTGCTGGCCTGTCTTTATGGGCTCCTCAAGCAGCACAGCATCTGGTATCCCATCAATCTCCTCGCCGCCACTTTTTATGCCCAGAGCATGCGCTTCACTCCCGACTCGTTGTATGCCTTCCACCTCGACAGTTTTCTACTCGCCGTCCTGATCCATCTGACGACCTCCATCACCGTCGGTCTGCTTTACGGCGCCATGCTTCCCATGATCCCGCGCCATCCCATTTTCCTCGGTGGCGTCGTTGCTCCGGTGCTTTGGTCTGGGCTGCTTCGCAGCATCTTGGACCTCATCAACCCGTTGCTGGGCCAGCGCGTGGATTGGTACTGGTTCATCGCTTCGCAGTTTGCTTTCGGAATCGTCGCGGGTTTGGTAGTGGTTCGGCAACAGCGCGTGCCCGTCAAGCAGTTCATTCCTTTCGCTGTGCGCGCCGGGATCGAAACGCCCGGGGCTATGCCCGAACGGCGGCGCGAGGACCGCCAGCCATGACACCCGGCTATCCCCTCCTCGGTTTGCTGGCTGTGTTCCTCTTTTCGGGTTGCGGCAACCTGCCGGGGCGCCCTTCGCCCAGCGCCATCCCGGTCGATCCCGGTGATGTGACCGATTTCAATCTGCTCTACAACAAGAATTGTTCCGGTTGTCACGGCGCTGCAGGCCAAGGGGGAGCGGCCCTGGACCTTGGCGATCCGGTCTATCTGGCCATCGTAGATGATTCCACGTTGCGCGATGTTGTTAGCAATGGCATCCCGGGCACCTCCATGGCCGCGTTTGCAAAGAGCGCCGGCGGTATGCTCACAGACAGTCAGGTGAACATCATCGTTCGCGGCATTCGCCAACGCTACTCGAAACCCAATGCCCTGGCTGGTGCGAATCCTCCTCCTTACGCTGCTAAGGAACCCGGCGATCCCAAGCGTGGCGCGGACGTTTACAAGACCTTCTGTGCTTCCTGCCATGGCCCCGATGGCAAGGGCGCCTCCAAAGCCGGTTCCATCGTTGACGGTTCCTTCCTCGCGCTGCTCACCGATCGGGAACTTCGCACCTTGACGATTGTCGGCCGTCCGGATTTGGGCGCTCCCGATTGGCGCAACAATGTTCCCGGAAAGCCCATGACTCCCCAGGAAATCTCCGACGTCGTTGCTTGGCTCTCCTCGCAACGCCCGCAGTTTTCAGGTCGTCCGTACCCGTCCGTGGCGAAAGCCGCCGGAGCGCTCCCATGACTTTGCCGCAAACACTTTCCCGTCGCGCCCTGTTTGTGAAGCTCGGCCTGCTGTTTAACGGTGTCGTCGCGCTTGCGCTGGCTGTCCCCATCCTTCGCTATGTCCTCACGCCGATCCTTCGTTCGCGCAACGCCAGCTACACAGACTGGCTCACTCTTGGCGGCATTGATCAATATCCTGCTGGTCAGACGCGTCTCGCTACCTTTCGCAATCCCGACGTCTCCCCATGGGACGGCAAAACCTCCGACAGTGCTTGCTGGGTCCGTCGCGTCAACGACAATACCTTCCAGGTCTTCGCCATTAACTGCGCGCATCTCGGCTGTCCGGTGCGTTGGTTCCCGCAGTCTGGCCTGTTCATGTGTCCCTGTCACGGCGGCGTTTACTACGAAGATGGCTCGCGCGCTTCCGGCCCGCCGGAACGTGGCCTCTTCGAATATCCCCACAAAGTTGAAGATGGAAAGCTGTTCATCAAGGGCGGGGAATTGCCTACTCCCGGAAATCCGAACGCGCTCGTCAACATCGACGGGAAGTTTCCATGCGCCTGATCCCGCAAATCGTCCAGTGGTTCGACGCTCGCCTGCAACTGGGCAAGCCGATCAGCGAAACCCTCGAGCATCGGGTTCCACGTGACACCGCCAGCTGGTTTTACGTTTTTGGCAGCGCCGCCCTCACCGTATTTGCATTGCAGGTCGTCACCGGAATACTGCTTGCTATCGTTTACGTTCCCACCGCGGGCGAAGCTTGGAACAGTTTGCAGACCCTGAATCATTCCATCGCTTTGGGTTGGTACATTAGGGCCCTCCACGGCTGGGGTTCCAACTTCATGGTGGCCATCGTTCTGATCCACATGGTTCAGGTTTTTCTCTTCGGTGCCTACAAATTCCCTCGCGAACTCACTTGGATCGTGGGCATATTTCTTCTTCTTATGACCCTTGGCATGGCCTTCTCCGGCCAGGTCCTTCGCTTCGACCAGGACGCCTTTTGGGGTATCGGCATCGGTGCCTCCATTTCCAGCCGCGTTCCCGTCCTCGGCCCATGGACCGTGCGCCTTCTTCTCGGCGGACCCATCATCGCCGGCGCCACACTCTCGCGCTTTTTCGCGCTTCACGTCTTTGTTATTCCCGGTTTGCTGATCGCATTCGTCAGCCTGCACCTTCTGATGGTTTTGAAACTCGGCATCAATGAATGGCCCATGCCCGGCCGCATTGTGCGCAAAGCCACCTACGAAAAGCAGTACCACGAGCTCACTGAAAAAGACGGCGTGCCCTTCTGGCCTGGCGCCGCCTACAAAGACATTTTCTTCAGCGGCTGCATCATTGTCGCCCTCATGCTGGTCGCCGCGTATTTTGGCCCTTTCGGACCCTCCGGACGGCCCGATCCCACCATCATCCAAACTGCGCCACGTCCCGATTATTTTTTCCTCTGGCTTTACGCCTTGTTGTCGCTTCTTCCGCCGCAAATGGAAACACCCGCTCTGCTCATTGGCCCGGTTGTTGGCATCCTCTTTTTGCTCCTGCTTCCCTTCATTTTCGGCGAAGGCGAAAAAAGCTGGCGCCGCCGTCCCGTCGCGGTTCTCTCGATTCTTCTTGTCGCCGTTGCCCTCGGTACTTTTACCTCGCTAGCGGATCGCGCTCCTTGGAGCCCTGTCATGGATGCTTGGAGCGGCGACCCCATCCCTCCACAATATTTGCAGCATCGCACTGCCCTCGAACGCCAGGGCGCGCTCATCTTCCAACTGAAGCAGTGCCACAATTGTCATTCGCTCGGCAACGACGGTGGCAAGCGCGGCCCGGCCCTCGATTCCGTCGCCTTGGTTCAAACGCAAGACCAAATGATTCGCCAAGTCATTCAGGGTGGCGGCAACATGCCCGCCTATGGCAAAAATCTCAGCCCCCCGGAAGTCACCGCCCTCGTGGCCTTCTTGCGCACTCTCCATCCCCCGAACCGGAGCCCAGCTCGAGACGCTTCTCGGGCTGTCGATAATGAACTCGCACCCCCGCCGACTTCGGGCAACCCGCAATAAACCATGCCAACCGCGGCGCAAGCTCTTCTCAACGACTGGTCGCCGCCACTCGGCCTCGACATCATCCTCTTGCTCACCGCTGCCTTATATCTTCGCGGCTGGCTGGCGCTCCGGCGCTCCTCCCCTGGCCTGATCTCCGCCGCGCGTCTCACTGCTTTTTTGGCTGGCATGTTTTTCTTGTGGGTTGCCATCGGATCGCCCCTTTCGGCCTTCGATGATGTGTCGCTTACCATCCACATGATCCAGCACATTCTGCTGATGCTGGTCGTTCCACCGTTGGTTCTTTTTGGCTGGCCTGCGTTGCCCCTTCTTCATGGAATTCCCCTTTGGTTTGTGCGTGCCCCGATCGGGGCTGTGCTCCGTTGGTCCACAGCGCAACGGCTCGGAAAATTCCTCGTTCACCCCGTCGTTTGTTGGACCTCCGCTGCCGTCGCCCTGATTGCCTGGCACGTCCCTTCACTGTTCGAACTGGCGCTGCGCTCCGACGTTTGGCACGACGCGGAACACCTTTGTTTTCTGGCCACCTCTATCCTCTTTTGGTGGCCGGTCGTTCAGCCGTTTCCCGCGGACCAGCGATGGCCGCGCTGGTCCATTCCGGTTTATCTTTTTTTGGGGATGTTCCCCGGTGGCGCGCTCGGCGCCTTTCTGGTCTTTTGTGACCGCGTGCTTTATCCCTCTTACCTCACATCGCCCAGATTGTTTCAAGTCATGCCATTGGCGGATCAAATCTTTGCTGGTTCTCTCATGTGGGTGTTGGGAGTGATGGTGTGTATCATCCCTGCCGTCATGATCACACTCAAACTGCTTTCGCCCCGCGTCGTCGTCCCTGACGCCACGCTGCGTTCTCATCCCCAGTCTCTGGCGTGATTCTCCTTATACAGCTAGTTACCTGCTCTGGATTTTTCCCTCACTGTTTGCTCCTTCACAGTTATAATCCGCCAATCTTTCGGCCAGCGAGTTTCGAAGGTGGCTCCCATGACAACCGCAACGCGAATGCCTCAATCGCGAACCTCCATTTTGCAAATGCAAATGACCGAATTTTGGTCGGGTGACCTTGGGCTCACCCTGGTGTCCATCTCTCTGGCGATTCTTGTGTTTGTCGTTTTCCCGTTGCGGCAGGATGGTTTCTCCGGCCGGCTCTTCTTCGATCTGGTCATGGTCACTTTGATGGTCTCAGGCGTATTAGTGATGAACCAGAGCCGCATCATCACCGCCGCCACGATTGTCATCGTGATTCTCGGCGCGGTCGTGCTGTGCACTTCACGCCTCTATCCCACCCCCACGCTTCTGCACCTCAACAGCTTTCTATCGATATTCATCATGCTTCTGTACGTACGGATCGTCCTGTTGGTGATGTTTCGCCATGGCCCAGTGACCTGGAGCCGCATTCAAGGAGGCATATGCGCCTATTTGCTCCTGGGCATGGCCTGGGCTTCGGCCTTTGACCTCACTGAGCAACTCCATCCGGGGGCCTTTCACTTCGTGACTCAACCCAGGAACATCGACGAACTCGTTTCCAAGTTGATCTACTTTAGCTTTGGGACTCTCACTACCGTCGGCTTTGGCGACATTTTGCCCGTCGCTCCCTTTGCGCGATCCTTAGCTGTCGCGGAAGCTGTCGTCGGCCAACTCTTCCCGGCCATTCTCATTGGCGCCCTGGTGGCCATGGCCATGCGCACCGAACGCAAGAGCTGACGTAGTTCGGCTCACTCACCGGAACGCGTTGGCCTTGCTTCCGGTTTCTGGTTTCCTGCTGTGCTCAGGTGTACCCGGCCGCCGCTCACTACGTTGGGCACCACAAAATCGGTGAACCCATCCACGTGCGACAGTTTCAGCTCTTGGCAGCAGCCTCGCTCCGGATTTTCGTATCTTGCCGACACAAAGTTTCCCCTCACCTGCACCTGCACGTCGGTCGGCTCTTCGTCATAGTTGACCAGTTCCACGCTCGCTTCGCCCGGCTTGTTGCCCGGATATTCAGCCACCAGCGTGGTCAGCGAATTCCATAGGCTCACTGGGACTTGTTGCTTCACCATCAAGCGCCGAATGTCTTGAGCAAAGGTCTCAGGGTCGCTCACTTGCTCCCCTAACTCAATCACCCGGCCCTTCCCCACCGTATAGGTAACCGCATGGTCCGTTTTCTTGCCCCCGGAATCCGAATCCCATGGATAATTCCCGGGCAAATTCGTCAGCACCGCGGTGCCGCCCTGCTGGGCAAATGCTTGAATCTGTTTGGTCAGCTCGCTTCCCAGTGCCGCAAACGCGATCACCACGCTGAATCCCGCTAAATCCTGGCCCTTCACTTCCGCCGACTCGAAAACCTGGAACGGAATATTGTGCCGGGCCATTAGATTAATCTCTTCGTAGCACGTGTCGTAATCATCGGCCAGCACCGCAACCGCCGCTGCTTCTTTCTCCCCGTCTCCTCGCTCGTAAAACGAGATGGTGCGTCTCACCCGCGCCCAGTCCTCCAGCGTCTGTGGATCGCCTGTCGCCAGACCCTTCTGCTGAGCTTCGTGCAGTTGCAGCACTAAGTCGGCGTGAAATGCTCCCGCTTCCGCTACCGCCAGTGCATAACTCCCTGGATTGGGGCCATTCTCCTTAATCAATGGATCCGAAACATCCCAACTGAAGCTGTAAAGCGGCGCCTGGCCCCTTTCAAACGCGCGTTCGTACCGCACCATCGAAAGGTTCTGGTCCAGCCACGGTTGCGACGTGGGACTGGACACTTGCAGGATGCCGTCTCTCTGGAACACCAGCCAACCGCGCATTTCCGGCTGCTTGCCTGCTCCGCTCAGCACCATGATCTTTAGTTTCGGATACTTCACTCGCAGTTTGCTCGCCGCCTCCTCCAGTTGAGTCTCTTCCGCCGTGCTCCCCTGCAACATCAGTCCCGCCACACCCGAATTTGCGCTCGCTTCGGCAACCGCTTGCGATTGAGCTAGGGTCGCTTCCCAATACACTCGGTATCCCTGCTTCTTGGCGTTGGCCAGCAGGCTTTGCGCCTCGTCGCTCCACGGAATCACCAAGTTGCTCACCCCTAGAACTCGGGGAGCCGGCATGCTGCTCTGCGTCCACTGAATATAGATCTTCGCCGGCAGTCCGGCCGCGCTGGCTGCCATCACCAACACCACAATTCCCACTCTCCGCAACATCCTCATTGCTTTTCCCTTGAACTTCGCACCGACTCCCCATCACGCACAGTTTTCAATTCGCCTTGTTCCTTCTGCAATTCGCCCGCTAATCGAATTTCTGGCCCCGTGGTCACCCTTTGCGTCTCGCCGTCCCGCGACACCCAGATCGCCGCGGCTTCCGCAATCTGCTTCACAATCTCCTTTCCTTTTTCCGGTCCCACCAGCAACAACGTCGTTGACAGCGCATCCGAGGCGGTAGCCGTTTTCGCTATGATGCTCAACGCGTATTTGCTCTCCAACGGCTTTCCATTGTCCGGGTCGATGATGTGTCCGGCGTTTTCGTTACCCAGCAGGCTGGCCGGCGTTTGCTCCGAGGTCGACACGCTGTTGTCTCGCAGCATTACCGTCGGGTCAACGCGCTTCGATGGATCGCGCAGGTGTACTTCCCACGCCGGTTTTCCCGGCGGCGCTCCTACGCCATAAATGCTGCTCTGCCCCGCGTCCACCAGCGCGCTGTTGATCCCATTCCTCCGCAGAATCTCCACCGCCCGGTCAACCGCGTATCCCTTCCCGATCGAACCGACGTCAATTCGCATGCACGGCGAATGAAATTCGATGGTGTCTGGCGGGATTAGCTCGATCTTTTCGTATCCGGCGCAGGCCCGCGCTTCCTGCTGGTCCGCTTCGGAAGGTCCACGCTCGCCGCGCAACGCCGCTTTCCATAGATCCACCAGCGGTGCCACCGTAATATCGAACTTTCCTTCAGACAGCCTCGAATACTTCAGCGATTCTTCGATCACCCGGTACAGATCCGGCGACACTCTCACTCGATGAAAATGAGCATTCCTGTTCAGCTGGCTCAGCTCACTCTCGGGCTTGTAGTTGCTTAACACCTCATCCAGCCTCGCGATTTCCGCAAACGCTTCCTCGATCGCCCGCTCTGCGTGCGCCGGCGATTGGTCGTAAGCGGCGATTTCGTACACGGTCCCCATGCTGTATTTGGTCTTGTGAACCAACTTAGTGTTGCTCTGCGGAGGGCTGGCCGGCAGAAGCGTAATCGGCAGCAGTAGCGCTGCCCTCACCAACAGCCTATTGCAACGCATATACATCCCCGTCATGGCTGGTGACATAGATGGTCTTGCCCACAATCACCGGCGCGTTTTGTACGCCTGGCCCTAACGCTGCCCGCCACAACATTTTTCCCGTGCTTGCTTCGAATGCGTGAAGCCCCCACGACTGGATGTAAATCACCGAATCCCCGAATACCGCCGGGCTGGTGACCACTTCGCCGCCCCGCACCTTCCACCGTAGTTTCCCTGTGCCCGTCTCCAGCGCGTACAGGAAGCCGTCTTTGCTTCCAATCACCGTCGTGTCTCCCGATACCGCTGGCGGCGCGGAGATTCCCAACCCTGTCTCGTACTTCCAGCGCACCGTTCCGCTGTTCGCGTCCAGCGCATACACAAAGAAATCTTCGGATCCCGCCAACACCGTGTCTCCCACCAACGCCGGCGAGGAATCAATTCCGTTTCCGGTCATGGTGCTCCACAAAATTCTGCCCGTCGCCGCGTCCAGGCAATGCACATGACCGTCACCGCAACCGATGTACAGCTTCTTATCTGCCGCGTAGGGCGTGGCTACGACTCGACCGGCCAGTTGCACTTTCCATTGCTGGCTGCCGTTTCGCGCGTCCGCCGAATACACGTGACCGTCGCTGCTGCCAAAGAATACGATCCCCTGGCGTACCACCGGCGAGGCCCAGATCGCTCCCTGCGTGGCCGAGTCCCACACTTTTGCTCCCGTATCGCCGTTGATTGCGTACACCTTGCCGTCATCGCACCCGAACAGCACCGTGCTTCCGCTCAATGCCGGAGTGGAATGGATTTGATCGGCAGCTTGGTATTTCCACCTTTCGCGTCCGTTGTCCACTTGAAACGCGTGCAGACATCCATCGGTGGTGGCGACGTACAGCGTGTTTTGTCGCAGTACCGGCGCGGAACGAATCGACCGTCCTACACGCGCTTGCCAAAGTGCTTTTGTAGGCGAAGGCAACGCCGGCGCGCTTTGCCCTCCGCTGCGCGCGTTGTCCTTCAGCAGGGTTACCCAGTCATGTTCGTCAACGGCAGCTTCCGGGCCTACACGTTTTCCGGTCATTGCGGTCAGCCAATCTGTAGTTTCCTGTGGTCGATTTGCTTCAAGTCGTACACGCCCA